>Ga0228711_1003659_pt1 | contig 23875 bp, 18 predicted proteins | sample MedpolnodulmetaG_2_FD_177996 | JGI IMG/M metagenome (GOLD analysis project Ga0228711, IMG submission 177996) | Root nodule microbial communities from Medicago polymorpha collected in Santa Monica, California, United States - brown nodules | ecosystem: Host-associated > Plants > Roots > Nodule...
CAAAAAAAAAAAAAAAACCTTTGAAGCAAACGAAAGTAGAAGAAAAAACCCTAAACCCTGAAGCAAGAACAGAACGTGAGCTTAGTCAGAAAACATGTCTACCTTGGAAGAATCTGACGTTACCGGAATCCGTCGCTACGAGCTCCGTCTCCTCCGTTGCACTCTCACTCCTTCACCGTCTTCAAATTTCGAATCCTCCGATGACCTCATCAACAAGCTCTTGAGCTCAATTGAGTGTGGAAACTATGCTGAAGCACTCACCTCCCAATCCAGTAAACTCGTCTTCCAACTTAATCACAACTCACCGCCATCGAATTCTTCCGGCGAACGGTTCTACTCCGAGTTGGTGGATCGCGCTGAGTCTTTTATAACAGACACCACCGTTAGCACAGTTGAACAGACTCGCAGGGCTACTCTTGTGTTGTGTATTGCTGTTGCTGCGTTTTTAGGGTTTACTCAATGTAATTTTACTGGGTAATGTTCCTTTTCATCACAAAAGAAACCGTTTTTATTCTAATTTGCTGTTTGGGTAAACAACTTAGGACATGTTTGGATAAATAACTTATTTGCAACTTATGACACAAGCGCTTATCATGGTAAGTTCTTATATATAAGTTATTTCTACATCAAGAGGTAAAATAAGTTAAATTTGCATAGGCAATAAGCTGTTTTCATAAGCTATATTGGAAAACTTATGAAAATAAGCTGAAAGAAGCTTATACTCATTGTCATTAATTATTCTCATAAGTTCTTCCAAACAGCATCACAAAGCTTATGCCAGTAAGCTCAAATAAGTCAATCCAAACAGAACCATAATTAGTTGCTTATAGCTTAAGTGCGTATGTATAAACTATTTTTATAACAAAAGATATAACGAAGTTGATTTTCATGTAAGCTATCCTGGAGAACTCATGGAAATAAGCTGAAATCATTTTATGAAGCTGAAAACAACTTATGAACATGTCATAAACTGTCACCATAAGATCTCAAAAACGTACCGTTTCATGAGTACTTATGCCAGGGGATATGCCCAAATAATCTATTGGTTTATAAAGCAGTGGATTGTAATTGCAGGCCTTTGAAGGGGAAGGAGCTACCGAAATTTCCTTTGTCTCTTGTTGAATTTGAATGTGCAGAATGGGACATTTGGGCGCGTAATTATCTAATGGCTGATGGTTCTGACTTGCTTGGAAAATTCTCGAACCTTCAGGTACTCCATTCGTTTAGGTGTTGCATTTAACAGCTCATTATTACTATACTTATATAAAATTAGTTGAAACGAAATCTTTCATAATTTGACTTTGAATTATCAACTGACATTTGATTCAACTCAAGTAACTAATTTAGTCTTTTTTTTCTCTCTTTGTAGTATATAGTTTTTTCTAAGATGTTGCTTATGAGGATGAAAGATTTATCAGTTGATATTAGAATTAGAAGCCTTACTTGGTGGCTTGGAAGGGTTTTGCTTCTTGAACAGAGAATTTTGGATGAGCGGTCTTCTACACTTTTTGATCTTTTGCATGCTTATATGAGTGAAGCCTTACAGCAATTTGGCACTTCAGAACAAGTTCAAAGTTATTGGGAAGTTGATTTGCATGATGGAGAGAGCTTGGCCATTGTTTCCTTGCTTCATTTAGAGGCTGGAATTATGGAATATGCATATGGACGAGTTGATCCTTGTAGGTCAGTTCTCTTCGATTTTTATTTTTCCTTTTACTATGACAGATTTTGTTTGTATTATTTTGTTTGCAATGTGAATGGAAGGTCTGCTTCATTATATGTTACATATGAGTCCTGCCTTAGCTTGCTTTATGTACCTGTATATAGTCCAGTCACTTTGAGAATATTTTAGCCCATTATTTGTGTGCAAGGTAGTCTGTTTAATGGAAGCACTTTACATTTAGGCTACACCTGGTTTGGGTTGTTTAAAAGCAAGGGGCTAGACCAGAAAATGTTGTCTGTTTTGTGTTTATTTTTAAAATAGCTACGGGATAAATAAATTTTTAATACTGGGTATAGGATAGAACTCTAAAATTTTGTTACTCAACAAATCACGGTTGTCCTAATGACAACACTAAGTCTTGGTGATGTCTTATCGTTAATATACTTAATAGTATAAACCCACTTTGGTTGGCCTGGTGGTATTTGCTTGGGACCTTGGGGTATGCTCCCCTTATGGTTCTCAGGTTCGATTCTCCCCGGTGCCAATTTTGGTGGGCTAGTTTGGCTTCCTCTAAAAAAACTTGTTATTGTATTTTGTATCCTGTCTCGTTACCTCTTGGAATGGCTATAATGACAATATTTGCATAGTCACATTAATTTGTGAGGTTACTTTTTCTGGTTTGTTTATATGTTCTAGCTTCTTTATGCAAGCAATGCTGGAAGTAAATCCTTTTCGGGATTGACTAATTTGTTACTGGAATCGAAACCAGCTAAAAACATTCCCTGAGGAAATGGAGAGTTGGTTCGGGAAAAAGTTGTGTTTTCATGGTTTTTGGGCTTGCATTACATAAATTGTCACATCTTCGCCTTAATATGTTTACTAATCTTAAGCAAAAAGTAGTTGACAAACACAAGGTCAAGCACAGCCTGTGTTTGATTAGTTTAACAGCATGCATTGCTTCTTCTCACTGAGAATACTTAGTTGTGACTTGTAACTGAGTATGAATGATGTCCCCATCCCGTATTTCCTATCCAGCTGTGAGGATTCACCTTGAAGGGTACAAATATATACTGGAAGCATGATGGACTTAGAATTGGTAAAATAACTATGCTTTTGATGAAACTAGAAAATAAGTTTATAGTAAAATTTTCCTGTAGAATACTATTTGAATGTTGAAATGATGGTTAACTTTTATTTCCCATGGTTTCCTTTTATGACGAAGTACCTCATTGTATCAGAACACATTTTGAGTCAGCTGAGATGGCAGCTGGGCTTCAGCTTTCAGTTACTGGGGTCCTTGGTTTCCGTACCGTACATCAGGTAAACACAGTAAACTGCACCATCAGAAAGTTTCATTCATGGTACTTACCTTTTAATACGTTATTCTTTGACATAGGCTGAACCAAAGGCACAAATGGTACTTGTTACAAGCACAAGTTCGTCAAACAGTGGGGACAACCGCCCCTTAACGGGAACTGGCATCCAAACATGTGATGGCAGCAATGGTGGAAATAATTTGCATCAGCATCAAGCCTCTGAAACATCTGACATACTGGTAATACCGAAGTTGTTAGAAAATGCTGATGACTCTAAAACTAGGTCACAAGACATGGAAAAAGGTGCTTCTGTCACTTCCAACATGACAGCAACACAGCAGGCTGTAGTTCTAGCATTCTGCCTTCTAATCGAGAAGAGTTCTCGACATGATGAATTGCAACGTAAGTTGCCTTTATTATTTCTACATGCCTTTACAATATAATATCATTTCTATCATCTGTATACTTTCATATGAATCTTGCTAACAAGTTCCCTAAAGGAACATGTTAAGGACACATATAAATTTTATCTTGGAAATTGTGTATTTAATTCTTTGAAGTTTAAAAATTGTTTTTTTAAACACAAATTCCAAGATAAATTTTCAACCTTTGGTTTCTTAACATGTGCCCTTAGGGCACTCGCTACTTGTTAGCATTTGCCTTCATATAAATAAATTCCTCTTTTAACCTCTTCTAATTTGAAACTACCTTGGATATGGGATAAAGTGTTGTAGTGTTGTTAAAGCCTATTTTTAATGTTCGGATAAACTTGAAGTGAGGGAAAGATAGAAATCAGATCAAATGAATAGATATTTTGGTTTGTGTTTACTCAATAATTGCGCTCCTAGGTTACTTCTGTTGATGTGCAATTGAATTTTCAATTAATGTTTCTAAACTTGTACAACATTAATATGAAGTAGTTATTTTATTAGCAACATATTCGATGTTTCAGAGTCTTGATTGCCGAATTTGAAACAACAGGATGGGTGAAATTAGGGTCAACTGCTACAATTTAACCCATTCTTCTGTTAATCATATGCTGTCTTTATATTTTTGAGTCTGATGAAAGGAGAGATTTGTCTGAAGGAAAAAAAATCAATGTCAATAATCTTGTTTGCTTTTCAAAGGTGGTCTGGTGTCTATTTAAATATCCACTTTTGTTTGGAACTTTGAGGATCCATTACTATGCAATCCTTAATTAAGCCATCTCTTTCATAGAATAACCTACATTATAGTCTCTAACGTTTAGTAGTCTGCTTTCCTTTTTTTCCTCCTTTTAGTGCTATTTATTTATATTTCTAAGTGAGTTCTAAAATCCAAAACCACAAACTTTCCTGAAAAAGGAGAAAACAAAATGGATGTGTGTTGTAGATGTTGACTTAATTGCTGGCTCATGACTTGGTTTCAGGATGGGATATGGCTCCTTACATTGAGGCAATTGATTCCCAGCATTTCTCTTACTTCGTTGTAAGTAGAAAAAAACCTACCACTTATATTTGTTTTAAAATGAGGCTTTTTTCCCACACCATAGAGCCAACTTTGTTTGTGCTTATGGTGTGTATTTTCCTCTATTCTAGTGTTCCACTTAATCATCTGCATTTTTTAATGTTTTTTTCCTGCTTTAGATACGAAGCTTCTGCGATATCTTGCGTATTAGATGGGAGTCGTTGCGTAGTCGAACAAAGGAGCGCGCATTACTGATGATGGATAACTTAGTATGTGTTTCATTTTAGTAACCTGTTAACTTTGTATTTATAAAACTATATCATTTGTCTGATAATTGATTCTGCTTTGTCCCTGTTGCAATGAACAAAATTTTATAATTTTGTGTCAAAATATTATTGATGCTGAGCTCTCATAGAAAAAGAAACTAAGCTATCAACTTAAATTAACTTTTTTATGGTTTATACTGCCCAAAACTGGATCACAACCTGCGATTATTACTTGAAGAGTTTAAGAGACTTATAGGATTTATGACATTGCAAGTAAATTGTGCTCAATATACTTCACACTTCATATATTAAAAATAAATAATCACAATTTGATATTTAAAAGAACAATAAATAAGAAGAAATGTATGTTTAACATTTAAAATTTATATAATACATTGAAGATTTGTTAAACCTTTGTACCTATAAATGGCGCATTGGTTTCAGTTTGGCTGCAATGTGATTGTGAAATGTGGAACTGGCTTAATTTATTTACTGCACCTAATAAAAAAATATATGCATATTTCTGTAGGTGAAGCGTATTTATGAATCTTCTCCAGCAATTGCAGAAAGAATTCCCTTCAGTTGTGGTGTTTACATGGCTAGTATTCCCGCTTTGAGGAAGTATAAACTTTTTCTCTGTAGATGACCCCCTCACCCCAAGTTTTTCTTTTGCAATTTAGCCCATTAACTTTTGTTACTTTATCTTTCAATTTCAGAGAGTACGGGGAACTTTTGGTGCGTTGTGGCTTGATAGGGGAGGCAATAAAGGAGTTTGAAGATTTAGAATTATGGGACAATCTTATACACTGCTACAGGTATGATGTGATATGAAATCAATGAACCAATTTACTCTCTCAATATTCACGCCTTATTGGTTCGTTTGATGTTTGACATGGAAATCAGTCTCTTGGAGAAGAAAGCAACAGCTGTTGAACTCATCAGGAAGCGTCTTTCAGAAAGACCAAATGACCCTAGGTTATGGTATGTTACTTGGCTCGTCTTGCTTCTGGTTTTTTTAATTAGGTTGTTGTTTCTCTTGAACAATAACTAATTAACTACTTCGATTATTTCTCTGACAAGTTGCACCGTAGTGTGTGTGTACACACACAGTCCATTCTTGAGTTGAAGTGGGTTGTTGATAGTCTTGCGGGCATTTGGAAGAGTATTTTTAGAGCTTATTTAGGTTTAGCTTATGGCACAAACACTTCAGCAATAAGCTCCTTAGATAAGCTAATGGAAACAGACTTATGCTTATTGAATATTTTCAGCATTTATGATATAAGATCTCATGTGAAAAGCGCTTCTTTAAGCTGCTTATTCAAACATGTTGGTATTTTTAGGAATAGCACTAATGGGCACAGGGACGGACATCCAGATCTTATAGCAACTACTTTTTCTATCAAAAAATATCACACAATTATTTTTGTTCCTTCAATTTATGTTTTTATCTGATTCTTCTGAGAGGATAACTGTTTAAAGAATTTACTTTTTATAGAACATTTTAGTCATCACAAGATTCATAACTATACCATGTTACTCATAGGATATAGATTACAGATGACCTGATATTTTGCAAAAAGTATTAATTGTATATTTATGGATCATTTTCATTAGCAATATGAGAAAATTGATAATGTTACAAGTGATGTATGATTTGACAGTGCTTTTAAAAATTTTAACAATAAAAATGTAGTATTTTGTTGGAGAGATAATGGGAAGTTTATAATGATAGGGGGATAAGATATTCACTAAAGTAGGATAATTAGGTGTTTTATCTTCTGTTTTGGCCCAATATCGCTGTCACTCGTGGACTAAACAGTGACTGTTAACTTCTGAGAATAGAGGTCTGGAAAATAATCTATTTGCTGTTCAATTTTTCCAGAAGAGCAGTGCATAAATAGCTCAAAGTCAGCAAGGGAGGTGTAATATAAGAAGCAGGAAAGGAAAGAAACCGAACAATGATTTTCTATGCACAAGCTACTGAATATAGTAGAAATAAATAATTTAAGAAAATTAGCTTTAAGAAAATTAGTAAAGGATCACAAGATTTAATCCCCTATGCAAGGGTTCCCAATTTATTTCTGAAAAAGATAAATTAATTTTCCAAGAGCTTCCTTTAACTCTGTTGCATTAGCACACATACCCATACTGCATACAAACAGCTTAAATAAAATCTCAGTGTTTCTTAATTGTTCAAAAGTTTGGAGCATGTTAATTTTGCACAAATTAATAAGAAAAGAATGATCACATAAGGGTTGATACAGTGAAAGATGACCACCTATAATTTTTTGAAAATACGATGACCAAATTTTGAAAGAGTGCAGACTTGGATTATGTTATGTATGCCCTGTCCTTTTTGTTACTCCTGGAGATCTTCACTGAGTATATGTGGTTATCTGTTTTTTTCTCACTCACTTTGTCATCAATCAAGAACCTACCATGACAGATGAAAGGCTAGCTTACACTATATTGAAATTGAAAAATGAAACAGCAAGAATATCATTATTTTGCATAATTTGTTTCCTCGTGTGAATATTATTCTAGGTGCTCCTTGGGTGACATTACCAATAATGATGCATGCTATGAAAAAGCTCTGGAAGTTTCCAACAATAGGTCTGCTAGAGCTAAGGTGTGCCTATTATATGCTTAATCTAATGTAATTTGCTTCTGTCATATTATAAAAAATTTAAATCAACATTTTTTAAACAGATTTGTTTTTCTCTGGTTCACAGCGCTCTCTGGCCCGCAGTGCATACAATAGAGGAGAATATGAGACATCTAAAGTTTTATGGTGAGCTATGTGGGTCCTGAATGAAGCGTTTCAGTTTCATCATTATCTTTGTCATCATTATGTTAAAAATGTCTGTTGTTTTGATTGTAACATTGCTATTTGGTTTGATATATTAACTACAGTAAATTTTGTTTGTTAATTTAAGGGAGTCTGCGATGTCAATGAACTCTATGTTTCCAGATGGTTGGTTTGCATTTGGGGCTGCTGCATTGAAGGTAAATTGTGTAATGTTCTTTAGATTTGCTTATCATCTATTTGTTTTTGAACCGTTAGATTTACAATAAGATGTACAATTACTGTACAATTTTTCTCTTGTGAATGGCTAGATACCCATGACTATCCATTATTAAAGTAGTTATTACTGCTGTTGACGCGGTAACAGTATTTTAGTATTAGGCCTACAGCCTACTCTGGTGAATTGGACTGTAGTTGCATGTGAATGACTATGATCAGAAAATATTAGGTGCAGATGGTTTATTTCAGGGAGTCAGCACTGACTGTGCATAGATTACCACTTATGTTACAGTTGTCTTCGCAGATTGATATATATGTTGCATCACCTGATTGGTTTGTCGGGGTGGACACAGAATTACAAATTTCCATGTTTTGACAGTTCTAATGTAGATTTGCTCCCCTTGTTTGCTATTTCTTACTTTTGTTTTCTAGAGTACTTCAAACTAACCATAGAATTTCAACAGGCACGGGATGTTGAAAAGGCTCTAGATGCATTTACTCGTGCTGTTCAGCTCGATCCCGACAATGGGGAAGCTTGGAACAACATAGCTTGCTTGTATGTAGTTCTTGCTTTCTTCTAATATTCAAAAATGGTTTTATGTGTGTTTACACTATTTAAGTTTTTTTTTCTTTCTGCAAAGCCTCGCCTGTAATTATTTAAAAGCATAATTTTTTGGGCGTCGATAATTGGGCTACATAATAAGGAGAAAATCAGGTCCCTCTTAAATTTCACCTAATTTACTTCCTGTTGGGTTTAAAGTTGAGATCTCCAGCTTGGAGTATTTGATGCTTTATCATTTTGGATTTCCAATAGGGACACATATCCTGTAGAAACTGAATCGGAACCCTTTTACCTTGGTATCACAGCTGTGAGCTCAGTAATAAAACTCAATATATTCCCAGTCCATATAATGATAATACTAGTAATAATAAAATCTTTATTAAATAATAATAATGATAAGAAAAAAAAGTTATGGGTTTTTAATTTTTTCCTTCTTGCCTGTACTAATGATATGTTTAACCTAACATTGCAGGCATTTGATCAAGAAAAAGAGCAAGGAGGCCTTTATTGCATTCAAAGAAGCCTTGAAGTTCAAGTTTAGTATTTATTCTTCTTAGTAAACTTCCTCTATGTCACATAAATGTCCGCCATATATATGCATATGCTGAAATGTCCACCTAATGTGATGCATGTGTTTTAGTTCATAATCATTATGAATTTAGCCATCTAGGATACACATTAACACCATGATGATTTGTAACAGACGAAACAGCTGGCAACTGTGGGAGAATTACAGCCATGTTGCTGTTGACGTTGGCAATATGAGTCAGGTATGTGATTTTTTTATTTTATATTGTTGGTCAAAATAACTCTTGACACATGATGGAATATTGTTTTTGCAGTTTCATTGCATGTTTTATGCCTTGTATGCCATCACTGCAAGGCTATGTTTGGATTGAAATGAAATATGATGATATTAATTATCATTGTCTTGTTTAAAATATGATGGAATGAACTTAATTTCAGGTTATGGTATGGAATCAACTTAATTTTAAAAAGTTTCCTTATTGTTATGGCAATTTTATTGGGTCACCCTTATTTGTCTGTGCTCTAAATATCCAATCCTAAACATGTGATAAGCACCCAAGCACTTGAGGAACCCTCCCTTAAAAACTAGCTATCAAGGGGGGATAACCAAGCCCCTTAAATACTCCATGGAGCATCCAATACTAATCTATGTGGAACTTAGGCACCCCATAATATCCAAGGCGCTGTCATAAAATTGTGAATTGGACAATTGTGGGTAAAGGATAGAGACAGTAAAGGTGGGGCTGGTCCATTAAAGATTTAGCGATTTTAAAAAATAAAAAATTAATATGATATAAAATCCAGGGTTGGTGCATTAAAAAAAACTTGAAGCACTTGTTGATTCTTCATTGCTCATCTAGTTTGATAAATTCTTTTAGGCACTGGAAGCCGCTCAGATGGTGTTGGACATTACTAAGAATAAAAGAGTAGACACGGTTTTATTGGAAAGAATCACAAATGAGGTGGAAAAGCGGCATTCTACAAGTAATTCTGTGCCTCCTGTGACAACTGATAATAAGCCTAATACAGATCAGTTCTGCATTGTTGATTCTGGATCAGAACATCAAGAGCAAGTATCTGGACTATCCGTTGCAGGAAGATCACGTGAAACTGAACAATTAATGTTGTCGCTTGGAAATGTTTTACAGCAGGTACACAATTCTATCAAGATTATGTTTTTGTAGATTCCTTCTACTTTGTGAAGGGATTAATGAACACTTCCCATTCCATCCCAATGCCCTGGTGGTGTGTTTGTAAGTGCCACAGGCGGTGGTGCGACTCAATAATCTTTGCTTTTTAAATAAAGGTCATGCAAAAGATAAGTCGTACATGCAATTAACGAGGCCCTATTTAATGTTATTTTGCTGATACAGATAGTTAAAAATGGAAGTGGATATGGACCTGAAATCTGGGGTTTATATGCTAAATGGCACAGAATTAAGGGAGATCTCATGATGTGTTCTGAAGCCCTCTTGAAGCAAGTTCGATCCCTCCAGGTACGTCCCTTAAGGTCAAGTACATATCCGATATCTTTTTTATCCAAAAGATATGGCATAATTTCTGTGCAGTTGCATTGCATCCCTTATCGCCACACATTTGCAAAATAAGCATTACATGCAGTGTTTGATGGAAAATGTTTATTGTTCAATAACATGTTTTTGGCTAGTGTGAACAACCAGTTAGGCAGTTCACGGTGATTATAAGTAAAAGTAGCTTGTGCACAACAATTCATTAAACCACCCACCATTAACATTAGGAACACTGCAATGTTTTTCTTTTGATTGTCTAAAGCATTTTTCCCCTACCTTTGTATTTTTAATTAGAAGTATCTTTGATCTCTTGTTTTTTGACTTATTTTCGAGCTCGTCCTCTGAAATTTCTCCTGCATTTGTTGTCTTAATATAATTGTCCAATTATATTCTTTCAGGGTTCTGATACTTGGAACGACCGAGATCACTTCCAAAAGTTTGCAAAAGCATCTTTAGAACTTTGCAAGGTGTACATGGAAATATCTGCATCAACTGGCAGTATCAAGGAATTGTTTACCGCTGAGATGCACTTGAAGAACATTTGCAGACAGGCAAGATATTTGTTTTAAGGCTTCTAATGTTTGAGGGTTGAAAAGGCCAGCAGTAGAGTTAACATTTTTCTAATTTATTACTTGTTTTCTCAGGCTCAGAGCTTCTCTGACACAGAAGAATTCAAGGATATTCAGGCTTGCCTTGATGAAGTGAAAATTAAACTCCAATCAAATTCAATGCCTAGCTAAAATCTTGTTAAAGGTATTATGTGATATGTTTGTGAAACCAAAGTTTTGAGCTGAAGTCAGCATACTGAATCTGATTATCCCACTGAACTTGTTGTGGCGTATGCCTCAACCTGAAGTCATCATAGTGAGTCCAACCCAAGTTTTGACCTGAAGTATTAAGAATGGCTATGCAACTTCCTGAATTCCGTCGATGGACATCTAAAGGCTGCGCCATTCAAAATGGACCGCCTTTGTATCACTATCATTTATTATGTATTCTATGTATCAAATAGCTGCCCATCTCAATGCCTCCGCCAGCCAAAATGACGCAGTATTGTAGTGATTTGATTTGGCTTTGTCATTTGGAATTATTGTGAAATAAAATTGTGTAACAGTTTAAATTGGAGAGTTGTTTCACAGGCAAATGTTAATGTGCTAGTTATTAGGTTAGTGTTTTTCTGCTTCTCATTTAACCTTCGACCCAGTTGAGACCAACTTTAAAATAAAGAGTTTAAAAAGCCTACATTATTTATGTTTTTTTTTCTTTCATTAACGTACAATAGAAGTTCTCCATTTTTTGGTCATACTATTAATTTAAAAAATGCAATTCCATAAATGGGGTGATTCGAGAGGTTTGTGTAACAAAACTATAAACTAGTATACACATTTACATATGGGTGTTGTCTTATTACCTCCAAAAAAATATTGTTGGGGAATGGACATTCCCTCGAGTTTTGAAGTCACACAATTTTACGCTTTTGAGGGCGCATAGATCCTTTAATTATTTCTCTTGCATAATCTGGCTTGTGTGAATGTTTTGGTAGAGCAAATTTGTGATTTAGATCTTGTTGAGGAATAGCCTAATTGTCATTAGTATTATAACTATTTCTACGATCAAAATTAAAATTCGGTGAATCTGTTTTACCTTTACAAACAATTATACGTTCGGTTGCTTCCTTAAAAAGGTGGTAATTCAATAAATATGCATGTTTTGTCTTTAACACTAAAACTAGGGATTGATGGACAACTAATGGCCATGTAACTAAACAAACATGTCTTAACTCTTAATCATAAAACACAATCAATTCAACTCCCATCAAATTTAACTAATTAGAGTGGAGCTTTTCGTCTCAAAATTAGTTCAAATTTTGTTTACGAACAAATTTGTTTTATCAAATGTTTGAATCATTTCAATTTGAGCGTCCGGTGACAAACTTCTAAATTAATGTAGTTTGATGTCTTGTCTTCTCTCTTAAGAATTCATCCAAAAGCGACTTGTAGACAAGTGAAAATGGTGTCAACGTCAATCTCGAACGCCCAATTTGTTTGGCAAATTTTCTGAAACAACCACCACTAAAAAAAACCATAACGGATCTCACCGGCCAAGAAAATTGTAATTAGTCTCTATTCAAAAACAATTTGTAATCAGTTCCATGCTCCGGCTAGTACTCACATGGTGTACTGTTCCTACTTTTTGGTGGTTAAAATCACAAGTTAATCCCTGTTCTGTTTCTCAAGAAAGGACTCAAGTTGGTTAATCATAATTTTCCCACGGATTAATTTAATCTAATATAAGAAATAATATCCAAATTAGTCCATAACATTTTAATTCAAAGGACAAATTAGTCACGGCTCAATATAACAGACTAATCTGTCCCCAATTTAAAAATGTCAGGGACTAGCTAGATATTTTTTGACGGAACTAAATTGGACTGTGAGAAAACTATCATGGACCAAATTGGATAATCAACCTCCACCCACAGTGATCACCAATTTACCATTGGAATTTAGCATTACGTGAGACAGGTTCTGAACAAGGAGTTTTTGGATCTTAGAAAATTAATGTCGCAAAAACACCTAAAAGAAGAATCTGTGGCTCTTGAATTCCAGTAAAATGACTCAACTGGGTCAAAATCAAAACGCAACATGATTTGACCTCATGATTCAGATCACAAATGATGTGATGCAGGACCATTTTCACCTATGATCATGTAAACAAAAACATACATTAAACAATTTTGTTAATGAGTTATTGAACACTGTATTGAAGCTGCAAAACTACTGTTTAAATCAGTAATTGTAATGGTTTGGATCCAAGAGTGTGATGGTGGGAAATGGTTGAGAGTGTCGTAGGCAGGTCATTAACTTGTATGAAAAATAGGTGTTTTGGTCCAGCAGAGAGAAAGCTAAGCTTCTGATGGAAATGAGGAGGGAACAGTGGGCAGTGCTAGAGAGAGGGAGAAAGAGGAAGTGATCTAGGGTTTTGATTGAATCAGATCAAGGGCTTCAATTCCACTACATAAAAACTTAATGAAGTATTTCCCGTCACATAGGAATTTAATCTTTGTTTTTTGCATGATAAGGTAGGAGCGTCATTAGATCTACATAATCAGAGGAAAAATAAAAAATTGAATATTGTAGTATATGCCAAGGTAGGAAAATTATATTAAAATTCAACATCAGTGAAGGGAACAAAAGTTGAAGCGCATAATAGATGTAACAAGCACCGTATGCGACTCATAACCCCACCCGCCACCATTAAACTAAAAGGCAAGAGTAGCGAGGGCATAAGAACAACCGAGTCGGACTACATTTTGTAATTCACACCTATAGGACATCTACAAGATGATATGTGATATTGTAGAAATTCTATATATAAATAGTTAAGTACAAGTTCTCATTGAATGGTTCTAGCTAACATGTAAAATACCGGCAAAGCCTACCTAAAGACCTGTACTAAAAAGAACTGGTAATCCTAACCAACAAGACAATAATACAACCAATTTCATTCCTGTTGAAGACCTGCCTCAAATTAGATCAAACTATACTGTAAAAGGCAGTCAAACATATCAACAATTTGCAGCTCAACAAGCAGGTGAGGTTCAACCTCTTCCATGAACTTAGTGGTTGGCAAAGATTTTCAGTATCAGATTGTTAATGCTGTACGGTATCTAAACTCTACAAGTTTTAAGAGTAAAGAAGAAAACTTGTGAAGAAAAGGTGGTTATAATCCTATCCTAGGCCTGATACCTCAAAGAGATGTCTACTTCATTGCTAGCATGCCATATACAGTGTTTGATACATCCAACAGCTGCTGCTCCATCTTTTCTTTCCATTTGAATAAATCCATAAACATCTCCTGCAAGAAAAATAATAAATCATGAATATAAGGTGGTGGTAGAAGGAAAAAATGGGAATAAGTGGCATGTATACACACTATCAGCATCACCTGAAACATTATCAACGAGTTGTCAACGTCTGCCTTTGAATTAACAGTTGTAGAAGAATCTGGGGTGACATTAGGTTGATCCTCTTGCATTGTGGGTATCAGCTCCTCAACATGACTATTATTTCAAAGGAAAAATAAAATAACAAACAAAATTAACTTTTTTCCTTCTTGATTTTTCCCCCTCCAAGGAGATGTGCGTGCATGTTTGAGGGTTTGGCTAAAGAATTTGAATAAACAGATATTACCTCTTCTTGTTCGCCAGTTCTTCATTGAGTGGCTGAATTGGCATGCCTGAGTAGGGATCTTCAAGAAAACACTCTTGTGGAACATTAAATAGTTCTGAACTCCCGATCCAAGTTGCCAATCCGTCGTCCTGAATATTGTCTGGGTTAGTGTTTTCTAACCAATCTTTCCATTTTTCTGAAGGAGGACTAAAAGTGGTGCACTCTCTTGGTGCTTGAAGAGCATTCAACTTATTTGTTATATCCATAAGATGTTGCTCCACTTCAGTTTTCCATATCACGAACTCACCATACTTGCCCTGTTAATATACAGAACTACAGTAAGTCAGATATCACATAAGTGGAGAAATCAAACAAATAAAAGGAGAGCATTCAACAGTATATAAATCCCATTAAGTCTTGAATATATACCTGCAAATTCTTCAAAGAATCCATGATTTCAGTTAGGCGATGGTCAGTTTTAGCTTTCCACTTCATAAGTTCCTTGCAAGTCTTCTGCCATTGAAATTCAACATAAAGTATTATAAAGTGTTTTAAGAGACAGCAAAACCATTAAAATATTAAAGCATTCAACATTCACCTCCATCATGTTACTTTCAGTTTTCTTTTCCTTCTGGGCAATGAGCTCCTGCATATCTCTGCTATGCAAATAAAATTATTAGGAAAAAATAAAATTGCAACCATAAAATATTATTTTGATATTCTGTTTTCAAGTTCAGTACTTCTTCATTTGGGCCATTTCTATTTTAAGCAGTTTCAATTCAGCAGAAGAATCAGCATCCTGACAAGGGGCACGAATGGCCCTAACAGTGGATGGTGGTATCCAATAGGGGTCATCAACCCCAGCCTCCTCGCGGACGTCATCCAAGTCAGCCCTCTCCAACCAATACTCCATAATTCCGTCGGGGTTGAACCATCTTCGGAACCGATCAGTCCCTCCAGGTGCCACTTTACGGTCAATGTGCTTCAGTAAGTGGTCTAAAAGTCCAGTATCACCAATGTATTTACGGGCAGCTGATCTTAGTACAGGTCGGGTTATTGGATGTTCAAAAGTCGCCCCCTCTGCCTTCAGCACCTCCCACATGCTTTGTTCAGCCAAATTGTACCTACATTAGATTGCATGATTAACTCATATATAATTACTTGGTGGAATCATAGAAATAAACACGCTTGGTGGAATCATAAACATAAACACGCAAACAGTAAAAAAAAATGATATATTTTCTTCACCTCTCGCTTGACCATCTGTCCTTACTATCATGCTTCTTTCTCTTATTCTTGCTACTGCTTTGATTCCCAGCATACTCCTCTTTCACCTCAATAAGCTGACCATAAGGCTCCTCTTTCACCTCTCTAAGCTTCTCACAAGACTCTACTTTCACCTCTCTAAGCTGACTAAGGCTGAGGCGCTTCCTTTTCTTACTATCTGGAAAATATATTGGTTCATTCTTAACATTTACTTCTTCTCCGTCGTTGTCCGAGTTCTCTTCCTTCCCAGTAACAGAAGGAAAAGAACTTGCACGCCAACCAATGAATGCCTGTTGACGATGAACACCCCACCTATCCATCCCTGCAGCTCTAAGTTAAACTACCGCAAGTGCTTTGTTGGTACTCCAAAGTCAGCTGCATTAGCAACACACTAACACAATTAACTAACAATAACCTAAAAGCTTAGTAGGTGATCCATTGGGTCACAAAGGTTGTTTCAATCACATTTATACATGAAACATTAAATACTACTATCATTCCGATACAAGCAAAAGCAATATTTACAAACGAAAGTTCATTATGGTGAATAAAATAGAATAACTTAAGCACACACCCAATAGCTCATACATTAGGAAAGCCAAGCAAGTAAAAACATTGGATTTCTTGGCACACAAGTGTTATGGAAACAACTAATCTAACTGTTACATTGCAAAATTGAAGAAACCCTAGAAACAATATCATCTCTATATAACCTTATCGCATTTCACTTCACTAAATATCAAATCAAAGAGTAAACAAATCAAATAAACTCGACCCAGCAAAATACATTATCACCAAAATAAATCTGAGAACACAAAATCAACAGGTAAATTGAAAAAACACAAACGATTCACGTAAAATGAGATGAAATGATAGCAACGAAAAACCCTAATCCCAAAGTAGGAAGAAACTGATAATGAAAAACGTAATAAACGTAAATGCGAAAAGCGAATTGAAAAATGGAAGAAATTGAAAAAGGAAAACCCTACCGAGAAGCGCGAAGAAGAAAGAGAAAGTGTGAGTGACGCCGACAACACAGTGCGAGTTGGTGTGGTGCTCCAAAAATAACGTAAATGAAAATGAAAATGAAAATGAAAATGAATAATCGTTTCTCTCTCAATTAAACCCTAACCGCCAAAAACCCCACATTGCTCAAATCATATTTTTGGTCCTTTCATTTCACTTCTTTCTCGCGAGGTGTTACTGTTGCGTTAACGGCGCCCACGTTTTAACGCCGTTTCTTTCGACCGACTAACTATGTCATGGTGCTTAAGTCACTTCACACTTCCTCTACAAAAAATGACTTCACTATTTCATTCTACAAATTATGATGATTACCAAACATATATTACATCTTTAATGGCTAGTTTGGTTCCATAGTCAATAAGTTTTTTTTTTTTTTTTTAAAAATAATAATATTAAGTTGATCCTACAATATTATATCATATTTGTGTATATTCAGGCACCATCTATGTTGAGGATAGCAGCTCCTATTTAATTGTTATTGTTATTTTTATAGTAAGTTATTGATTAGTTTAAGGTTCATCTCCACTAAAAATTAAGTGTTGCCTCCACAAAATAGATAATAGTATGAGAGATAAACTATTGAATGATTAATTGGTTACAAACACAAAAATAGTTAAAAATGAAAAAAAATAAAAATATACAACATTTTAAAATATAATAATGTAACGTTTTGTAGCCTCTGTATTTTTGCTTTTAGGTAATTGGTGTATTTTATTTTTTTGACAAAGGTAATTGGTGTTATAAACTGTCCTCACGAATCAAAATTTTAGGATCCGTCGCCGTGTATATTTTGCTCTAATGATAAAAAAGATTAAGTGATTATCATGAAATTCACAATTTTAATGATTTTTCTTATGCAACAGCTTATTTAAACTTTTTCAACTATTTATTTGATATTAACACTGCCACATCATGGATTCTCCAACGAGGAGAGCAAATAATGAATGCTTCATCATTCTATCAAACCTCGATTACATGCCTCCATAGAAAATTATCTTAATGAGTTTGTTTTAGAATGTGTTTGTGACAACTCTCACATGGTTGTTGTGCTCTAATGAAGTGATTAAACATTCTTAATATCAACAATTCACCGTCATATTAAACATACACTAGATATCAGTTTGGTTTGACGTGTGTTTATAACCATTGTGACAGGACGTCTTAGGAATCATACTTGTGATTTGTAGTATTTTGGAACCGCATGAAACATAATCGAGATACAATATTGTCGTGGATCTAAATGCAAGTTTAATTTTAGTGTGTTTTTATTTAAATTAATTCAATGCATGTTTAAAACAATGTTGTTATGACTGATGTCCATGCCAGACGTGATAAGCTATAGCACGGTGTTTTAATTAATTGCTTGCACCATGTCATGATGGAAATTACAATATTTAAACTTCCTTTTTTTTTGAGATATTTTAAACATTAATGAAAATAATCAACCCATTTGGGGTTGGCCTAGTGGTTGGCCTAGGATCTTGGAGTTTGCTCATCTCAAAGTTTCGAGTTCGATTCCCACTGGTGCCAATTTCGGTGGGCAAGTCCATACAGAACTTGCCCCTGCAAATGGGCGGTGGAATTGATCCCCTCGGATTAATCAGTCCTTGGATCGAATACCGACTTTTCAAAAAAAAAAAATGAAAATAATCAAAACACTCGATTTCAAGCTTAAGATATATGCTCTGGATAAGATATTTACGGGGCGCATTACTCTGGATATGATATATGCTCTGGATAAGATATAATTAACTGTTCTACAAGCTTAACAAACGATTTCAAAAATTCAGTTTTTTGGAAGTAACTAACTAAACTGGACCTCTTATATATAGTGTTTCGGGACCACAATATAATGTTTTTGTGGTTTGTATTTAAGACTAGAGGGGGTAGGACTTAGACTTACAGTTAAATTTCCTTCCGGACTTCGGAGGACTTGGTATCTGCTGTTTTCAGGAATGTTCCTTGCGTAATAAACGTACTCAAATCACTTAAAATAAAGTTTTTATTTTGCTTATAGTTTCGGAGTTCAGATATTGAGCGGAAGTTTTTCATGCATCTGTGAAATACAAGGCAACACCTGCACATACAGATTGCCCGAGAGTACACTCACATTTTACAAACGAATTCTCAACATAATGCTGCTCCATTTTGCCAAGGTAAGAAGTCGAGCAGAATGAATTGTAATATTTGAATAATAAATAAAATAACTAAGAAAAACATCTTAGATAATTGGCAGAGCACGTGATCTAAAACCCACATTTCTCCCAAAAATGATTTAACATTAGATAAAGTACCCACCAATCAATGGGAAAAGAACTAGAAAGAAAAAGCCTATAACAAAAATTCATTACACATATCTCTGCAAATTGGTGCACAAGTTGAAGGCCGCATGTCTCGTGTCTGACCTAGTTATCACTGCACCGCCCATTGTCAGTTCTCAACTACTGTTTCTTCTTTTCTAAATTAGATACAGCAACCTGTTGTCGCCTCTTCCAAGCTGGGACTTTACCAGGAAAAGCCCACCTCAACAGTCTCTCCCATGCGTAGCATACAAAAAACATTAGAAAAGCCCAAAGCAACAATTTATCCCTCAACCCCACTGGCAATGGCACTAACTTCAACCAGTCATTCAAATCCCTGAAGAGATCAGATGTTATCACAGTAAAGAAACCGGCAGCAGCAATGAGGGCGTACCGGAATGGCCTGTTTTCAGATATACTTTGGTTGAAAGGATGGCCCATATAATTTACGGCAAATGTGGCAACCTGGAGCATCATGCTCACCATGTAGGAAACAGTATTAACCAGGTTGGGATGAAAACTTGCATCTGGTTCAATACATTCATCTGGCATATATTTCTCAGCTTCTTTGACGGATGATATTAGAAAAAACAGGTGAACTGAAAATTGTCCCAAGAGGGAAAGCAAGACATAAGCACAGAAAATGTTGGGGTGGGGACGTTCCGATGAGAGAGTGGGAAGAGGGCGTGCATGTGAAATGAAGAGGAAAAATGCAGCAGTAAAGACGCCGCTTATTGTGGCTTGTATATCACCAAGCTTGACACCGTCCAGATACATAACACTTAACACATATGCAGTAGCAAGGCAGTTGAGGCCCAGAATTTTAAACATCTGGAGGGTTGTCACTAGGGTACTCCGACCTTGTCGAATTATGTCAGTGGTGGGAGAAACAGATGCATGCTTAGCAGTGAATGGGGATGCCATTGAGGCATCACCGAGCTTGACAATGGGTGCACGGCCATCTCCTTCCTCATTAAGCTCATCCATCATCTTCTTAAGTTTCTGTCTTTGCAACTCAGCGGCTGTTTGATGACGGTTAACAGATGAATTGCTGGTGGAGTCTGATTTTGAAGCAACTCTGGCTCTTGAAGTGCCTTCTCCAGTTGGACTAACCGTCTTTGCAGATGTTTCCAGCGCAAGCTTAGATTTCTTTTGCTTAGCAGATTTTGTACCGTCTTCCCCAGATGAATCTGAAGGGGAGCTTCCACCTTGAGTTGGAGGGATTGCATTAAGAAGAGCAACTCCTACATGGGCCTAAAACAAAGAAGTTAGTCTGTAGTTCTACAGCCTATACTCTAGGTAAAAGAAACACAACAGACAGAACTGTATAATAGAGCCAACTTGTGGTGTAAAGACCAGCAGTATCACAGATTAAATACCAGCCATGGTAGAAACTAGATTCAAATGATTTTAACTACAATCATGAAAACACTATGAAGATTTACATAGCTATTTAAAAAAAAATGCTGTCAACAGATCATTTAGATGCAAGAGAACAATTTGATAACAATATTTTCCACTGGACGAGAGTAAATAAGGATACACAAAGGTTCCCTGGTATGGTGGCTTTTTGGTGGTATAAAGGTTGTAGATTGTACACAAATTAAATTATTTATTTCTCAAACATTCAGGAAAAAGTTATTGCTCTATAGATTATCAACATAATTTCTTAAACACTAGATACCTGCTTCAAAGCTCCAACATCATTGGTTCCATCCCCACACATCAATGTTACCCGCCCCACTGTTTTGAAAGTGGTCAAGATAAGTTCCTTTTGCTCAGGAGCAACTCTAGCAAAAACCTGAGACAAAAGTTTGACTGTCATTGATGAATGCAGTACAAAAAGCCAGGTTCTAATCTTTCGTTAAGTTTAAGAATCAATCAGAACCTTCACATAAGGAATGACCAGAAGATGAGCTGATGTCTGTTGCAACATCTCAAAGCAATCACCTCCAACACATAGATCATGAGTCTCTGATAAAGATTCTACCTCCTTCCCACTGAAACAAAGTATATCTATGATCAGTCTAAAATTATAAGAAACGAAATAGAAAAATAACAAACAGAAACAACAGCAGAAAATAGTTCAGAAGCATTCAGGAGTAGGAACATCATCTTAAAACTATACACTCAACAGCAATTTATCAAAGTGAATACGAGCAAGTAAAGAACAGTCAGATATATAAGATAGCACAACCAGATAAAACAAAATTTAAAATTACCTGTAGCGAATGTTTTCATTCTCATCAGGGGACACCCAATTATATCCTTCACCATTACTTGCTGGACTAAGGATTAGTGTTGGTTTTGATATAATATGAACTTGGCTAGCAACATGACAGGCTGTCAAAGCTTGATCACCAGTAATCATTACCTATTAATTTAGCCGAAAAAGATGTTTGTCAATTAGTTGTTATTGTTAGTTAAACAAGGATCCCAACACCCTCTATCTTACCCCACCACCTGTTAGAAACTAGAGAATTTGAGAGAAACAGAAATTGTATTAATTGTTTCAATGAATTACATTGTGTGAGGCTTTAGTATCTATCAATTATGGACCATACAGTGAGAAAAAAAATCTAAACAATATGTAGAACCGAGGAGGTTGAACAACAGAAACAATAATGACATTCATAACCAAATCTCCTCCCACTGGATGAGAATGGCTGCATGAATCAAACGACATCAATAAAGTCCTATCTCAAAGGTAATTCATTTACTCAATGTCTGTAAACTTGGACAAGTCACCGAACCGGTCAATACAGTCAGTCAATGGTCGAACCAGTGGGTCACTACTCAGATTCAAAAATCGATAGTACATTTAACGTCTTTTTCCATAGATTATTTCTTCACAAATTTTGATATTCTCTTTTTAACTTGTTAATTTTTTGAATTTTATCACAAACTTAATCATCATCTAAAAGACTAGTATAAAAGTGAATATCTTTTCTATATAATAAAAGACTAGTATAAAAGAATATAACTTTTTTTCTTTATTAAAAAAAATGTTACATCTGAATTGAGAAAAGGGGTTGCAATAGAGCTAGACAAATCTTCATCAAATTTTTTGAATTTGGCTCGATCAGTCACTAGTTGAACCGCATGACTCGGCCGATAAGAATAACCAAAAGAGATCATGACTACTTTTATGTGACATAATTATAATCTTCTACTAACATGATTTATATATCATTAATCATTTATACATATTTTCTTAAATAATATTACACTATCATGCATGGTAAAATCAATCTGACACAAGGGAATGCACTCTTTAGTTAAACTCCTGGTAGTGGGTAACAAATGTTTTTTTTAATCTGGAACTTTAAGTAAACAACAAATGTTTTTTTTTACTGCCATAAGAAAATAGCTAGGGTTATCTGTTCATTCCCCCCGCCCAAAGGCTGGTGTTTCTAGCTCTTGTAAGATAAATTATTTTGCAATCTAAAAAGTTCTGTTATTTGTTCCGAAAAGAGAAATCAATTCAAATGGCACACTTACCAAGTCATGTGAAGATTCTTTCAATCCAGATAAAACAGCAGCTGAATCTGATCTTATGGGACAATTAAACACCTAAAATCAACATGATGTCAACTTTTAGCATACAGTCATTTAAGAGGAAAATTGTCTAGAATTTACAAAAGTATCATGTGAGGAGGGAGATTATTGATTACCACAAAACCAGCAAAAGTAAGCCCACTCTCCACCATATCCCTATCCAAGCTTCTAGCTTCACTGACCTTCAAGCAATTAACAAATGATAAGTAACAGTCCGAACAAGCAAATGTTCAAACTTCAATTACTTTATGATCCAACAAATGGTAGGGGAGGAAGGAAATCAAGCATTCTAAAGCTGCAACAATGTACACAAATGCAGATCTGGTTCTCTCAATTACACCTGAATTGAGGATCCAAGGTGATTGAAATGATACAAAAGGTAAATTAAATTGGTTTGTTAAACAAAGTACACAAAATTGTTGATAGAAATTAAAGCTGAAATAAAAATAAATTAGAAATGTTTCCAATCAATACAGTTTATTCATTTTTGAATTACACTGGTTATCATTCCTGTTTTCCTATGCATAATTTAAAAAATATGGAGAAAGGTTCATAAAGCACACTGTCAAATCCCTAATATTCTTACTGTCATATCAGAAAGAGACTTATGAGCCAGAGCTAGAACACGAGAACCCTGACGTGTATATCTTTTGTAGGTCTCAACATATGATGGAGGCACATTAATGAGCCTATCTTGTATAATTTCTGGGGCACCCTGAAATATAAGGTAAAAGAAAAATGCTAAGAGAGAATCAAAAAGGAAAATAACACAGTAAATCTTAAGTTACCACTACTTAAAATATTAAATAGGTGTGCATCCAAATGTCCACTGCTGATCAATAACGAATAGGGAACACGATAAAAAATAAAGAAAATGAATTCTGGGTCAGAATTTGTGCATCTCTTTGGTTTAAAAAAGTTTTCTAATTTCATTTCTTGTTACCTAAGGATCATAAAAAAATTGTTCTCGATTAGCGTCATATAGAGCTTTCAAAACAGTAAATAAAGTAAAACAGGAACCTATTCAAAGACTAAACACAGTTTCAAAAAAATTTGGCTTTTAAGATAAGGATCAAAACTAGTTCCTAAGAACTATTTTATTGCAGAATGTAGCATCCACAGAAGCTTTTGAAAAATGAAGAGTGCCCTGATCAATAAAACCAAGTACCAATCCCTGAATGCAAAAAAAAAAAAAAAACAAACTTAAAGAAAAAAAAT
>Ga0228711_1003661_pt1 | contig 23871 bp, 11 predicted proteins | sample MedpolnodulmetaG_2_FD_177996 | JGI IMG/M metagenome (GOLD analysis project Ga0228711, IMG submission 177996) | Root nodule microbial communities from Medicago polymorpha collected in Santa Monica, California, United States - brown nodules | ecosystem: Host-associated > Plants > Roots > Nodule...
CTGTAAAATTATTATTATTATTATTATTATTACTATTATTATTATTTGCATTGCATGCATGCAATATGAGTTTTCTCATCACGTGTAACAAGCTAATGAGCTGTATGTAGACGATCATGGCCTTCGTCTTCTCCATTTCATCAATCCTCCTGAATAATCTTAATCATAACCATTATCATAACAATAACACACATTAATCAACCACCAATATTAATTACCATTCTCTTCATTTTTTTCATCAACCCAAAAATTCGTATTCCGATTGATTCTTTTCTCATAACAATTCCAGCTTCTCATTTTCAACCTCTTCATTTCTCCCCAAAGATTTAAATCAACACAAATCTCGAAATTGGATCAATTTCTAAATTTCCAACATCGTTGTTCCTTTTTCCGTAGAACCTGAAATTTATAAATCCAACACGCATTTCAATTTCGAGATCTCTTAATTTCAAAGAAATTAGGGTTTCTCGTAGCTCTCAATACTCACCGTCAATGGCGTCGTGGAGAGAGTGGAGAGGAACACGGTGCTGAAACGACGTCGTTTTTTCAATGGGCAACAACTGTGTGGGACCAAACCTCGGTAACAATGGTTTCCTCCAATCCGTTTCCGCGGCCGTATGGAAAACCCGTCCGCCAGAGGCAAGGCTTCCTCCTCCTGACGCCGAAGATAAAAACAAAACTCCGACAGCAGCGGAAAATGCTGTAACAGATTCCTCTAAACCAGAGTCTAGTGCAGGTGGGAAAGTTTCTGTTCAGAGGACACCTCCTGAACAGGTGAAAATAGCAGCCGCAGAAATAAAACCGCTCGAACATGAAAAGCCGGTAAAAGCAGCAGCTAGTGCTGTTGCCAGTGCTGCTGGTGGTGGTGGTGTCGCTGCTACTGCTGGTGCGGGCGAGGGTGATGCGGATAAACCTAAGAAACCAACACATGTGAAAAGAGTATCAAGTGTTGGACTTCAGGTAGAATCTGTATTGGGAAGGAAAACAGAAAACATAAAAGATTTTTACAGTTTGGGGAGAAAATTAGGTCAAGGGCAATTTGGGACAACATTTCTATGTATGGCAAAAGGGACTAATAAGGAATTTGCATGCAAGTCAATTGCAAAGAGGAAATTAACAACACAAGAGGATGTTGAAGATGTAAGAAGAGAGATTCGGATAATGCACCATATGGCGGGTCATCCGAATGTGATACAAATAGTTGGGGCTTATGAAGATGCGGTTGCGGTTCATGTTGTTATGGAGTTATGTGCCGGTGGTGAGCTTTTCGATAGGATTATACAGAGAGGGCATTATAGTGAAAGAAAAGCTGCTGAACTTACTAGGTTGATTTTAGGTGTTGTTCAAGCTTGTCATTCTTTAGGGGTTATGCATAGAGATTTGAAGCCGGAGAATTTTCTGTTTGTTAGTCATGAAGAAGAATCGGCACTTAAGACGATTGATTTTGGACTCTCGGTGTTTTTTAGACCAGGTATATTCATTTTATTTGCTTTATCATTTTGCCTACATTATCGTTCATGTTAATTAGTTGAATGAAATTATGGTATAGTTGACTTGAGGGATTGGTATTTAAGTTGCATATGATCATGGAATGCTAGGATAGACATTATGATCTATTTATTGTTGAACATTGTGCTTCAATTCTACACACATAAGTACTCATAGTTGACATAATGACATGCATAAGCCTTTGATTAGAGAGTTCTACCTATAAGATTGGGAGTTAAACATATGTGTCTAGTTTTGAAATTATCGAAATTATCAGTGACATATACCCTTTGTAAATCCTTTGTAGTTTTGCCTTGTACGATCTATGGTTATTTCTGTCTGTAAAAAATTGACCATATTCTGTTTATAGAGCTAATTATATTAAACAAGTTCGAGGATGGTGTATGGAAGACACACATAGAAATGGAATGAAAACAAAGTAAGAGATGTTATTGCGATGGGAAGTAGAAAGTGGGACAGAAAAGAAGATGATATGTAAAAGTGATGTTAAGTTAGGAGACATGAAAAATTATAACTTATGTATTGATTTGGAATTTGGAATAAGCTGTCTCAAACAACTATCTGTCTTACAAAACAAAAATGTCTTGATGCCTTAATAGTTTTCATATCAAGCAAGTGCTTTGATGTTCTGAAGAAGAAAAAAAAGTTACAGAAGGCTGCCGCATTTTTTCTTCACCATCTGGATCCCTAGTAATTACTTTTATTCGTCCAAAATTAATATTTTGAATGAAGTAAAGGCAATGTTATGAATACTTTATATTGATCAAAGTTTCATCGTTTAAACTGTCCGTAGTGAAAGCTAATTTCATATTTTATTAAGTACTAGGATGACTGCTCTGCAGATTCAAAGCTATGCATTTTTATCACCTCAGCAGGTTGTCTACTAAGAATCATGTGAAAGAAGTTGATTATTATAATGGAGGTTTTTACGGCTTATGTTTATAAAATTTTATGTTGAAAAGAGAAAGTGGGCTAGCTGATCATGTGTGTTAAATATTGAATATGCTTGCAAGTGTATTGCAGGGCCTGCAGGTTTAGTGCATTTAAGTTGTTTTAAGAATATAAGTATACATAATAGTAGACATCATGCTATTCCATATCAAAGACACATTATCTTGATACACTAGGATGAACTTAGCTGTTTTGTCTAACAGTGTTCAAAACTTTTGTTTATCCTTTTATTTTGGGTTTAGCTTTTTTTAGTTCAGTTTGATAAAAATATCCATTACCACAGGTGAGACATTTACTGATGTAGTCGGAAGCCCATACTATGTTGCCCCTGAAGTTTTGCGGAAGAACTACGGTCAAGAATGTGATGTTTGGAGCGCTGGGGTGATCATTTATATTCTACTCAGTGGAGTTCCACCATTTTGGGATGGTGAGAATGTTATGCCACTTGATTTTATTGTTTGTCCTTAGCAGGATTAGTTATGTCTGTGATGTAGTATGTGCCTGATGTGTTTGGTCTTTCCATCAGAAACTGAACAAGGAATATTTGAGCAAGTATTGAAAGGAGAGCTTGACTTTATTTCTGATCCGTGGCCCAGCATATCTGAAAGTGCGAAGGATCTTGTTCGAAGAATGCTTATAAGGGATCCTAAGAAGAGGATGACGGCACATGAAGTTCTCTGTGAGTATGCATACCTCTATGATGCTAAATAGCTAGATCTCGAATGCATCTTAGAATAGTTTGCACTTTTTTGTCACCAGAGATCTAATATGTCCTGTTATGCAAGATTTTCTTTTTTAACAATGTTATATATTCTTAATGACAGATTATCTGGTTAGTGGCAACTTAATACTTTAAACTAGTCGCTGCTCTTATTTCGTATTACATACTGAGAACTTTTTCATTTAACCCTGGGAAGGATGAGGGAGGAGTAAAGCATGGTTCTCAATAATATTTGACAGGTTTAATTTACAACTAAAAAGGAATATGAAATGTACAGGCGATTAATTTCATGTTCCGTATGCTGAACAAACCAAAACTTTCAATCTTTGATATGTTTGAAATGTTGCCCCATATTATTTTCACGTAGCAGATATGTAAACTCTACATATATTCATACGAATTATATATTTGAAGCCAGAAATTTAGTAAGCTATGGTTGAACTGCTAATTTTTCCTCTTTGCTGATTTTTATCATTGCGTACTACTATTTTGATCACAAGTTTTTTCTTTTGATGAAGATCACAAGTTAGAGGTAGATATAGGATTTCTCTCTTAGGACCAACCATCCTTTGATCCTAGGAATTCTCTCTTAATATTTTACTATAATGTTGAAGAGATAGATATAGGATTCTCAGAAGTGGCGTAATGATTATCAGTCTGCATGATCATGCATGACACTGATCTCATTGTTTTAAATGATAAGCATAATTAGTGTTCTGTTTCAAAATTAAAATACTTAGTTATGATTGATCATTTGCAGGCCATCCTTGGGTTCAAGTTGGAGGTGTTGCTCCTGATAAACCGCTTGACTCTGCTGTCTTATCTCGTTTGAAGCAATTCTCTGCAATGAACAAGCTCAAAAAAATAGCCATTCGAGTGAGTATCCAGTACCCATCGGTATTTTAAGATTAGAAGTATTGCATGTTACATGGAAACAATCTATGAAGTTACAAGGCTTCTTGTCTAATTGATAGAAAATGTAATCAATTGAAGAATAAAGCAGAAAGGAAGCTGCTATTTTTTTTATCAATATTGAACATTTTGCCAATGGGAAGCAATTACTATGTTCAAGAAAAAAATATATTCTATAGCATGACTTTCTATATTATATCCCTTGGCAGGTAATTGCTGAAAATCTGTCCGAGGAAGAAATTGCAGGACTTAAAGAAATGTTCAAGATGATAGACACAGATAATAGCGGACAGATCAGTCTTGAAGAACTGAAAAATGGCTTAGAAAGAGTGGGTTCCGTTCTTAAGGATTCTGAAATCAACTGGTTAATGCAAGCGGTGAGTGCTTGCCTGCTATCCAAATTGTCAGTTCTATGTTCAAAATGAATGACTGTATATTCTTGAAAAACAAGAATGCCCTAGACTTTTTATGTTGTGTTCAGCTGAATGATCAATATTTTGTATTTCATCTGATCAATATTTTTCCTTTCTTCTTTAAAATTCAGGCAGACGTTGATAATAGTGGTACCATAGACTACGGTGAATTCATAGCAGCCATGCTTCATCTAAACAAGGTTCAAAAGGAGGATCATCTGTTTGCAGCCTTTAACTACTTTGACAAAGATGGGAGTGGATACATTACAAAGGATGAGCTCCAACAAGCCTGTAACCAGTTTGGCCTACAAGAGGATCATCTAGATGATATAATACGTGAAGCTGATCGCGATAATGTAATGGATCTTAATTTTTTTACATCTTGTTTCTCTAACATCACTTTTACACCTACTCTTCTCTCCTTTCCTACTTCTTTCTTCCATTCCCATCACTTCATCCATTACTTGAACATTTAATTACTTGTTTTTCTTCATTCGACTTGAATTTTCCACTGTTTTCAGGATGGTCGCATTGACTATAGTGAATTTGTTGCAATGATGCAAGACACTGATTTTGGCAAAAAGGGGCTATAAACAGCTTGAGAAAAATTATGGATGCCTTCAGGCATTAGCGATTTCTTGATCTTGCCAAATGAGGACTTGATATATAACTTCGAGTGAGTTTCTTCGGTTGTGGATGCTAAATTATGTAAGTGAATGCATTTGGAAACTGCTTGAGCTTCAGGGAGAGGAAGCACTAATGGCATGCTAATTATAGTGTTTATGTATTTAGTATTTACAACTTCTTAAGAATATAATCAAGTATAGTTTTTCCTTTTGTACCTCTTACCCATTTTTTGGGGTAAATGGATGGTAGAATGATTTCTCAGCATGTGATCTAGTGGTTTTATCGAGTGTTAGTTCATACTAAACATCAAATCGAGGACAAGTTTCTAAAAGAAGTGTTGAAGTACATGCATTTATGCTGAAAGAAAGAATGCTCTTCCAGCTGCACTGGCCTTACGTCTTTCTTTGGAGCCATGCCATGCCATTTGCCGGTCAGTCTCAAACCACGTGCTCGTGCCGAATATCATGCTGTATCAACTCATGTACCCTGTTTGCATTCATGTATAGAGCAAGACATCTGTACTTTTTGGTTAGTGATTTTCATTTTAAGTGTATAAACTCCAATATTTTTCTGTAATGACTTAATTTTGTTAATGATATGAGGTGATGTGTTTGATAATGCAGTCTCTTTGAGAACTCAAGATTTGTTGCCTCATCCCCTTCATTCTGTCCCGTATGATTTAAGCTATAAACTTTTTTGTTCTTAACAATCAGGATCATCTAACAAATTAGACTTGGCTGAAGCAAGTTTTGTTGGATGACTTTCCTTATTCTATCCTTGAATAATTCAACTGCCAACACGATAAAATCAAAGAAAAGGAAAGAAGATGTATTTTACTTTCATGCCTGAGTAGGTTTATTTTATTCCCTTGCAAATTTAAGGCAAAGACTGTGTATAACAGACTTGTAAAGATCAGGTCCTTCCTTGAATTCCCATTATGAATGAGTCTATAGCACCAAGATGCCCTTTAACCTCCAAAATAGTGAACCAAGTATCTATAGATTTTTTGAAGATAGGGAAAAATAAAGTAGACTTTAACCAATTGAAATAGATCATGAATTATGAGGGTATGCAGTATAGGACACAAAAGTAATGTTAAGTATAGGACACAAAAGTATGTTAAAGAAAGGTTGAAGATCCTACAATATAACGAACCAAGAATCTAATTGCGGTTGGGAGAGATATCCACATTTAGTGTTTGATATGTCTCAAATATCTTTAGTGGATGAAAAAATGTGAGAGTTGAAAGATTTATATTATAAATTATTTAGTGAAGGACAAGGGTTTTGATCGAACTCAAATTGATTTAACATTAGATTAGGATTTAGGGGGATCAAAATTACTTTTCTATCAAAAAAATCCAAATGTTTGAGGTAATTGAAGCATTTAAAAGGATGGACAACAATACCTATCATGGCATGGATCTTAAGGAGATAAAGCCCTAAGATGATTGAACAGGGTTTTCAATAAGTTTTTGAGATCTAAGAACTAACATGAAATTGAGAGAGTTTGTGATATGATTATCTTTCAAAAAAGAACTCAAGTTTGATTCGTAAAGTCGTTTATTTTAAAAACAATTCATCTTTGTTTGTATAAATTGGATGACTTGTTTCTGACTTGTAGACCAGTTCCATAGCATATCCAAAGAAGTTAGGTCTACGTAGATCCTCTTGGACATCCACCAAAAAGCCATGTGGATGCGTTATAAAAAACAAAAAAATTGAGATATAAGAGTATGTCAAGTTAGTGGAGAAAAAATAGTTTGGAGAGACAAGTAATTTGCAACCGATAAAATGAATTTTAGGTAGAACTCCGGTACAATTCTTACTTAAATCAGAGAACTTAATGTTTGAATGAGCTCCATTGAGAAAAAGTAAATTTAAAGATACTAGAGAGATCTTTCGTAGTGAAAAGATATGTTTTGTGAAATATAAGTTCATCCATTCAAGTTGATTAGTCTAACTATATATCGGTAATAAAATGATCCATTAGAATATTCTAGAATTCTATCCACTCCCAAATGACACCTCACCACAACAAATAACAAGCAAAAGGTAAAATATTACTACATGGTAAACTACTCTAAGATACTTTAAACACCATGGTCATGTTTAGACGAACAATTCAATTAAGCACTTATTGTATGAACACGGATGACACTTGTGTATCATTGAGGGATCATTGTCATATACTATTGACCAATTAGATTAGTGTGTGACCAATTAGATTAGTGTGTCACGTGGCACATTTGTTTTTTTCTTCTAAAAAGACAATAAAAGAAACAACACGTGAGAGAGGAAGAAAACTCAAGCTCCACACCCTTTTCTTCTTCTTCTTCCTTTCTTCCTCTTCAAAACAAAACCCACTCATTATATTATAACAATTACTGAACAATTATTTTATATAACAAAAAATTGAAAACTGGCACAGCTGAGGATCAAACAGGCACCCTGGCAGTCACAAACTCAACAAAGGCACTTAATACCACTGCGGTATTGCTGATTGTTGTGATTAATTGTTGATTCATATTGGTTATATATTATTTCAAAATACCATATACTAAAACTACACCATTTTAATTCACATTTTAACTTGTATTTTGTTATTTTTTGTTGCATAATTTGTATCTTGTCAATTTTTTTGCATAACTTGTATTTTGTCTTTCTGAAAAGAAAAAAAAGACATGTATTCTTTTTCTATTTTTTATTTTATCTTCATAATATATTGTATAAGGAACCGTTTCTTTTTTTTTTTTTTAAAATTTTTCAAATTTACTATACTCATAATATACATATATATATATATATATATATATATATATATATATATATATGAATTAATTTATGTTTTTGATCTTATAATAATATCAAAGTAGATGGACTTTAATTTAAAGATCAAATTTGAGAAATTATCTTAATTTATCTAGTGATTTTTTCAAACATTTATTAGTGTTATGATTTTTTATAGCCCGAGTCATCTTATTTATGGAGACCGGGTGATAACCGAGTCATCTGATTCTTTCATACGGTTCGACCTGCGACTCAGTGGTTCGACCAATGACCCAGTACTCCTTCCGAGTCGATGAGCGAGCCGAGTTTTAAAACTATGTTTCATAGCCTTTTTAAAAATAAAGTTATGCACTCTAGAAAAACAGCAAGAGAGAGCCCCCATACCGCCCTCGCCTGCCGCTCAAAGGAATCCTCAATTGCCGCGACACCTACCGCCGCCGCCTTATACTCTCGTTATCGATAGCCTCATGAACCACGATGCTTCCAAGCCTCGTTCAAAGAATCACACAATTTCTTATTCCAAAACAAACATACACAACCACACGTTTCCGTCATTTATACTCTACTCTCTCCATTTACGATAATATCCCAAAGAAGCTGAAGAAATTCGAGAGAAAACCATTGGTAACAAGTATCAACGAACTAAAACGCCAAGGTAGAAAGAGGAGAAAAGAGAGACAAAATGTGAAAGAGATTATTTTACAATCTCCAGAAAATGGTTTGTTGGTTCAGAAATTGATTCCTGTTGCTAAACAAGTTTATGCTGCTAGATCTGAAGTATTGTATAGTGTTTCTAGACTTGTCAACTTTATTGTCATTTATTCATGCAGGTATTTCTATTACTTTGTAGTCAAAAGTTTAATAAAGTGTTATAGGGCCTATGAAGCACGGACACTCCTCAGATAAGGCGTGTCCTTGTGTCAGACACCTGTCGTGTCCGACACTGACACATATAATTACACTAAATTATGTGATTTTCTAAAAAAATCGTTGTGTCGGCGTGTCAATGTCGGTGTCGTGTCCGGCTGCTATTCGAAGTTTGCAGCCGAGCTGTTTGCTGAAATGCTTCGGAGAAGAGTGAATAGATAAATTGATCATCGAATTGTTAGGTCAAAGTAGTTTCAGTTTTTTGGGAATTCGCAAGCACATCTTGAAATTATTAACTGTTTGTAAAATTACTCTCTAGTAAGCTAGCATAGATATGGGATAAACGTGCAATGTTGTATGTCTAGTTAACGTGCCACGTGCCCACGTCGTAACCTTCAACAATAAGTTTAGGATGAACCATTTTGAATGGCACATTACGATTTCAAGAGTGTGTTTGCTAACTTGCAAAATTAGGGACTATTTTGACCAATGCCTACAATTTTGGGAATTCGCAATATTAGTGTAAGGTCAAAGTAGTTTCTATTTTTTAGGAATTCACAACCACATCCTTGAAAGTATGAAGTGTCTCTCAAGATAGTCGGAATGTTAGCTTTTACTATGCATACTGTGATTTGGCACGCTAATTAAATATGTGGCCCTCCATGTTGATTCCACATGAATGCCACGTCGTAATGCAAGCAAATTTTCAAATTAGTGTCTACTAACAATTTCATTAGTCTCTAGTTAACCTCTAATGATTGAAGTTAACGGATGCACCATTTTGAATCACTTTACAATTTTCAAGAATGCATTTGCTAATTCGCAAAATTAGGGACTATTTTGACCGATGCCTATAATTTTGATGGCTAATTTACCTATTCGCTCTTAAGAAAGTATGTTGTTATTATTAAATTAGGGGCATTTTAAGTATTTCCTTCTAATATAGGAATATAAATGTTGAAGTTTAATGTTTAGTTACTTTATTTAAGCCTTTAGATTCCTAAACTTACTAGGAATTTTTTAATTTACATTCTTAGTTGATATTTTGGATTTTCTGTAGCATATGTGGAGACGTTCATGTTGGTGATCCACCACATAAAATTAAAACATGTAATGTTAGAGGAAGCTTGTCAAGTAAAGAACACAGTTGGGTCAAAGGTGGTATTGAACATGTTCTGCCTCTTGTAGAATCATTTCATCTTTATGATAGAATTGGGAGGGCTGTTTCACATAATGAAATGCTTCTCGTGGACCGAATTCCAGCAATTGTTGAACTGTGTATCCAAGCAGGTGTTGACATACCTGAGTACCCTACCAGAAGAAGGACCTTTCCTGTTTACTGTGTTGCTGGTAGGATAATTGATTTTGAGAAAAGATTTCCTAAAGAAATTTCTCTTGAAAAAGATATAGACGAATATGGATTTCCATATAAGAAAAAGAGATCGGATCAAGACACTAATTCTATGGAAATGCATTGTGATGACATCCAAGGTTAATGAACACATGTCTTTTTCCTTCTCTGTCAGTCTCACTTATACGCATAACATACATTTTATCCTCTGTCAACTCGGCTAATTATATGTGTGCTTCTTTGCAGCTGTTGCTGTCCGAGGCATGAAAGCCTGGAAGAAAATGTGCTCCGGAGCTTCAAAACTTATGGAGAAATATGCTGTACAAACTTGTGGATATTGTCCAGAGGTACAAGTGGGACCTAAAGGTCATAAAGTGCGAAATTGTCAAGCTTACAAACACCAGATGAGGGATGGGCAGCATGAATGGCAGGAAGCTACAATAAATGATTTTGTACCTCCAGTCTACGTCTATCACATTCGAGATCAGCAACCTGGTAAGCCTTTGGTAAATGAGTTGAAAAGATATTATGGTATGTTGCCTGCAGTTGTTGAGCTATTTTCACAGGCTGGGGCACCAGTTGAAAAGATTTATGGACATACAATGAGAGATGTTGTAGTCCCTGATATGGATGAGGAAAAGTGGGTTGTTTAGAGCAATCGGTTGGATGACTTCCTGTGCATGAAGGAACCATTTAGGAATTGGAAGAGTCCAAATTAACAAATAAGGTACAATTGTTTTGAATTGTAACAATTGTCTATGCTGGGAAAGATGGAGGATGACTATTGTGGGCTCAGGGATACAATAGTATGAGAATAAGTACATTTGACAAAGTTATCATGTAATCTGCTGGTAACTAAAGGTTGCAGTCTTGGTAATGTGGAACACATATTCTTTTGACACCAATTGGAGGTTAAAAACTCGAATTTTGTGCTTGGATTCTTTTGAGAACAGGTCTTTATCCCTCTACCGACCTCATTGGTCACTTTGTTAGTGTGTGTTTGGTCCACTTTTAGTTGAGGCAAAATTGATTCCAGAGGTGTAGAATTAATTAGTTTTAGTCTACTATGCTTTTATGCAGTATTTTTTTATATTAGTTTCCTGCTACTAAAACCAAAGAAAACACTTGTCTACAGGATTAGTTTTAGTATTTTTCGGTTTACAAGAGGCAAAGAGTTAGTTGATGATGCACGAGTTTGAGTGAGGAGGAAAAGACAGCTTTTTTGCCAAGTACCTATATTATTAGTAGAAAAAGCAACTCCTAGATTTGCTTCAACAGTAATTAGTTTCTGGATACAGCTCCATGATTTTCAGAATAGTATATCATCTATTTTTTGTAAATATTTTCTGCTTATTTGCTCGAATATGTCTTAATTATGTTGAGTGAATGATTGTGTTAAGAACCTATCAATGGTTGATTATTCAATGATATTGAAATGGGATTATGCTCGCCTATGAGTTTATTTGATGAAAAACAAAGCTACACAGAGGAACTAATTTCCCCTTCCATTAGAGCTTTCTCTAGTTCTGAAACCAAAATACAAATCCTAATGTATCTAGCAGAAGATTAATCCTATTTACAAGAGATAGGACTAACTGATACAATAACAATAAAAAAACAGAAAACTAACTGACTTCCAAACGGAAACTAACTCTAATAATACTAACTATGAATTAAATTAACTAATTATATTCTTCCCCTTATTCATGTGATAAACCCGTGTTTATTTTGGTACCTTACAGATTGATATTCATTCTGTATTTAAAACCCTGAGTTTCTTCCTTGAGATGACTGTCACTCTAATATCAAACACCATATCCATCAAGAAGAAAACAATTTGATTCAGTATCAGTCTGTTTTAACTATTTTGCTTGATTTGTTGTAATTCCTACCATTTCTGTTGGTCAGTTGATGTATGCTGTACTGGTATGGCAAAGGATGTTATTTGTTAGGTTCAGTTTCAGTTGCAGAACCAAACAAAAGAATTGGCCTGTTGAGTTTGTATACATACAAGGCATTGTCCTTATATAGTGTCAGAATCAGCTATTCAATCACTCTCTGCATAGTCAATATCTTTATTCTTTTGCATTCACCGATATTGGAGCTCTCAATCTTGGGAGCTTGAACCTTATCCAGATTTTTTCTTCATCAATCAATTAAATAAATGTTTGAGTCATGACTATCTTCTCTATAATTGTTGATTGACCCAGTTGGAGTTTGATAACACGTAAAATGCACTACTATTTTAGCTGGACTTACACGTTTCGATTTTGATTTTACAGATTTTTGCATTGTTATGCTGGTAATGTGTGTCTATTTCAGGTATTTGTCGATTAAAGGTCCCCGTGCGTCAAAATAAAGAAAAACAGTGAAGAAAAAAAGAAAGATGAAAAAAAGTCAACAAGTCAGATGAAGTCAACATTTGGAGTTATTGAATAATTCTTCCCCACTTTCAGAAGCAGTTACCCCCACTTCCTGCATTTTCTCCACCACTTGGGACACAATCAGAAGCACTCTCTGATGGATTTTTGCATATAAATAGACCTTCAAGAATCAATTACTGTGATCAAGCTTTTTAGAGAGAAATTCAGTTATTTAGAATCAAGCTTTTTATTCTAAATAACTGAATTTCTCTCTAAAAAGCTTGATCCGTGTAACTGATTCTTGAAGGTCTATTTATAAGCAAAAATCCATCAGCGAGTGCTTCTGATTGTGTTCCAAGTGGTTGAGAAAATGCAGGAAGTGGGGGTAACTGCTTCTAAAAGTGGGGAGGAATTATTCAATAACTCCAAGTGTTGACTTCCCATCTGACTTGTTGACTTTTTTTTAATCTTTCTTTTTTTCTTTACCGTTTTTCTTCATTTTGACGCACAGAGACCTTTAATCGACAAATACCTGAAATAGACACGCAATACCAGCACAACAGTGCAAAAATCTGTAAAATCAAAACATGTCTAAGTCGAGCTAAAATAGTAGTGCATTTTACGTGTTATAAAAGTTTCATTTGTTTTGTTAATGGTATATTCTACAAGGCATCAAACTGTCATTTGAGATATGAAAGAAGGTCTCACCAAGAAAATTAATTATTCAAATGAGCTGGTTTATCAATTGATAGCTAGGTTACAGGATATGTTCTTGATCTTGTTTCTAGATCTTGAGAGTTCATTATGGATGAGACTCGGCTGGCAAACGAATTTTCACTTAAAGTACTTCACGACAAGTTCTTCATTTTCTGATATGCTCACAAAGGTATGTTTCCCTAGATTAAATGGTGAAAAATGTTGAGGAATGGCTCTACAAATGTGATCAGTTTGTTTTGCTTGACTGCTACTAATGGAAGCATGCCTTATTAATGTCTAGAATAACCACTGAACCTATTGGCTGAAGGCAGAATGCAAAAACAATCTCAGAAAAAGATTTGGGGATGTTTATGATGATTCATACGGCTAATGTGTTTAAGGCAAACTGGGACGGTCATTGAGTAGCCAAAGCACATAAAACATTATGTATTTATTATTTTTCCCCCTTTTTTCAAAACAAAAGTGCAGCATTGATGTAAACGGCTGAATGATATCTACTCATTTATGAGTAGTCTTTCTCATTATTTTTTTTCATTTCGTACATGTTTGTTTCACGTCCAAATCTCTGTGCGTCCATTGTAAAGCTACATTTTGTAGCTTCCTTGTTTTTCACCGCAAAATTGCCTAGGGACATGAGATTTGGGTTTTTTACGCAGTTTCAAACAACCACCGCAAATTTCAAATGCAACCTAAACATGTTTCCTTGGAAATGGGCAAGGCTTGCTCGCAAATAGTGGATAGTTATGTTTCTTCATTTTTTTTTCCCATCCTCCTGCTTTGTTTAGGATGTACTCATCTAACATCGACATTACATTTATGTGTCTGCTGGTTGTGGTTCCCGTGTTGTATTTTTGTACTCGTTTTCTTCTGCTTCAATCTGCTTGGTTCGGTTCCAATCATGATGAAATGGTGCACCCTTCATGACAACGGAGATGACGATATTTGTATCCCCGCCTATAACAATGTTGAAGCAAAGATCTTTGAATGTTGAGTATTGGATGACCTTTTCTTGGATTGAATCTTATAGACCGGTAACTCTCCAACAAGCTTTGCAAACTGAACACATCATGATCAAATGCATTGAGTCTTCTAGGTCATTTTCGTGCCTTGTATGCCTTGGGAAGCTTATTTGATCAACAATTCACACCTTGCAATGGATAGATTTATGTTCTTCCAGTATAGGATGTATTGTCATATTTTATTTTTGAAGTTGAAACATTTTCCCCTTCTTCTCCCAATGCATCTTAAAGTCTAACACTCTTTTTAGATTGATCATTCAAGTTTTATTTTTCTTAAACTGATTGTTTATGTTACATTATATTTACACAACTAACTTTTAAGTTATATTCATATTGCATTTTTGTATAGGCACGAACTACACATTTTGTTTCACAGTTAGAGAAGGATAAAATTTAGGTGTCTATTCTTCATGTCTCACACTAATGATAAAAGTCTTGCCGTTTTTTCTTCATAGATTTGAAAAATTATTATTGAATGAAGACATTGCGGCAAATATTTTGATTTTAAGGTTATTAGACTAGATTAAAAAAAAGGGAGCGGAGGGAGGAAGAATATGAACATGTATGACATGTAACAAGAAAAAGAAAAACTTGGTATTAAATAAAATGTTACACATATTTTTTAAGGGAACATGTTCAAAAGATTAGACGTGAATACATAAAATAACATAAATGATCAATTCAAAAAAAAAAAAAAAATAAAAATTAAAAAAAAAAAAAAAAATCAAACTTACATATGATTGTAGTTGTAATTTCGATTTAAATTTTAAAGAAATGATTTTTTTTTTTGAGAGGGAAGAAATGATTTTTTTGAAAAGTAAGCACAAAATTGAAAAGTTTGAAAAGGAAGCATAAACAATAAAAGTTTTGAAAAGTAAGGGTTCCACGTGGAAAAAATGGGAGAAGTCATTGCCACGTGCCAATGCATTTGCGGTTGTTGTCTACTTTGGCTTGCCGCAACATTTTTTTTTACAAGACAACTTTCTCTCGCATATTCACATTATACTCTTATTCTCACTCTTCATTTTTCTCTCTTCATTGTTATTGATCAATGAAAAGAAAGAAAAAAGAAATTGTTACTTAAATTGTTTAAAATGAGTTGTTTAAATATCATTATTCTAATATAAACGATCCACTTAAGGAAAAAAAAAAGGATAAAATTGATAAATAAGATGGACCTAAAGTTGTGCGAGGTTGATTCTTGGCGGCACACGTGACAGCAGTATGACGCTTCAGCAGCCTAAGTTACCAACTTTTTAACAAAAAAAAGTGAAGGTCTAAATGAGATATACAATCGTTAATGGGTCAGGTTTTAATTATTTTTTGAAAGAGGGTAAGGTTTTAATTAGAAGTCTCATATTTAATTAAAAAAAAATTAGATGTTAAATAATGTATAAGTTTGAGCTAGAAGTCTCATGTGTTAAGTTGTCGTGTTCAATTCACTTGCGTAATTGTTTTTAATTCAATATAAATGTTATTTGGTGTTTAAGGAAACCTTAAGTTCAAACAATAGTATTAGAGTTCAAACAAGGATGAAAGTCTTGCACTTAAGAAGAAGATTGTTAGTGAGTCAAATGCGACTTAAAACTGAGATGTTACATAGCTCAATTGCTTTGAGTTAAGAGTTAAAGAGTTGTAAATCATTGATTCAAATTAGGATGAAAGAGTAAATATTAATTTAACAACTAACTAATTAATATATCATTAAAAAAAAAGTTAAAACATTCACTTTGGATCTAAAAGTAGATGTTCAGCGACACGAGTGAGATGATCCATATACTTAATGAATTAGGTTTTTGGATGAGAATATATTGTTTAACTCCCTAGTGTGGTTGATCTTAACACAATGTAATGATCTCCAGTATTTTAAGACTCCAGTTAAATCTGAATAATGGTATCAGAGAGTTGATATGACTTAGTGAAGGTGCGACAACAAATTCTAACGTTGGACCAAGGATGTTGCCAGTACCTCATAAATGAGTTAGAAATCTTACGTTGACTAAAAATGTTTTTTTTTGACAAAATAAAAATATTCATTCATTCAAATTGAAAGAGTACATCGATATAATGCAAATTCGCTAAAAACAAAAAGGATGAATCTGTGAACAGGCTCACAACATCCACGTTAATAGCATAAAACGGCAAAGTACAAATGCCTACACATATGACTATATTTAATCTCCGGAATAACCATGTTTCCGGATCTGCAACGTGGATGACGCTAAAGTCATTGATTGGATCTGCATTGGATCGAAGCTGATCTGACAATCTGAAGCGATCAAATACCTAAGAGAAACAAGAAAAACAAACAACATCGCACAAAGACGACGAACAACCAACGTCACACGAAGACGACGAAATCACAAAATAAAACGAAATAGATGTGAAAATCACATATTTCAATAAAAGGGAAATAGAAAAACGAGTTAGAGGAATGATTTTGGGTCAAAAATTGACCCTAAATCACGCCTCTTTGGTGGATGAAGAAGAAAAAACTAGAGTTTTTGTGACGGCTCACAAGAAGAGAAGGAAAAGAAAGAGAGAGAGTTGTTCACTGATTAAAAATGTCGATGTTAAACAATATATAAGTCTTAAAATATTACATGAATATTCATGCAATTAATGTCTTAAAATATTACATGAGATATAGTGTGATAAAGTCACTTGTGTGTGGTTGTTTTAGGTATAAATCAGATGTGTTTTAGGGTCTCCTCAAGTCTCAACAATTGGCATATGTATAATAATTTAACACCGACCCATCTAATGATTTGTAATTAAAATTTTAAAATCATTGCAAAACTTTGCATTCCACGCACAAACAAAGGTAAACAATAATAAGAGTTAATATTTCAAATAGTATATGTAATTTCGATGAAGTTTGAAAATAATCTCCGTAAGATTAAAAATATGAATTTCATTACTATAACTTTAGATTCTTCATATCTATCTTCTCCATGTAAAAATATATTAAGGCGAAGTATGAAAATATCTTTTGTAAAGGTAAAAATGTTTGAAAATATCCATATAAAGAGTTAAAATATAAAGAATTTAAAATTACGTAAGTGAAATCAGTGTGTTTATTTTTACAGATGCTATTTTAGGTATTATAGTTTACAATAATAACAATAATATATAATAGTAATTTATACCATTTTTTTCTATATAAACCTGATATTATTCACGTACAACTATAAAGAGTAAACTTTCGTACCAGATAAGACCGCATGAATGATAAAAAAAAAAATCAAGAAATTTAATAATGTTCTATTTCTAAAGATACTATATTTTGCTAAAATATAAATTTATACGATTATACAAAAGAGAATTTTAAATTAACTGACAATATTGTTCTAGATCGAGCAAACATATAAAGGTTCATTTCCGCAGGCCCAAACCAAACAGGTCCAATATGACATTTGAGTCAACTTCTTCTCAACACCCCCTCTCCACGAGGGAGATATTCTTAGCACTTCGAGAGACCAATTCAAATGAGTTGTAACGTCTCCCCTCACATGCCTAAGATCTCGTTCGATGGTTACGATTCCCGCAAATTGATAACCATTGAGACCACGGTGTGCCACTTATAATGGCTCCTGCACGTCACTTCTATATAAAAAGACTTTACACAATCTCCAAATATACGATCAATTTAAACAATAAATCTCCACCGTTCTAGAGCCTACAAATGCACGGAGCAACTGTGCCGAACGCCATCAATCTAATCAGATTTGATCAAATACCATAAAGCATTAGAATGGTCTACAATTTCGTGCAAGAAGATCTTGTAAGCACTAAATAATTATAAACAATAAATAAAGACTAAACTTTGAAAATCCTATTTTATGGGAATAAAAACGTATTTAATTTAACTTAAAATCAATGAAAATAGTAATTCTAGTATTCAAATTTAACGAATGAATATGAGTGAGTGGATACCAGTGGTCCTTAATTAGTAAGTCCCTATCTCTATCGCAAAGACACTTTTTTGTGAGTCAGCATCGATACTGTCCTTTTCACGTGACTTTCCCTCCCACTTAGGGCACCGTCCACTACACTGTAGACTGTAGTTTATGCATAATGCATTGGATCATTCTCTCTTATTTTAATTCTTTCCCAATATTTTATTTTAGATTAAAAACTCTTACATCGACTTTGCAACGTCTAAAGTTATATATACTGTTGCTTATGTGTTTTATTTTAAAATTTGGCTATATTATAATTTATGCATTTATCGTCAGATGGGATATGGACAGCACAAAAGAATTCCCAATAATAAATACCCGCATCATCATTTATCGTAAAATATATTCCTTTTTTTTATTAAGAGGGTATATCAACCGTAAAAAAATAAAAAATAAAAACTAAGAAATTTTATTAAAATGTGCTAAAAATGAATTATTAAAATAGGGACAAACAAACTATTCTAGCACAAGATATGTTAGAGAGTAGCTATCAACAAGATTTTCTTAAAAACTTTCATGTCGTGATTTAATTTACAATTTTTTTTTCTCACAAAATCTCGTTATTAAAGATAATCTTATTCGAAGCAATGTTGGGCATTAAATGCGAAATCTCCCTCTCTCGTCGAAATTTTTTATAAGACTTTCAATATCAACAAATTATTTGATTGTAAAAGTTAAGTGATTAATACAACTTAATTCGACTAGATAAGAAAATATGAGTTTCCAATGATAGGAGTAAAGATCCTCTCCATTTACTTAAAACAAATTAGAGGTGGAAATAGGCCGGGCTGAGCCGGGCATTACTTAAATAGGTCAGACCCAGTTGAAAAAACTAAAGCTGAAGTTTGACCTGACCTTTTTAAAAGTCTGACATGACCTATTAGCTTGTCTAAAAACCTAATTTGTACTAACAATTTAAAATATAACATTTGACCTATTTATAAAAAGGCTAATAAACATATATATTTTTCAAAAGGCTAATAGGTCAATAAAATTTTGTAAAGCATGTACATCCATTTCCCCCCACTTTATTAGCGCGCGCGCGCGTGCGCGCGCGCGCGCACACACACACACACACACACACACACACACACACACACACATATATATATATATATATATATATATATATATATTGCATGTATATCCAATAAAATTTTGTAGAGCTAGCACATCCGTTTTGTTGAGGCTAATACGCGTGTATTATATAATTTGTAGAGACTAATACGCGTGTATTATATAATGTAGTATATATAATTACACGTATATGGGCCAACCTAATAAGCCTAGTAGACTTTTCTATATATAAGTCTTAACTTGGCCTATTTAAATCGATGAGCTTTTTAAAAATCTTGAGTCAAACTTATTTAATAAATGAGGTAGGCCGAGCCGGCTTTAAGTTGGCTGGGCCATAGGCCCCTGGTGGGCAGCCTTACATATTCTCACCCCTACTCCCAATGATAGAGGCTCCTTTGAACAGGTTTCACACGATCTTTAGCTCCAAAAACATTGTAAGTTTTTCAACGACACAATACATGGGTAGATGCCTAATAACTAAATTTGGCAAGTGCACCAAAACATTTACTCGATGAAATATTACCTGACATAACAACTGAAGGAATAATTTTAGCCTTTGCCGCTTGAAAAGTAACTTTATCCAAGCTAAAACGAATAATGTTCCGAACCGTCCAAATGGTGTGCACCGTACGAATAACAACAACAAAAAATAATCTGCGGATTTGGGAGCATACTTTGCAGACAACCAGCCGTCTGCAGAATGCTTCCACACCAACTTGTCGGATAGGGAAGAGGCCAAGTTAGAATTCTCTTTATTTAGTACTCTCATCATTTCTTCTATTTGAAATGATAAATACACAATGAAATTTGATAGAAAATATATGTAATTAACAGGTGTGAAACCCACTTAATGATAGGATCCATTATCTACTTTTTTGTATCTATCTCTAACTAAATGACATTCTCTATTTATTTTAAGTAAATGAAGATGAACCTTACTCAAAGAGGACGAAAGAATAAGATCATGAATTTTAGAAACCACCACTGGTTGACAAGCAAGCTCAAGAGAGTGGATTACAATGAAATAGTTGTTTTTTTTAGTATAAGTCAAAAGTAGAAATATTTTGTTGTTATTAATGAATTTGAATTTAAATTTTTTACTATTAATTAATTGAATGCATAAAATTTTAAAAAAAGTTTCTACTTTTAGTTACTTGTATCCTAACGGAACAATTAGCTTCAGCCTTTAAATAATATTTAATTTTGGCATAAGGTCATTGACGATACTTCATAAATTTACTTTTTTTTTCTTGAATGTTTTTCTCTTATTTTTTATTTCTTCTATACTATAAATGTACTCTGGTGCTTCATGGGTAGGAAAATATTAGTTGTCACTATGAGACATTGAATCTTGAAGACAAAATGTACTATTTTTATTTATTTTTTGGTACAAAGAAAAATTATATATAAAATGTACTAATTTTATAATTGAGATATGATGATGTTGGACATCAAAATTTATGTCAAATACATTTTTTCGTTTTGTTTTTTATGTTTATTACGTATAAGTTATAGAAGATAAAAAATAAAAGAGAAATAAATGTAGAGGTATTTACGTTGAGGTTTTGTTCAGTTTTGAGGTTAAAAGTCATTTGAATCGCAAGATAAAAAAGTATGTGGTTTATTTTGGTTCGATTGATTTTTAAAATAAAATCCAAACCAAATCAATGCAGTTTGGGTTGGATCCGTTGGTACGGTTTTTTTCGAGACAATATATAATTTTTTGTTTCTAACGTTAAAATCGAGTTAAAAAACTATAAACATATTTCCTGCAATGTTTCAAACACTATTTTAAATTTAATCAAACATTACAATTTTATTTTTACAAAACAATATAAACGAAGTTAAAACGTGAACATAAAGGGTAGGGTGTGTTTGTTTCAAGTTTACAAAATTTATTCCTAGGATTAACATTCCTTGGAATATAAAGATGGGAATTTTATTCCAAGGTATTTAAGAAAAATATGTTTGGTTAACTTTATAATATTCCTAGGAACCATAAAAATAGGGATTATAATAGGTAACTATTTATGAATTTATTCTCATCTCCATGGGAACTTTATTCCCTTTTTCTTAGAAAATTTTTTCTATTCCCAGGAACATTTTATACCCGGGAATAAAATTTAGTAAACTTGTAACAAACATAGACATATATATTCCTATCATTTTATTCCCGGGAATCAACAAATATAACTTGAAACAAACACACCCAAAGTAATTTTATTATGTAAGAAATGTAAAACACTAAGATTTTATCATTGTATAATTTTTTTTTGGTCAAGTAGTCTAGTGGCTAGAACTCACACATTTTAAATGTGGAGAAGTGGGGTGTCCGGGGTTCGAACCCCGGCCCCTGCATATAAAATGCAATATCCCTACCAACTGAGGTAAGCTCATGGGGATTCATTGTATAAAATTTCAAGTAGTACATAAATATTTTTTTGAAATAAAAAACAAAGAAAAATTTAACGAGAGAAAAAAAAATCAATTTTTAAAAGTTTCAATGACTATTGGTTTATGTGAGGTTCAATTATCATTTTTCTTATGTTGCGGTTTAGTTCGGTTCGTAAAATAAAAACCGCAACCTGAACCAAACCATGTGGTTGAGTTAAAAAATGATCAAAATACATCCAAATTAAATGCGGTTTCAGTTTAAGTTAGTTCAGTTTGCGGTTTTTCTATTAGATTTGTTCAGTTTTAAACACCCCTAAATAAATGTATAGTATGCTAGATACAATGTAAGTAAAACTAGTGTGTTAACCTTTTTTTCTCAAAAAATATACTCTACATTTCAAAATATACGTCGTATTTTTGCAATGTGCACTATTTACATGATTTACTTTGACCATACTTTTTAACTAATATATAAATACAAATGTTAGAATATAAGATGTTGTTCGATTTGTCTCGATCAATATTTTCAAATTATTAAATTTTTATAAGTTTTTACTTTAGATGATTAAAGATATTATCAGTCAAAGTTGTGCATTGACATCTGTGAAGTAGTTGACTGCGATGTGTACTTTGAGATGGAGAAAGTGTAATTTTTTTTTGTTGTCAAGTAGCGTTGGGTTACACACATTATGTATGCATAAACCGGGAATCCGGTTTTCAAATTCTAGCCTCGAAATCCTGGTAGCTAACAATTGAGTTACACTTACATGACTATTTTTTTTTTATTTATTGATAAAAATTATTTATCACGTGTTTTTTCAAGGATGTCCACGTTTTTTTTTTGCTACAATAACAAAAATATGTTCCAAAGTTTTTAGGTTTATTAGTGTTCGACGCGTGTCCCATATTTTTTGGGTACAAATGTCTCGTGTTTTATGCATAAAAGAAAAATATGTTTTCATTATTATTTTTTTATATTTATCAACGAATGTTTGACTTTTTTTATGTATCAAGTAAAAATATTTCTATCAGTGTAAAATATCTGACCCATAATTTGTTATGTATCAATAACAAATATTTGTCCTATGCTTTTTTTTATATTTATAATGACAAATATATATTATGTGTTTATGATTGAAAACTATTTGTCTCATTTTTTTTTTTATATTTATTGGAGATAAATACTTGTCTCGTATTCTGTATGTATCCGTTACAAATATTTTCTCTGTATTTTTAAATTTTTGTCCGTTGTTTACTTAATATCTATCAATTATTCAGTGAGAAGAGAGCTCATGTGATTATAGGTTAACTAACATTGGTTTAACGCTTTATTCTTTTGTTTGTTCCCTTCTCTTCTTAATATCATTAATCTAATTACATAAGAAATAAGTTAGGCTTGCATAGCTTTAGATTTATGTTTTTTTTTTAAAGTGTTGACCTAGTTCCCATTTTCTTTCATTGTATTTTTTTTTTTTTGTTAATGAATTTGGATAAAGCATCCAACATTACTATAGTTTAAAAAAATAATAATACTTATCAATGACCAATATTTTACCTGTGTTTTTTTTTATGCTTTAATGATTAATAGTTGTGTCATATTTGTTTTAATATTTATCATGGACAAATATTTGTCCCTTGTTTTTCATCTATCAACGAAAAATAATAGTGTCGTGTTTTTTTAGTGATATGTATTGTTCTATATTTTTTTCTACATTGGGAGAGATATTACACATGCGCGTTTTTATTTATCTATGACAAATATATGTCTAGTATTTTTCTACGTATAAAAGAAAAATACATGTCTTATTTTTTTTTATAATAATTACTAGCGATAAATATTTGTCTTGAATTTTTTTAAAATAGTGGTAACGAATATTTGTCTCTTTTTTTATATTTATCAAAGATAAATACTTATCTCTTGTTTTTTTTATCTATCGAAAAATATGTTGTCCAGATTTCTCTCATGTCTTTGTATATATCAGTGATAAATATTTGTTCTGTGTTTTTTATGTATCAACTACTAATATTTTTCCCATTTTTACTTATCAATTACTAATATTTGTCATGTGTTTTTAAATATATTAGTGGTTCTTTTGGAAGGAATATATATATATATATATATATATATATATATATATATATATATATATATTTTTTATATATATTTTTTATATATATTTTTATATATTTTTTTCTAAT
>Ga0228711_1003662_pt1 | contig 23865 bp, 9 predicted proteins | sample MedpolnodulmetaG_2_FD_177996 | JGI IMG/M metagenome (GOLD analysis project Ga0228711, IMG submission 177996) | Root nodule microbial communities from Medicago polymorpha collected in Santa Monica, California, United States - brown nodules | ecosystem: Host-associated > Plants > Roots > Nodule...
TATATATTATATAAAATGCAATTATGACTCAATTCAAGATGACATTTATGATAACCTACAATTTTAGTTGTTGTAATTAAGTTCTGTCTTAGGAAGAATGAATACCAAAGATATACCAAATGATGGGATCTTTTACTATTAATTTACCCCCAGATTATCCATTTCTTACTAGTCCATGGATTCAAATTCTTACCTGATACTTCCTACTAGCAATATTGACTATTTTTTGAAGAAACTTATCCTGCAGAGAAGTATCAATTTAACCATACTTCTAACATTATCCTCTTGCATATCCAGGTTTTGTCCCCTCATTTTGTACTTATTTCTAAAAATATTGCTACAACCAACACTAGTACTAGTTTTAGCTTTTACTAGTTTAATAAGGCATGAAAAATGATTGAAAACAATATGCAGTGGTGTGCACTCCTAAGATCATTTTTATGTCTCTGCTTTCATTTATTGCATTTTGAGACTTGTGTTTTTGTTGCTGAAGCCTTTCTTCTCTGCAAATGCAGGTTCCTCACTTTTTTGAGGCGGCGCGAAAGGATAGGATGGCGGTTAGTTTTTAAACTTTCAACAAATTTTGTGGATCCTCACATTATTAAATCAAATGTCTTTGGAGAACTTTTGTATAATTGTTCTGCCATATCTCTTTTTGATATCTAATTTTAGCTTTTACTAGTTTAATGAGGCATGAAAAATGATTGAAAACAATATGCAGTGGTGTGCACTCATAAGGTCCTATTCATGTCTCTGCTTTCGCTTACTCCGTTTTAAGACTAATAATTTCGTGACTGAAGATTTTCTTCCCTCCAAATGCAGGTTCCTCATTTGATTGAGGCACGAAAGGATGAGACGGAGGTTAGTTCTTAGATTTTCACAACGATCTGTGGATCTTCCCAACAAATCAAATGTTTTAGAGAGCTTATCTATATAAATTCTACTTTTAGCTTTCACTAGTTTAATGAGGCATGAAACATGATTGACAACAATATGCAGTGGTGTGCACTCATAAGATCATTTTCATGTCTCTGCTTTCATTTATTTTGTTGAGACTTGAGACTAGTGATTTTGTGGCTGAAGCCTTTCTTCTCTTCAAATGCAGGTTCCTTATTCTAGTGAGCTGCGGAAGGATGCTTTGGGGGTTAGTGTTTAGATTTTCACCATGATTTATGGATCTTCCCATTAAACTGAATGTCTTTGGAGAACTTTTGTATAATTGTTCTGCCATATCTCTGTAAATTCTAATTTTAGCTTTTACTAGTTTAGAAAGGCATGAAACATGATTGAAAACAATAGGCAGTTGTGTGCACTAAATAAGATCATTTTCTTGTCTCTGCCTTCTTTTATTGCATTTTGAGACTAGTGATTTTTTGGCTGAAGCCTTTCTTCTCTGCAAATGCAGGTTCCTAATTTGGTTTGGGTGCGTAATGATGAGGTGGGGGTTAGTTTTTAGATTTTCACCATGATTTGTGGATGTTCTCATTATACTGAATGTTGTTGGAGAACTTTCATATAATTGTTCTGCAGTATATCTTTTTAAATTCTAATCGGGATTCTTCTCCCAAATTGACAGGCGTTTCAAGAGGCTCATGCTGGGGAAATAGTCGCTGTACATGATGTCACTAGTGCACCAGGTCCGACTTTTCTCTTCTGTCAAACCATATGTCACATTTCCTGAATTCTACATTGCTCTTTTTTTTGTAAGATTGAGTTGTTCTTGAATCTTTTGGTGGTCTTAGTTGTTTGAAAATGTGGTTGTTATATTTTCTATTGAAGAGTAAATTTCATTTGAGGCCTTGAAAATACTGAAAATTGCATATGATAAACCTAAAAAGAAGAAATGAAGCCAAAACGGCCGTAAAAATGCAATCTCATACGGTCTGTTAATTTGACGGTCTGTTTTCCCGTGTTCATTGTTTAATCAGGTGATACTTTTACCGATGGGTTAGTGAGGTATAAAAAGGCGCCTATTGATGTTTCTGAGTTGGTATCAAGAGATTCTCAAGTGCAAGTAAGTAGTTTCTTTATATGACAAATTAACTTCCCTACCTTGGCTTTAATGGCAGTTTACATAACCAAGTTCTCATGTTTTGTGTATTTCTTTTTAGGTTTCAACAGTTTAGCATACTCGACAACAATGTCGCTCTTTTGATAGGCCTCCTTGATGGACGGCTTTTATGTATATGCTGAGCTGGTGTATATGCAACTAATTGGGAGTCTAGGAATGTTTTATTTAGTTGTACAAAATCTAGATGTCATTATGAGATTCTGGCTGATGATACAGGTTTATAAACAAGACTCTTATTTTGGAAACGTTGAGATTACAGAGGATATTCTGTCAAAATTTCAGTGAATATTGTGAACTGAAAGTTACTTTGGAATTTGCTTATTTATTGTTTGTCAAGTTTGATCATTAGACTTGTCGAACTAGAATGTATTAGTTGTCCGTGCACCAGTTATGATTAGAATATTGGGTCATGACAAAGTTAGAAGGATTTACCCAACCAAGCATAAGGCATTCCTATCATGTGCTCTAGGCCTCCAAAGGGGATACGATTATTAAAAGACATATACCTAAATAGTGAGTTACAATTTGGTATGTTCGCGTGCAACTCAATTAGCCTAAGACAAATTTACTTTTTCATTGGACCCATGATCGAAATTGGGGAACAGCATAAGTGGTTTTTTATTTAAGTTGTATTTTGTAATCCATGACTCTTCTCTTTTGGTTGGGAAAAACAATACTCTATTTATTTGAATCTAGCTATAGTTATTTATTTGGATGAAAAGTGTTATTTTTTTTATAAGTGTTATTTATACTAGAAGTATAAAAGTGCCATAATAACTATCAATTTTCGTTAGGTGTTTTTTACCGTAAAAAATTAGTTGGATGTTTTTCTATATAAATTCCCTTAAAGCTTTCCAAATTTAATTTAAATTGAAATTAAAATTAGATTAGTTCATAACCCGTTTCTCTTTCTCTTACAGAACGACAACACTCTTCGATTCGATTCTCATCACTTTCACAAAATTAGATTAGTTCATATAATATTATGGAACAAAAACAAGCAAATAATATATATATTGGGGATGTATCAGCTGATAGTGACTTTTATTGTGAGAGATGGGAGGGTTAAATCATAACCCTTGGATCAATCTTTATGGTGGTATTTAATTTTTAAAATTGTAGCTAATCTTTTCACCCATTCACCTTCATCCTCCTTTTTCTTTAAAAGTGTAGCCAAAAGAGTAGTTTGTTGCTACAGTAAGTGAAAAATAGTAGCAGCTGCAATTTCGGTTATGTGCACTGTGGCTCCAATATGGTTCCACAACCTGCTAGTACGCCAAATTCGGACATACATTGGGCATAAAAACATAATGTGAATGTTATTTTCATAATTAGCATTACAAACAACATAATTAGATGGATAATGGATTCCTTTATTGTGAAGGTAAACCCGTGTGTGTTGGAAAACAACCACAATAAATTCGCGAAATAAGATGTTAACCTTCGGAAAGACTTTGAGGCGTCAAATACTGGACCAAAATTCGGGGCTCTATCTTGGGTGACTTGTTGTATTAGAAGTGTTTTGATTAACCCTTTACTTGTGACATGATTGCATAAATTTATGATATTTTTTTGATTCCATGTTTTGGAAGGCAGTACAATAGGAAAGCCACATTACCAGGATTCAACTCTGTATGCAGTTGACGCGATTTAACGTCGATCTAAGTTTTGTAGAAGACATTGATTGCTCTCCAAACTTGAAGAGCTTGAACGCATTGAGTAACTCTTGGAAGAACGAAATCCAATTGCATGGTAGGAAGCCATGTGAAAAGAAGAGAATCATCTAACTCCCAAGCAAGATATGTCGGATTCTCTGTATTTGATATTCGATTAGCAACAATTAGTGAGTAGAAATTGCAGGACTCACATGATGATGGAGCTTGTGGTTTGTGAGTGTGGATGATTCCTTCGACTTGTTGCTTCCATGAGAGAAAGTCATTCCCGTCGAGTTTGATCGTAATGTAATGCGACATGCAAAAGTTTTGAAGATGTTCTTGGAGGAAGAACGATCTTTATTTCCATATGTCTGATCAGACTTAGTTGCAGAAGCCATGGGTATGGATCACAGGCGCATGATACCATATTAGAAAAACAAAGATGATGAATTCATCTTCATGAATTAGAGAAACTTAAATTGTATCTTTCTATATTGAATAGAGAATAAATCTTGACTTAACAATAGCCCTTATGAAGCTATTTTTAAGGGACTATAACTAAAAAAGTTAGTTATAGTTGTGTTGACTTAAGACATTTGGTTCTGTTACACGGTTCATTAGAACTCACGTTCATTCGACACAAAATATACATGGTTCTTAAACATTGCAATAACAATGTCCAACATGTGACTTCCATATTTCTCACTATATTCCCGTTACGCCATTATTCACATAACATGACACATAATTCAACTTTACTAATGTTTCTAAGACTTGTTTTTGGACTGTTATAGTTACTATTCATAAACAAATTCAAGGTGCCAAAATCTATGCTTGGAGACTTGTTTTCGTTGTCGCGGGTGTTACTAGTAGTGCTTATTCTTGCAAGTCCTAAGGAATTACGGTGGCTCCCTCTGTTGAATTGAGCTTCTTGTAGAATCTGAAGAGTTGTGATAAAAAGGGGTGTTTTTTAGAGGTTGAGGATCTATTGCAGCTTTGCACTCATGATTTGGTGACCCTCTGGATTGGTTATGGGTTGTGAATGAACAGATGATGAATATCTTGATGCAAGGTTATGTATCTCGCACAAAAGGAATCATCGCCACTGCTTCATCACCTTCCTCTTTCGTTATGTTCCTCCGTCCTCCTCTCTTTCTCATGTTTCAAATAGTAATAACAAAATGGGTCCTTTTTAATTCTCAAGGTGCCTTTTGTTGTTGAATCACCAATTCATAATCAGCTATGCACAAATTCTCTTACGAACTGAACGGATGAATGAAGGGTTAAATAAGTTTTTTGTTACTAAAAATATATCAAATTTTAATTTTAGTCAATAAAACGTAAAACAGGATATTTTCATCCTTCAAAAAATGTCCATTTCCTTTTTATTTTTGGTCCCTAATGGACATAATTTTAGCATGTCATGTATATTATTTCTTGAACATCTTAAACATAAAATGTGCTTAACCTTATTAATATGAACATAAAATGGGCATTAGGGACCAAAAACAGAGAAATTTTAGGAGGATGAAAACATCACATTTTACTTTTTATGGACTAAAATAAAATTCGTTATATTTTTAAGGACTAAAATACAATTTGTTATATATTTAAGGACGAAAACTTATTTAACCCTAAAATTAAAGGCTTAATGTGACACTTCTTTTGTTGTTAAGGGACCAAACTTAATTTAAGGGACCAAACTCAAGAAAGAATTATTTAAATTTGTAAATACTTTTATTTGCAAAATCAGCTTCAATTCGATTGTGTAAATTACAGATAAGCATGATATCGACCTTACATAAAGAATCAAGGAGAAGAAAAGCGAAAAGAAACAAACAACTAAATCAACAAAAAGGAAAAGAAAAAATTTACAAGCTTCTGGGCTCTGACAAAAAAAAGGACTGTATTACTCTCTACATTAGGGGTTAAAGAGCTTCCGGAAAGGCCCGTCCTTCCTGTCTTTGGCAGCTTCGGTTAGTGCTAGGAACCGCTTGAACCCTGTGGTGGCAGCTCCTCGTCCAAGTGCAGCAGCCCTAGTTAGAACATCCTCCCGTGAAGCTACGAGTCCAACAGCAGTGGGACTAGGTACTACAGGAGCTACCGGAGGAGCTGGTGCAATTGCAGGTGTAATCTGAGTTTGCTTAATTCCAGGACCATGTTTGTTGAAATCGTCGAGTATGCCTTGTTGATCAGCTTTTTTAAGTCCCTGAAAACACAAGGAATAGGTCATGCCAACATGAAGCATAGGTGCATAAGTTACAGATCATGCACTCAATTGCTTTTGAATATGAAAAAACATACTAGCATTATAATCAAGATAGTCAGGCTCGAGTTTTTACCTCAACTCGTTTTTCCTAGGTGAAATCGACTCATAAACTACTTAAACTTAAAATAATATTAAAAGTATTATATACAAGACATATATACTAATATAATACTATAAATCCAATAATTCAAAATAATAACTTAATTATAAAAGCCGAAATATACCAAATCACCACAATAAAACGTCATGCTCATAGATTTGTATCGAAATCCATAAATAATACCACCAAATCATAAATAAAAATCACATACATGACATATATATACTAATATAATGCTATAAATACATCAATAATTCAAAACATTAATTTAATTATAAAGTCAAAATATACCAAATCACCATAATAAAACGTCTGTGTATCAAAATACATAAATTATCCAACTAAATCATAAAAAATCCTAAAAACTATCCAATAAAAAGAATTTTATAAGCTACTAAAGTTGTTAAAAGTTAACCAATTTTACAGAGTTAACTCGTAAAATCAGTTTCAATTCCAATTTCACCCAAATACGGATTTCACCACCGATTTAACACGAAATTCACAACTAGAAACACAAAATAGGGTGATTTTACGTTTTAACGTTTTAACACGCAATTTTGACAACATTGATTAAAATATCAACCATAAACAAAATATAAACAATTGAAGGATCTTTACTCATTTATATCTTTTTGAAGTTCTTTTTTGTGTTCAATTATTTTATTTATCTTTTGTTGGATTGAATATTTCTTCAAACATTTTAATTAATAATTATATAGATGTAATAATGTGCTAATGAACTAGTGGCCCATCAACAGAATTAGTGACATGCTTGAATTTGTTAAGAATTTACTAATTTTTACAAAGAGGATTTTGAAAGTGCTTTTGTGCTATGCTCCTCAAGTTTGCAGAATAATGGGTGCGTTAGTTTCAGCTTTAAAAAAAAATAGATTTTGTGTTAAAAGAATCTAGAGATTTTTTTTTTAGAGATTTTGAAAAAATCTGAAGCTATTTGTGTTTGTTTACTATCCAAAAAAACCCATTTAAAAAAAATGAGTTTTAACTAGTTCATGTCTTATTATGTTTGAAAAAAAATAGATTTTGAGAAAAGCTAATCCTAATAGCTTTTCATTTTAGAGTCAAAATAAATTTTTTTGATAAAATGATTTTTCTAAAAATCCTAAACAAACACTTAAAAATGATAAAATAGATTTTTTTATTAAAAAAATAGATTTTTTTCTTAAAAAATCCAAAACAAACGGGCCCAATATCACTGCTTTCTTAAGGTGTCCCAAGTGCTTTTGACCTATCCATAAAATCTTATCCTATGTTCAATAAAAGAGCCCTGGCAGATTTTACTTTAAATACCAGAGGTCCAGCAGAACAAAAAATAATGCAACGACAAGTAATCCACATAACAGAGAATTTGATAGAGAACTGGTAAGAAATAGGTAATTATAACCTTAAGCTCCAATATCCTCTGAAATTCCATGGGTGTACCCTCAGGTAGCAGTGCACGGTAAGTATCAGCTACAGAATCAACTGGAGAAAGTATAACCTAACAGTGGTCATTCACAAAAACTTTGTATCAGAAATAATTACACACATGTTTGGTTAAGCTTAATTTTTTGGGACAATTGTTTTCCCAAAAACTCCTAAGCTAAGATATTAACTGCAAGATGTTCAGACCACAAAAATAATCTAACTAATCCGAACATACTAAATTATTTTAAAATAAGATTTTCATTAATAAATGTATGGCAAACCTTCAAAAGGGCCTCAGCTTTGCTCATCTCACGGCTTACAAACTTGGAATAACTTGTAGCACTTGATGTCTGTCGCATAGAACAAGCAGTCAGTGTAATGGGATAAACTAGTGCCAAATACAAGAAAAACTACAATTAGAAATGCCAAGTATGTCATTATCAATATTTATTTGACAAGGCCGAGTTTCTAAGAATTCCAGATAGCCAAGAGGGGTTCTTTTAGTCCAAGTACAATATATAAGCAAGATAGAATAATTGGTTAATCCAGATAGTTCATTATTGTTGCTTTATCAGTTTACATGTAACTTGGGGTACAAGGCAACAACTTTTTCTCTCACTACTCTACCTTCTGTCATCATGAACTAAATGGAAATTGTAGCAATCATTTATACTTATTGATATCTGTGCATCAATGCCACTTGGAAAGTAGATTATTTTAATATGGACAGTGTTCAATATAACTTGGAATGGACAATCTGCAAAAGCTGAAACTTGTTTCATTTCTGGTTCAGCTTGGTTGATCATAATTTAAAACATCAATTTTTAGTCTAGATAAGTGTGTATTTTTTCTATAGAATTTTATTAACAATAAATATAGTCCATCTGAAAACTACAGTTGGAAAATATTTAAATACTTCCTTTAAAAGATACAAACTAGAAGAGAGAGAACAGAGCAACACAAGTTTGATGTGATGGTGATAACTCTAGCACCAATGACATTGGCATTCTCAAGTTGTATTTAAGATATGCAGTAGTAACTACGATTGCGAATTAGCATTTTTACAATGCTAGATTACCTGTCTACCAAGGGAAGGAATTTCAAGAAGCATTGACTTAACAGCTTGCGTATCCAATAGCATCTGCAGAAATCATTTTACTATTTTATGAACATCATAAACAGAGATCCAAGGAGTTCCTCAGAAAACAAAGTTATTATTATTAAAACAAAATAAATGGGAAAATGTTTCAGCAAGATGTTAAAAATACAGTCTAACTAAAAACACAAAGTGAATCAGTCTCAAACACAGTAGGAAAACAATTTAAAGTGAAAAATATAGTAAATACGATTACATTTTCTTTACAATAAGCAAAGGACACTTGTTACAAATTACAATGTCAAATATATCATTGCAGTGGAGATACCAAAAAGATAATAATTATTATATTATTTTTGACATTGATATCTTCCCTTATTTTTAAGAATTTTATTCTTGATAAGATATCTAATTTAAGGAAACATATATTTATTAAGGTTGTGTATCTGATTAGGATTTATCTACAATTTTTATTTCTTCAGGAATTTTATTATCTTTGGGTTACAAATGTCATTTATTTGCTATTGTATTTAAAACATGTGCATAGATAACTGATATTTCCCTTATTCAGAGTTTTTAATACTAGAGTCCATGGAGCATTCCGCCATAGATGAGCATTCTATAATTTATGAGAGAAAGTATCTTGTCAAGAGATGTTTGCTAGGTTTGCTACGCTGGTCATTTCTTCATTTGCCAAGCCTTCCACAAACTTCAAGGTTTCTTAGTTCCTCCCCGTCAATTTAAAATTAGGAGAAACTACAACTGAAGAAGTATCTTTTCAAGAGATATCCGCTTGGTTTGTTACGCGGGTCACTTCAGTTGTCAAGCCTTCCACAAACTTCAAGGTTTCTTGGTTCCTCTCCGTCAATTTAAGATTAGGAGAAACCACAATTGCCAATCCTTTCACAAACATTCAAGAGAGAAGCCTGATGATAGACATTGTTCAAGATAACCATCTTCTAAGTCGGACATTTTCAAAGGCTCTTTGATAGGGAGATGATTAGGGTATCAAAACAGCCAGTCAGCCTCACACCCTCAGGTATTCTTTTTCATTCTTTTTCCTTTTTTAAAGTTATTTTCTTTTGAATTTTAGAGGATATCTCAATTATCCTCTGTAATAAAATTTCTTCCATAAGAAAAAACCACCTTGCCAGTATAAAACTGTCAAAGCTATGACTTGACTTTATTTTTTATGTAACTGAAACGAATTAAAAGAAAAAGCAGTCAGTACCTGTTGAGCTCCAGTTTCTGATATTTGCTTGCATTTGAAAATGTTAGAGTAAAAGCGTGGGCCCAGAGAAGATGCAAGCTGCAGTTCATGAGAGAGAAAATTTAAAGACAACTGACAGCATACCATATGAATTATTAGGGATGATTACATTGATAATTACTAGGAGATAAATTCAGATAGCATTCATAAACAAAAAATGATGGAAAAACCCAGCATAAAGAAAATTCACTAGACTTGAATCAGAAGCCTGAAAATCACCAATACATTAATAGTGATATATACAAATTTACAGACACTCGCAGAATAAGCAAAAAAAACTCATGCCACAAAAATTGTTAAAGATGAATATGAAATAATAGTCTTGTAGTCTTATCATTCCGATTTATAACTTTTTTAGTTATTTATCAAACCATTGCATCTTTATTCAAACCCCATCTTTTCATGAGAGGACTAAACACAGAGAAGTTAATTGTCACATTATCTCACAGAAGATCCTTTCGGACATCACTAAAACTTCTCCAGTGAGTTCTAATAATTAGTTAGCCAATATCTTCATAAAACCTCTACAGGGACCCTTGACTTGATTATATATGTTTCAAGCTAGATGCATATGATAGATATGCTTCAATTTGAGGGAAAGTGTTGAATATAATCATACTAAGATTATTATTCCTCTATTACCTTTGATAAGGTTTCCTTAGACAGTTTGGGTGGTTTTCTACATTTCTTATTGTGAGAGATTCTCTCTTGTATATAAATTTGTACAGTTTTGTAAATTGTTAAAAGTATTGATAATCACCTTGTCCAAAAAGAATTGAAAGTAGACAGGTGAAAGAAGACTTCCAAGTGTAGGAATGCTAGTGGTTAGAATCAAATTTATGGCATTAACATACCTGCAAAGAAAACATTACAATTAAACTAAGGAACTTCGTCAGGAGTAAGAACCATTAAAAATTTATGAAGGAATTAAACTTACTCCGATTGATCACCAACGCTTTCAAGGGTACCCCAAGGGACACGTGTCATTGCTGCCATTTCAATATCAAATTTGGTTTCCAGGCCATGCACTAAGGTTACCAATGATTTTGTTATAACGGCTGAAAATTCATCCTGCATAATTGCATAGCGCTGTTAGAATGAGATCCATAATCAAACAAATTATTTAACAAGACACAATTACCTGAACTTCTGACATGTCCACCCCATCTGCAAATTGATGATCAATTATTTTAGAAACACTTTCAGCCAATTCACCAGCCTGTCAAGTACAACACTAAGTTAGTATTTAGCAAAACTGTTATTTTCTCATTATCTACTGGACGAAGAATGTAAAAGAAACTAACCGTTTTATGGCAATATTCAGCCGAATTGACAATGTAACAAATCACTCGTTCATCCCTGTCAGATGTCTGTTCAACATATCCAAAGATTAATATTGGTTGAGAAAAGAAAGTTATTTGATAACATGAGTGCATAACCTATCACACTTAATTAAAATCAATTCCTTTCAAGATACCTTTATCTGCCCGTCCATGCCTGTAGCCGCTGCAACAATTCCCGTGCCACCCTTTGGAAGTCTTGCAAAGAGTTTTGTAGCATATGCTTTAAGAATTTTTTGGAAAACCTAAGATTGAAATGGAATGGAGTCATAAAATGCATGAAGCTGGAGACCATAATGTTCAAGTATATGCATTGTGAATTGCAATAAGAGTTCATTTCCTTTTGTGACCTAGAAGTTGAATAGTACTCTTTTTAACTCCTTAACAACCTACTACCAGAGAATCATACATTTACAGAACACAGAGTCTTCTTGTAAATCTTCTGCCACATACAACTACACTTAATACATTAAGCTACATCAGACGACTATTTAAGAAAGGTAGAACAATTATTTGACTTCGTTGCAAAATTATAAAAGACATTATCGCATGATGAACATGCAGCTCGATCTAAAATCAGTCATGAACTATCCTCCACAGACCTGAGAATTCTCTTTTCTTTGTTTCATGGGAAGTAATAGTTAGCAACAATGTAGTGTCTAATGATATTACGAGACCTATAAAAAAATGCCTACTGTTGTGATTCACAATTAACAAACAATTCTAAAATATTAATTCAATCAAGGAAGCAGAAACTAAGTTATAAATATTATTTAATAAAAAATTTGATAGAATATCCTTATTTCTAAAAATCTCGTGAATCAAATCAGAGGCCTCCTATTTTTTACGGAGTTCAAGTTTTAGTCATAAGTTAACTCAGCAGAACCACATATTATGGAACCCTTCAACTGGATTTCAGAAAGGATTATGTTTTTCTAGTTTTTTTTCTTTTTTCGAAGGAAAGAAAATGATAGCCGTAAGAGCAAGAAATATGAATGTGGAATTCTAAGAGACATTAAGAGCAATCATCCACGGATTTGGCCACCGTTCAAAATAACCACCAAAAAATGAAAACGAAAAAAGCGAAAAATCAAGTTGGAAAGTTTATGTATTTCTCGATAGAAATATTAAACTCTATAGTTGAAGAGTTTACCTTAAACAAATTAAATAGTGTCTGGCTCTTCGTCAAAGCACTGCATCTCTTCAAGCTTCTCTTGATTATTAGGAACAACTATGTAGCACGACAAAAGACAACCAAGTTAACATAAAGCAAACCAAAACTGATCATCAAAATGAAGGGAAAAGATTTAAGCTATCTAACCATATTACCATTTTGCAACAGTTAATCATTTAACACGAATAAGAATTATCAAGGTCTCATAAGACAGTAACAATATAAACTGCCTTGTAACATATAATCTGTAACAAGATCTATGACTCACCTGCATGCTACTGGATAAAACACTACTCTGACCTCCCTCCTCAATATCCCATGTCTCCTCCTGTAGTGAATGAAACTTTTAATCAATGAAAAAATCCAGAAGACAATCACAGAGCAAGTATCTATCTTAATGGTAAGAAACAAATTACCTGGACAAGTTTCTCCAGACTATCCATTAGTGTTTTCTCTTCCAATTCTACATATACTGTTAAATGGGGTTCAAAGCAAGATGAAACAATTCCACGAAAGTTGAACTGTACAAACACCCAAATGTTTACCAGGTCAATCTTAATGAAACAGATCAACAGCAATGAAATGAAAACAGCTCTAAGAAAGTCATTGTTACACTTACATCCAACAGTAGAGAAAATACCAAGAGACCAGTGATTTTTTTATACATCAATCGCACATGACTAATTTTTCATCAAGAAATTAATACTTGCATATTTTTAACTTCCCGCTTTTCCATTATGAAAAATATGAAATAATTAGTAAACTAACTGAGAGACAGCTATTTGACAAGACTTGACACATAAGCTGAAACTCAGGATCAAAGGAACATAAATTGTGAAATCACGAAACTATATTAGTCCAGAAATTTTCAGGGTTTTAATTGAGAAGTAAAATATGAGAATATAACCACAACGCGTGATTTGAAAAATTAAACATTAAGTAATATCCTAATGTAGCACATTTTCAGTTTTTCTGTACAAACAAAACTCGTGTGGCAAACTTGGAATTATCAAAGAAAGAGCAGCACCAGATAACAGTGACCAAGAAATGCAAGAAAAACCACAGGAAGACAAACCAAAAAGATTATTCCCAAAAGCATCTATATCATTATGATAAGACAACAGAGACCACAAACATAAATAGATGCACATGACCTATAAGTTCAATTATATATATTAGGAAATAGCCATATAAAACCATACCCCAGCTCCAGGAACTGCCAAATCTTTGCTTCCATTCTTTTCCTATGGATGTAAAATGAAAACATTATGATCATTTGTTAATTGCAATATTCAAAAGTCTGTATGAATTAGTATTGTCAACTGCAATTATCCATGTACATACTTCACTCTCACTTCCTTGATGTGCAGCAAGCTTTTTTTCATACTTCTTCCGGATATCTGAAGCATTACTGCTAGAATTAGCACTTCTTCCTATTTCTTCAATCTCATTTCCAATCTCTCTGTTTTGAGTGCCTCCCCCGAATTTCTCAGCCAACTCATCCTCAAACTCTAAAGTTCGTTGTAAAGCCTGCAACAAATCCTTAATATATTAAGGGAAGATAATTTAGCCACAAGATTTTCCCTCCTAATCCTTCTTATGCCCGCCCAGACTTATGCAATTAAGGAGTTTCATGATTTTAAGCAACCTCAAAAAATAGTCAACCACCTAAAAACACTCCTCCAATAATTATCATTAATTCTCCAATTCCAATTGCAACTCATTTAATTTTTTTCTTCTTCTAGACTCTTCTCTTTCTCCATTTCCTGTACATTCATTTACTCTCTATTCAATCAATTTTAGTTTAAAATTAAGGGTCATATTTAATTTTCAAATTATTCATCCTCTTTCAGGAGAGTCTTCTTCAAATTATTCATTTTTTTAATTTGTGCATTACAGGTAATTCTATCTCCATGTCAATGTTTAGAGGGTAGCAATTTTCTACTACACTTTTCATAAATGATATCTTCTTTTTTTGCCCAATAGGTGAAATCTTTTTTTACAAAGCTTTTCTCTATTGTTATTGCAATGCGAAGAAGGATGAACAATTTCTCTATTGTCATTATTAGTGTTTTTTGTTTCCAACTCTTTTCTTAATTTCTACCATTCATAGTTTAGACCAACTTTTATAGTGAAATACACCATACTCTTGACCAATATTTTATATATGCAACCATTAGATAACATCATCAAGAGCAACTTTTTATCCATGTTTTGCCTTTGAAACCTTAAGCAATGTAGTACAAAAATTATATTCCTATTTACATTGTTGAATCACTATTACTTTCTTTTTTTCTTACATTATCTTGAGTTAATTGAACCTTAAGCGAAGTGGTTTTATAAATGTAAAGATTAACTATCTGAAATATTTTTATTAATAAATTTTTAATATTTTGTGATCATTTTCATGTTCTAAATGTAATCTACTATCTTCTATTAAAAATTTAGAATAGTAAACTATATTACCCGTGCATCGCACGGGTGTACAAACTAGTTAACATATGAAACACTTGAAATAAGACATAAAATCTAAGTGTTTTCAGCTCAACCCAAATCAGCTTCTCAACTGTAACATGTGAAACAATTATTGTAACAGCAAAGCCAGTATTTCATCCTTTGATGGCTTACCAACAACAAGGTCCCAACATCTGGCTTTTCCTTTAAATTAGAAAGAATGTCCTCAAGTTGTTTCCTGCAGAGAAAAGTTACATAAGCACAATAATATTTTTGTACAGAATAACCCTAAACTAAGTTCGGTACATGTTCTGCAAAATTCTTAAATCCATCACTTTCTGTAAAAGCATATATATAAGTATACAGCAAAAACATCTCAAAATTTTGAGAGTTGATTAAATTTGACGTGGGAAATTCAATATCATACAGATAGGGAAAAATTAATCAAAAAAAGTCGGAGAGGGAAATCAACATCTTGATAACTTTCCAAGCAACAGCAACAACAAAAAATTCATTCAAGAAATTAAAATGATATTTTACAACAAACTAGAAGTAATCATGTTTCACTATGGCCATGCCTTCTCATAATGCATGTAAGGCATGAAAAACCCATCACCGCATAAATCATGTTAAACAGGTTTTTACAAATAAATAAATAGCATACCTAGTTTTCTTGCAAAATAGGATACACAGACGATAAGATACATGCCACGAAGATGGAAATATTTTCCAAATTTCTTCATTTGATCGCATTCGGCGTTTAATCCATGCATATCTTCTTTCAGTTTTATCCAACTTTGCTAGTTCTATCAGATGGATAAAAAAAAGTCAAATTTGCAGTCATTTGACAAGAATGCTGTGACTAAAGTAATACAAAATAAACAATAGAGATAAATTAAACATACCAGCTCCTTCAAAAATTTGCTCATACGAAGTAAGCTCTCGATTGCAAAAATTATTCACTAACTCTTCCTTTACTGAAGGCTCCAATGCATCAACAACCAGGCAGGCATCAGACAACTGCTGTAGCAAATTGGTTTCTTCTGTCTCCTTTCCAGTACCTAAGCTGAGACAAAAACAGGAAATTGAGACCCACTTACATATAACCTCGGGGGGGTTGGGTAGCTCAACTGGTTTGAGCTAAGGGATAGGGAGTTGGAGGTCCTGGGTTCAAACCCAGACAAAGGAGTAAATATTAATCTAACTACTAACATTTACCACTAAAAAAAAGTTAAATATAAACTCTTAACAACCAAACAATTTTCTTAATTAGTGAGGTTAACTACAAGTCATAAACGAAAAAATAAAGAAAATGTAGATAAGCAGTCGAAACGGACATTGTGTATCTAATTGACATTACAGTGCCCATGGAGATTTTCACAGACGTGGATAGAAATAGAAACAATGTACCTAGAAAAATCAGAGAACACATGTGACTTGAGTATTTGCTTGATATTTTTAAACTTCTCTCTCAGTTCTATGATCTTTGGAATATCCCTATAGGCCTCAAAGTGGCTACATAGCTGGTTCACTGCCTGAAATACAAATTACTGTATAAATAATAAATAAAAATAAGGCAAAAACAAAAATAACAAAATATTTAGTTTTATAGATTAGTTTATTAAAAACGAGAGGCCTACTTTCTCCCTGAGAAAGAAGAAAACTAAGGAATTCATAAAAGATTATTATTTACTAAGGAGCAAGTATAACTGAAGGAGATCTCCGTAGTATATAATAATTTATTCAGCGACAATAACCAAGCTATGTCAGTAACCTATCCAAAAGCTGAAAGAAAAAATGAGGCAGACATCCAAAAGCAAAGAATCAACAGGAACTGTGTTTCTATAAGAAAAGGCAGATATTAAGTATAAAGATGTTTCGTTTTACCAAAAAGTAAAAACATATCAACACAATAAAACAACCAACAGCCTTTCGCCATCCCTCCATGTCAGTTAGAGAAGCTAGGTGGTTAAATAGTTAGGAAAGTGTAGTTAGGGAGGAAAAGGGAGGAATTCAGTGCATTCCATAGTTGTATATGAAAGGAGAAACTCTTGGGATGAATTCTATTCTCCATTTTCTTTTCAGTTTTCATTTAGACATTCTTTCTACTCTCTTGATCTTTCTATCATTCTTTCATTTCAATTTCTTTGGGTTCATAACAATCCTGATAGGAACCTTTGAAAGTAAAAGATCAGATTATTTTTATGGATTAAACGCAACTGAATGGAAATAAGGAGAAAGAATTATCCTTCATGAGTCTAACATTTAACCTTCACAAAGTTTTTTCTCTCTCCAAACACGATACCTGATAATGGGAAAAACCCAATTTGAAAAGAGATGAAGCCTTAAAAGAGTTTATAAAGAGTTACACCCCTCACCTTACAAGCCGGTTTTGTAGATGAGTTAGGCTCAATATAAAAATCTAATACTTGAACATAGGCTCAATTTTGGCCTTTTTTAGTATCTCCCCTATTTATCTAATTGAGTCTCCTCTAACTAATTACATACCTTAACTAATCCTAATTACTTTGACTCCCCTTTATTCTAACTTTCAATACTAATACATTCTCACAAAATCCAAACAGGACCCTTGGCACAAGAGTTGGAGTAGCTACTGTATGTCTAGAAGTCCACAAGTTTGAGTTGTGGAATCAACCTTTTATAAATGCGCACTAAGGTCACTACATTGAGCTCCATAGCACCAGGTTTCCTGCTAATGTTCAAAAGCTATGATCTAACCAACTAAACTATGTAATCTTAAATAAACCATAATTAAACCCTACGCACAAGCCCCAACTCCTAAACTACAAATACATTATTAACTTACACGATAATCATAAGTATCATTCCATTACACACATTCAGAACTACAGTAGACTTGCTTCTAATTCTAACATCATCCCCCCAAAGATAAACACACACAAAACAACAACCCAATAGCAAGGCAAACACAATGCAGCAAATAAATATTTAAAAAGCCACAGTTATAAATGAAAAAACTGCGATGATATTATATATATAGATACCTCCAGCTGCGCAGCAGCCTCTTTGTATTGACGTTTTGAAGCCATCACTTGAAGTTGTTCAACAGCAGAGACTGCCACATAATAGGTAAGATGGTTTAAATAAAAGACTTTTTTTTTGCTTGAGGAAGTTTAAATAAAAGACTTAAAGATGTCTATGCATCTTACAAACTAACATCTAGGGCTGACCGGCATTTGAAATCAAAAAAAACCAATGACATCAACTGATGGTGCCCCTTTCAACTTTCAATCAAAAGGTCAGACTCATAGTACTCCGCATACCCACGATTGAGACAATGACTTGATCTGTGTTAGTTTGACAAAAATAGCGGGAAACAAACAAATTTGAGTGGAGTTTTGAGACACTCATACTCGTCTGCCCTTGTTTTTGTCAAATCAACACTGAGCAGGTCACTATCTCAACTGTGAGGACGAGAAGGACTGTTAGCTTCTACTTCCAAGGGTCAACGTAGACCATCATTGCAGTTTTAAACAATATTCAAGTACTGGTCTACTATTGACCACCTATCAAAGTGGTCCACCATAGAATTTGCCTAAAACTATCAAGTATATTGAAACGAACATATAGAATAGGTGTACCATTTTATATTTGTACATGGGTTAAAATTGCACTAACACATTTTAACTATTTGCATCAGAGTTGAAGTTTCAAATACAAAAATACAATTACAATTGAAACCATCAAGTGGTAGTTCTCCTAGCCTACTTATTGTTCTACTTGGCACGGCAGTTATTACACAATATCTACATTTTTTCCTAAAAACCTATGTTCAAGTTATTAACGTATTTATTGAATTACCATAAAGTTCAAATTCCAAATCAATAAAACTAGCAAGCTCAAGAACCATTTAATAAATAACCACAAATGTTTATTACTAAATAAAACAAGACATACCAAGCATTGTAAGACGATGAAGAGCAGTAATTGTCGTAGTTATATGCTTCTTTGCAAAGTCCAATTTCTTAATATCCCGACATATTTCTTGAACCATTGTTTCACTCTGAACAGCTTTAGTTTTTATTTCTCTAATCTTATACATAAGTTCCTACATCACAAAACCAAGAAAACTTAAAAAATTGCATATAAAACCTAACGAAGAACTTAACAGAAAGGTTCAAATTCTGAATCAATAACAAATAAATTCACCTCAACAGCACGAGTCGCAGCAGCGAGATCTTCTTTAGCCTTAGTGCCTGAATTACTCTAAAATCAAAGAAACAAAAGCATAATCAAAACGCGAAAAAACATGAAACAATGATGCAGTGTAAATTGATCGAAAAATGGAATACCTGTTGACGAACAGCAGATAAAATTCCAGCATCAACGGTACGAATCTCGTTCTGGATTTTTTGCATTAGCGGTTCAACACCAGAGAGTGATGCTTCTGAAACAAATTTGAGAAATCAAAAAAAATCAATTAAAAGCACTTAGCGATTGAGATTGAAATTGAAATTGAAAACGGTGAAATTGAGATTACCGTTGGGGAACATTTGATTGATATACTCTAACGCGCTTGATTTGTCCATTGTTGAGAGTGAGAAGAATTGTGACGATGAAGAAAATGTGAATGAGAGTAGTAGATGGATCTATTACTCCTCTTTGATTCTGGACTTTGCTTTTATATAGTATCAACTTTAGAGACTTGTAGTGAAACTTTGAGAAAAGAAAAGAAAATGAAAGATATAACAAGGACATGACAAAAAATTGATTTTTCTATGTATTATTTTTAGTTGTTTTAAGAAGTGTAATACTGCCCATGTTAAACAAATTTTTAAAATAAAAAAAATTGTCTACTAGTTTTTTTAACAAAATATTGAGCATGTTAATTATTAGTATGTTATAATAATCTAATTTATATTCTCATCTAGAGAAAAATAATCTAATTTACTATTTTTTTATGTTAACCCTTTGATAATAATAGTCTCGAAATTTTATGTTAACCCTTTCTATGTATACTAACTCTATTAGTGTAAGATATTTTACACTATAAATCAAATATAATTGATAAATCTTTAAAATTTAGAGGATTTAACAACAATTATTTCATAAATTACACTTCAAAGTATAGTTGAGATTCATCACCCATAATTTAGTTCGATGAATGGTTAATGACTTGTGAGACTTTGTTCTCATAAAAAAAATGTAAGACTTTGTTATATTTTATCCATCAACTGAACCGCGCTAACCATTTACTTTGTTGTCGGATTTGATGTCAAAAATTTACATCAAATGTCCTTGTTATTATTAACCCTTTTTAAAGTTGATATTCCTATAAAAATCAAGAATTTCGTTTTTAATTTTTAGAAGAAAAAAATTACACTTTTTAGTCTCCGTAAAATTTTCCATCGGCATTCTTCCATGAACATTTTTTTGTCTCTAAAAAAGTTAAACTCTTTGAAATCATCCTTTCCACTTAAGTGTACATCCAACTGTGGGAGCATCTTCTTGCACTCGAAAGAACTGCTAATTTTCAACTTTTCATACCCAGTGATGCGTAATTTGAATATTGCAATGTCAGATTTTAGTTCCACTTTGTTCTTCAGATTTTGATAAGACAGATTATGATCCAAACTTTGTACATGAGTTATGCATTTGGCAGTAAAGACAGGGCCTGAATTTGTTGCAAGTAAACTCGCTGACACAGGGACATATCCAAGTACAGTTCAAAGTGTGAAGCACTGAAGTATTAGTGGCATATTCATCATCTTTTTCTGAGCTTCTGCTAACCCAGCAAAAGCCTGGCTTTGATCCTTAAGCTCAATTTTTGCAAACTTTCCTGCCACAATCACAAGAGAAAATAAGGAACTGTATAAAAGTACACTTAAATAATGACAGAAAATAACAAATGAAACTCCAAAGTATTAATACACTCTTAAAGTATTCTAAAATGGGAGCCCCTAATATGGACCTCTTTTTTTATGGTCCACTCATGGTCCTTGCTTGATTACCGGCAATGGTGGGTAGAAATCACTTTTCTATTTCTGTTCTTCATTTTACACTGTACACCTCCTTCTTCCATGTCAATCTCTCTTTTATCGGTTACTCTTTGCAATGGACGATAATGAATCATTCAATTCAATTCAATTAATGAATCTCTCTTTATTTCCACAACAACATCAATTGCATCATTCACACAGTAATTTAATTTCAAATTAAACAATTCAACTTCGTCATCTAAAATGGTAGTAGTTCACAATCCTCATTCTGCTTAAGACTAACTAGAACCATCTGGAATAAAGATTTCATTGAAATGGTAGTGCTTGAACAAGGCCTTCTGAATGAAACAACGTGCTTCAATTTGTTTTCTGAGAAATATCAGCGCAAACGCCGACACCGTGTCACAACCAATAACTCCTTCATGCGCGCCATCAACATTTTCACAATAATCAACTCTACCAAACCCAGAACTGAGTTCGTTAACCAGAACACAATTAACGACTTCATCGTGTTTTCTCTAATTAGAGGAGTCGACCTTGGAAGTTTAGCAGAGAAAATGTCATAAATCGATGGGAAAGGTAACAAGAGATGGTTGCGGGATGGGAAAGGTAACAAGGATTCATAGTGAACTGAATTCAATTTAGATTTGTTGAACCTGATCTGGTTTTTAACGGAAAGATCATTGAGTCAAAAGAGGAAGATTGTTTTAGCTACAGGGAAGAGAAAGTGTACAATGAAATGAAAATTTAAATTAGAAAGAAAATCAATGTTGCCAGTCATTTGGTAAGGACCATAGGTGGTCCTTAAAAAAGGAGGTTCATATTAGGGTCTCCCTTCTAAAATACATCCATTATTTGTCACATATACATGTCATGAATTACATGGATTCTATTTGGTGCCAGGGTTGAGGACTATAAAACAAAAATATTGATAAAACATGAGAACAATCAACAGTGTGATATGTTTTCTTGCCTACTTGGGGGTGGTTTGTTGCTTACTTGGTCAAGCCAAAGAGTTTCCTACTTAGCGGTTAGCATATGAACCACAATATATATATATATATATATATATATATATATATATATATATATATATAACTAGTAATGACACCCCAATGGCCAAGTCAATAACAGGAAAATTAAGGTTAAATGTTTAGGATAGAGTTGAATATACCTGAGAGCATTCTCATTGGACTACTCAAATAGAAGTGGCATTGTGGTCATGGTCATGGATACGGGGTCATGCCAGATAACAAGTAGCGGTGTCGATCAGTAGGTAGCACACTGGTTGGACAAAACTCCTTAGCGTTCTATTTAAATTTAGCCGAAAAATCAAGCAGATAATGATCTGGCATGTCCATTGAGGCCCTCACCGATCCAGCTATTGCCTGCTTCCTTGACCAACCCTTTTGCCCTCATCATGCTTCTCAGCTCATCAACACAATCCCACCTACCAATGGCTGCATAAAAGTTTGATGCAAGCACAATATTGCTAGCTTTGTTGGGTTCCAACTGCAAGAGACTCTTTGCAGCAAATTCACCTCTTTCAAAATCTTGACTGAGACTGCAAGCATTCAACAATGATATCCATACTCCTGCAGTAGGTGTAGTACCCTGCTCAATCATATTTTGATAAGCGGACCATACTTCTTCTATTTTACCAGCTCGGCCTAAGATATCTATGAAGCATGCACAGTGCTCCGGCTCAGGGTCAATGCCATATTTCTCTTTCATAATATTGAAACATTGTTTTCCTTCCTCCACCAACCCGGAATGACCACAAGCTGATAAAACAGACAAAAAGGTCACAGAATTCGGCAACACCTCACTCCCATCCTCTGTCATCTTCCAAAATAGCTCAATAGCTTCATATCCACACCCATTTCTTCCATACCCATCAATCATACAAGTCCATGAAATCACATCCTTTTGAAAAATCCCATCAAACACCGACTGGGCTTGCAAAATCTTCCCACATTTAGCATACATATCCAACAACACATTACACAATTGAGTCTCAAAAGTAAAACCCTGACGAACCGCAACACAATGCACTTGTTTCCCTGTCAACAAATCCGACTCCTCAGAGCAACAAACCAAAACACTAGTAAGTGCAACAGCATTAGGCTTCACCAAGCTCATAACTTTAAACGCCTCACGATATTTCCCATTCTTAATACAACCAGAAACCAACGAATTATGCATCATATCATCTTTCCATCCTTTCAAACCATAAAACACATTCAAAGCATGATGAACACACCCAACACTAGAATAAAAATCAATAAGAGCAGTACTCAAAACAACCAAATCACGCCCCATAGCCACAACCAACCCATGAACCTGTCTACCAAGTCCCAAAGCCTTCAAAGAAGCACAACACTTCAAAACAGAACACAATGTAAACTCACTTATCTCAACATTCTCCCTACCCATTTCCCTCAAAACACGAATAGCCTCGTCTGGTTTCCCGCACCGTAAAAAACACGAAAGCAAAGCGTTCCAAGCAACAGCATCTCTATGAAGCATTTCATCAAACACCTTGAGGGAGTTATTCAATGAGCCGTGTCTTGAGTACATGTCAAGTAATGCGGTTTTTGGAACGGTTCCGGAGTCTGAACCGGTTCTGATCATTTGTGAGTGGAGTTGTTTACCGAGGGATGGAGGAGATGGACGGAGAAGAGGGGTGAAGGTGTGGGAGTCGAGGTCCATGCGTATGCGGCGGAGAGAGAGGAAGAGGTTAAATGCGGAGATGGGGTGGCTGCGTCGGATGTAGGAGGTGATGAGGGAGTTGAGTTCTGAAATGGGTCGGTGGAGGAGTTGGTGGTGGTCGGAGTAAGAGTGGAAAGATGATGATGGCTGCGCCAGTGTACGCTTCAGCATCTTCTTCTGAAGCCTGCGAACAAAAAAAACTATTTGAGTTAAATTAAAAAGAAAAAAAAAGTATTTGATTGAACAAAAAAAAAAAGTATTTGACTAAAGTTGCATATTTAAGAAAATAGATACCAATTACCAACTCAGGTAGAAGGA
>Ga0228711_1003666_pt1 | contig 23850 bp, 19 predicted proteins | sample MedpolnodulmetaG_2_FD_177996 | JGI IMG/M metagenome (GOLD analysis project Ga0228711, IMG submission 177996) | Root nodule microbial communities from Medicago polymorpha collected in Santa Monica, California, United States - brown nodules | ecosystem: Host-associated > Plants > Roots > Nodule...
CTTTACAGCTGAATCTACTAACTAACCTTAAAAATTAATTGATCAATAGATACAAATAGAGGGATCCCTCTATCAAATATGTAAACTGTCGTCGTCTGCATCGTATCGCATAAGGGATTGCGAACCCAATATTTTAGCATTTTGTTATTCATATATCTATGTGAATTCCACTTTGTTTTGAGGGCAATCGACAACTCATTGGCACGAGTGAAACTTTTTTTAATTATTAGTCGTAGACATCATAATATTATTGGACACTATGGAATGGAGATTTTAGCAAAAGTCATAGTATTTTTCTGTTTTGTTATTAACAAGCAAAGTCATCATTTTTATTGATCTATCTGAATAAGCAAACTGTATCTCTAATAATAATGTTACTTTTATTAAACAAATAAGATATTACAATAGCAACAAATTTTAATCTGTTACTATTAGTCCAAAACATATATCATATAGTCCCAACATCCATCCCATTAATATTGTTACATTAAAATTATAATATTATCAACTTATTTGTAAATATATTTGGACAAATGAAAGGAAACAACACTTTATTTATATTGAAAAGGATATTGTAAGTCACTTAAACTCATAGGCAGTTATGGATAAATTTGAGTCTTTAAATGATCGTCGAGTTCGACTTTCATAAATAGCTACTATCAGTTTTAATTTCTTTCATTGTTGATTTTTACGTACAATCATTTGTTTCTGTTGTTGTTTTTTTGGTAAAATATGTTGCTTTTGCATTTTTGGTATAATCCTTTTTTATTGCTTTAAAGTGTATTTTATGAAGTAAATTTTATATAAGTAATATTTATTGTGAATTTGTTTTTTGTTTATCGGTTAAATTCACTGTTAATGTTTAAAAAAAATTATATGTGGTCACCTAATAAAAATATTGCTAGCTTTGCCGCTGGTTTTTTTCTACTTCTAATTTTGGCTAGTAAACAATAGTATATTTTCTTCTAAAAGAATGGGAAATGAGTATACATTTGGATGGATTGGGGTCTTCGAGTGTCAGGCAATTTTGATGATATTGGACCCCCTCCTTCCTTTGATGTCTGTCGTGGATATCCGACTCCGCTACATGAAATGGAGAGTTGTTATCCAAACAAGAGTGCAGTCAATATGAATGCTCATTATATCCACACAAAGCCTCTATGAATGTATTCATTTTTTTTGTGTGTGGTGATTCATAGATTTTGTTATGTTGTATGTTAATCGATTTAGGAAATGGAAAATGCTACCTTACTACACTCAAATTTAATGACAAAAAAATTCGATTGTACCATTGGAATGGGAATGCAACAAATTTATGTCGTGTTAAGAAAAAACTACAAAATTTATGTATAGTGTCTTTACATTCATAGACTACTAACTTTTTTCTTACACTAGAATTTAAATTTGAATTATCTAACTTCTTCAACCCTTAACTTAAATAATATCATTCAATATGATTTTAAATTTATCAGTTATTTCGGTTGTTAATTTTATACACACTCATACTCAATCTAGTAATGCATTGTTATCAATTAACTTATACGTTATTCGTTAAAGTAAAATAAAATTGTGGTAACTATGTAACATATGAGTTCAGGTATGCTCCATTTATCTAGTGCTCCATTTAGTCCATTTAAGTTACATATGTATGACATGTGGCAAAAAGAGATCTAAGGGTTGAGATTTAAAATAATAATTAAAAATTTGTTTAATAAAAAGGAACAAAAATAATGCATCGCTCTCTTTTCTGCATCTTTTCCATCTTCAGTCCTCTCCCCCTCCTTTCATCGTCGTCGTTCTCCACCCACCGCCGTCCATCGTCGCCGATCTCCATCCCTCTCCGTTAATAACAACATATCCCCTCTATCTTCTTCCTTTTCCCTCTTCCTCGCACCGTCGTTTCAAACCATTGTTATTGTTATGAATCAGATGTTATTGATTTCCGACGGTGGTTTTTGAACCTTCTCAAAACTGCAATTCTCCCTTGTTCCAACTCTGATTTGTTTTCTTTGAATATTACTGTGATAGAACAGATTGATGGAAATGGAGCAACAAATTGAAACGGCGGTATACACAGTGGGGGGAAGACCACAGTGAGAGGAGAGAGACGATGAAGGGAGAATCAGAAGGGCAGCGATTGGCGGCGGTTGGTGAGGATTGTCGGCCATGAGAGGAGAGGTCAGAGGAAGGAAAACGGAGAAGAGGGAGGGTGTATTGTTTTATTCCTTTTCGCTTAATAGTAATTTTAGCCCCCTAACTTTCTCAAAGTTGCAATTTTGGCCCCCTAAGAAAAAAAATTACAAAACCGCCCCCTAAGTTCTGCATTTGTGGCAGTTTTGGCCCACAAGGCCAATTTTGACTCGGTCTACGCTGACGTGGCACCCTAAGTAAAAATTGGCCTTGGGGGCCAAAACTGCTATAGTTGCAAAACTTAGGGGGCGGTTTTGTAGTTTTTTTTCTTAGGGGGCCAAAATCGCAACTTCGTGAAAGTTAGGGGGTGAAATATGCTATTAAGCCATTCCTTTTTTATTAAACAACAAATATTTGTTCTTCATTTTAAATCTCAACTCTTAGATCTTTTTTTAACACATGTCACACATCCGTAACCTAAATGGACTAATTTGAGCATCAAGTAAATGGAGCATACTGGACTCCGTAACATATATACATCCTGAGCATGAATAGAGGTGGCATCATTATGATCAAGCATCTTTTGTGCTTGCAAAAATATAATGACAGATTCCTCTTTACCAAGTTGAAGTTGGTGAAGCCACGTGTCTTTATTCAACTTTAGAGTGGGGCCGTGGGGGTGAAAAACCTTCATTTAGGTAAGGTTGATTTCGAACTAGGTTCTAAGAGAGTTTGTTGATTCTATTCGTAGTACTTTATCTGAATTGGATCGAGAGTTTCATTCCATGGAAGGTGGTTGAGGAGCACTACGCATAGTGGAAGGTTGTTGAGGATCACTCCACGTATGTTGATGAGGGGTCGTACCTAGTGTTTTAAAACCCGGACCGACCCGGCCGGTCGAACCGGTCGGCTCGTGAACCGGAGGGTGCAGCGGTTCGGGCAGGTTACTAGACCGGACATTCAATTAACCCGCTGAAATCCGTGTGACTCGTCCGGATCAGTGGGCGGACCGCTGAACCAGTTTAGCACACCCGACCCGTTTTTCCATTTTTTTTAATAAAAAGGCACGGCATATATAAAGACAAAAACTCTAGTAACACATGCTCCCAACCCAAATGTCATTTTCAACCGCCGTTCTCCTCTTCCATCTCAACTGATGAAGATGATGAATATGGATATCAAGACTATGACAATTTGACTCCATGGGCATAAATAGTTTATTGATTAGTGAATTGTTATAACATATTTGAGTCTCTGTTTTTTGTTGATTATGCAACTTACTTGAGTTTGTAAGTCAGTTATATTTTGATTTCCAACAATATTTAGAACATACTATGTTTTAAAAATGGAATCTGAATTAGAACTTATTTGTGAGGTATTTTATGCAGTACTATTGTTTAATGTATGAGCTAATTTGAATTTGGATTGGAATTAGCTTGAATTGTGATGCAATTAAGAAATTAACTTGCAAACTTATTTTTAATGTACCAACTTTAAATAGAAAAAAAAAATGACAGGATTTTTTTTTATCAAAATTTCATTCATAATATAATTTTTGGTCATAAATATTTTTATATAGACCGGGTTCAATAGTCATGCGGTCCGACCAGTGACCGAGTACCTTGACCGAGTGATCACCGGTTCGGGTTTTAAAACATTGGTCGTACCATGCCACTATCATTGTCTGGGTTGTTGTCCTCACACTAGTCGTTACTAGCTTATTGTAGAATCTTTGACCCAATTCAAAACAATACCAAAATCGAAGTTGCAAAATTTGGTAATATTGTTATTAGATGTCGTAATATTGTTGATACTCAATTCAAAATCTTCCATATAGAGTTTGTGTTAGATTATTGTGTGGTTATGTTTAATCTATTTCAATTATTAGTAAGTATGACTTAGTTTTTCTCTTGGGACATAGTCTACACATTATAAGGCTTGTAACGTGGTTGCATCTATTTTCACGCTATCCATTTTTGAATCATGCGTAAGACTTCCTTACACTTTTATTTTCTTTGAAGCATTAAGCATTTCTTCAAAGGGAGCTTTGAATGTTTGCGCTTCTCCTATTTTTTATTTTAAAAAACAACTGGGAAATTAAGATATTATTTCTTCCCAGCCAATCGTTCAAGCTTCAAAGTTCTTTCAGACATTTGCAAACACTCGTTCATTGCTTCTCGAGTTTCTTCATCAACCAGATCAACGGAATTGCTTCTTCCGCCTAATCTGTGCAATCTGGTTCGGTTTTATCCGGATGGATGGAAGGCCTCCCGTCCGCTCTAATCGCTTTCTAATATTACTTAGTTAATAAGTATGATTGGGGCACGGTGTCGTGGCATCATACATTGTTGGTGCAAATATGTAAGTCTTTGTGTTGATATATGTGTGAAGTTCCACACATAGTAGGAGGAGTTGATTAGCTTCTTATCTATGACTTAGTTACCACCTGAGTGCCTTTCTAGTTGAGTGGGCCTTCTAATAAAACCCACGGCCTACATAGACAAGCCCTGCGCCTGGACATGGACTCAACATCAAACCAGATGTAGTTCTCGGACCCATAATATAATATGTGTACTATACTATACTAACTCGGCTACTCCTCATCAAAGAGGTTTCTCCCGGCCCATTCTAAGAGTCGTACTGAACTCTCACCGTGAGCCGCTTGTCAATGAATTCTTGGTGTCAGAGTTGTTCACTGATCAGTCTCATCCGTGTAAGAATTTGGAATTCCTCTTCCAACTCGTCCTGGAATGGGTGTTATGGCAAAGAACAAGAAGAATACCAAAGGAGGAATTTGTCCAATAGTAACAAATGGTGCCTCCACACAAACTCTTGTTCTCAATAAAATAAGACATTCTCTCATAAAACCATTATGGTAATTATTAGTTTTAACAGTTTGTTAGAAGACAATCAAATAGAATAAGTGATAGTATGGCAAGGGTAGTCACACTTATAACTAGTTTCCAAATTTGTATAGAGATTCCAACATGAATTCGAAATATTATGAGGAAGGAAATACTATAAACAATGATCTAAGGAGCGTCGAAACAAATTAAATAATAAAAAACTTGAATACTTGTATGAGGTTTTTGACACGTTTCAAAAAAATGTCATACAAGTTTGGACATCAACGCGTGTCAAATACCACGACACACCTACTCTAATGATGTTCATGCTTCATAGCACAAGACCACAAACATATTAAATTACACGATCATACAAATCGCACCCTATAGCTTTCTCTGGAGGATATCTTTTGCTATTTAATTCAAAGTCCAAGCATATGTACCTAGTACAGTTAAAAGGAGAAGAACAAATCAAAACATTACATCCAACGGAACATAAAAAAATGACTGAAATACATTAACGAAATGTATAGTTTCTCAGTAACTAGAATTATATCCAGTCAATTAGACAATGAATCACTCATTTAGCCATCGTGAATAACACCTTATCGAAAAAAATTCAAGAGGTGTTATATTTTTTCTTGGAAAAACTTGAAAATTTAAAGAGAAAGGGAACACGTGGTCTGAAAATTAATCTTATTATTATATCACTAATACTGTAGTAGTTAGTTACAAATCATGATAGTGAAGATTATTGATCATGATCATGAACATACATAGTTGCAAATTAAGACAAATTAATCACTCCATAATTAACGGTAGAAACTGAGTTGTTTTCAACCTGATTGGCAGCGCATGAAGAGTCTACACAGAAAATGATCGCATACATTCCATTACTAACACGCACCAATAAGGCCAATATTGAATCACCACGTACCATATATCCATGTTGATTATTCAAGCTATGCAGCCTATAAATACCATCACACACTTGAACAAGAAATCGCATCACACACAAAACAAATTAATACCTCACTCACAACCATTCATCAAATTAAGAAAACCGGCTATATGAATCCCATAATGAATACCCAATTTGCTCTTTGCATTATTTTGGCATTCTCCTTCTGTGGTATGATAACAATTAATCCTTTCCATTTCCTTTCTAAATTTAATATGCTATTATTTCCATATATTGCATGCATGACTAGCCAGCTTAGCTATCTTCATTATTTTTTTAATAGGAATTTTATTAGTATTTTTCTAATAAAACAGTAGAAAATTACCTTTTTTCCTAAGAAAAACTATGGATAAACTAAAATAACACTAACTACCTACTTTGTGATTCTTGGAAAACACTATTAACTATATTTTTTTATTTAGCATATGAACCATGATAATGATTTTTTTTTAATGAAATTATTTAGAAAATCCAAAATAGAGATATTTAAAAGCGATTTTAAGAACTACAAAAGGGCAATTAGTGTTATTTTAGTTTGTTCTCGTGAGTTTAGCTCAATTGGTAGAGACAATGTATAATATATGCAAGGTTCGGAGTTCAAACTTCAGCCACCACAAAAAAAAAGTTATTTTAATTTACTACTTACATATAGCGAATTTAATACTTACATATAACGACTTTACTAAGGTCATCCACAATGGTGGGTGCTTCACCTATTTAACACCATATTAAATAGACACCCCCATTGTGGAGAATAGTATTTGAGTGTCTATGGAGAAGGGTGGCTATAGAAGCACCATCTCTCTCTTCACTTTTTGTGGACCCAATTTAATAAATCATAATGAAATAAATAAAATTTTGTTGAAATATAAGATATAAAATTATTTGTGGGACCTATTTAATAATTTCTTTTGTGGTGTTGAGTTGGAGAAAATTGGTGCTTATTAAACATTCTTGTAAAATGAGCGATGTTGACAAATGGATCCCATTTAAGCACTTAAATGGAGTGCTCTGTCGTAGATGGTCCAAACATTCTCAATTAATTTGTTTATACATAAACGTCTTTTATTTTTTGGGTAATCAATAAATGTCTTATTGTATCTGATCCATATGGGTATTTCTAGCAATATTATGAAAAAAAATATTAGAATTAGTAAAATATAAATAAATAATTGGATGTCCAGTGCAACATTTAAACATAATTATTACCCTCCTAAAAAGTATGTGAGATTACTTTAGGCATGGATTTTTCATAATAAGTCAATTAATCAATATTTTCATGCATGTGTTGCCTCGTGTAGAAGCTTATGGAGCTAAGATCACATTCATGAACAAATGTCCATACACAGTATGGCCAGGGACCCTAACAAGTGCCCAAAAGCCTCAGTTATCAAAAACAGGATTTGAGCTAGTATCTGGAAAATCCGACTCTGTGGATGTCCCATCTCCATGGGAAGGTCGGTTTTGGGGCCGAACCGGTTGCTCAAACAATGCAGGCAAATTTAGTTGCGCCACTGCGGATTGTGGCTCCGGCCAAGTCGCATGCAATGGTGCCGGTGCAGTTCCACCAGCAACATTAGCAGAACTACATGTAGAAGCCAATGGTGGACAAGACTACTACGATATAAGCAACGTTGACGGGTTCAACGTGCCCATGTCCATTGCTCCACAAGGTGGAACTGGTGATTGCAAACCCTCAAGTTGTCCCGCGAATATCAACGATGTGTGCCCGGCAGAGTTGCAGATGAAAGGACCTGATGGGAAAGTGGTTGCTTGCAAGAGTGCTTGTGCGGCATTCAATCAGCCACAATATTGTTGCACCGGAGAATTTAACTCGCCGGATAAATGCAAGCCTACCCAATACTCTGATATTTTTGAAAAGCAATGTCCTCAAGCTTATAGCTATGCTTATGATGATAAAAGTAGTACTTTTACTTGCTTCAAAGGACCTAACTACACCATCACATTCTGCCCTTGAACTCGAAATTCCATATAGCTTTACTATGTGACCAAAATAAAATGTGTGGTTTGAAATAATACCATAGTATGTATGTAAGGAATAAACAATCACATTTTGGTGATTGCATATGCATTGGCTCATATGATATGTTTTAATAAAAAAAATCACAAGTTATACTACTTCTCGCTAAATACATTGATCATTTAATTTAATTTTTCAATTAAATAGTTATGATGCTAGTGAATATTCATTTGTTTTATTTCTCCTTTCACCTAATTAGTCTTGTTGAACTTTGCTCTATCGGTGACCAAGTCTCTCGACATAGTTGGTATGATATCTTCTAACCAAAATCGTATGGGAAATAACTCAATTGGCTTGTAGTGTTTATAACTAGAAAATCAGTATCTTTTCCTTTTTGTGAGCGTTAGGGGATCAAATTTCGGTTCTTGTGTTAGTTAGAACCGCACAAGCACATCCACATGTGTTAGGACTTAGGAGCTTGATCAACTACAAATCCTTGCACCCACTTGAAAAACTCCATGCCATGTAAAAATTAGCCATGTCATGCATTTTTGGATAAAATCTTTATAGGCCTCGTTTTATATGCTTAAGACACTCCAAATAAAACATGCAACAGGTTTGTAAGCACAATACATGAGCAAATTATGTAGACTAGCACACAATTTACAGCATTTAACACCAGCTACCATTACATTTACAAAAAGCTCAGCCGCCCTGCAACATGAAATCTTCAGACAGAAATTAAAGTAAAAAACCATAATACTCCTTACCAACCACTTCCTTACTTCAACTATTCACTACATCAGAAAACTTGTCAGATTCAAGAATAGGTTGCTAAGCTTGTTACTATAAAATCACATCTCCCACAGACTAGTCTCCAATTTATTCAACCATGATAGGGCAGAGTTCAACCTCATGAAATTGCTAAGAGATATTGGTCCAATATTTAAAGGTAAAGACAAGAAGAATTTCATAAAATTAGCTGTGCACGTAAATTTTAATAATAATACTCTTTCTAGTTCCACAAAAATTGACATATTTGCAACAAAACAAAAAAAAAGTCCTAAAACGATTGACAATTTCAATTTTAGTCCTTACATCTCGACTCTTGAAAATTACACAGTTTTCCAATGCATAGATGTGTAAAGGTATATTCGCAAAAGGAAATTATGGTTTGACACCCTTTTTTTTTTCCATACCACTTATATACCACTCAAAATGACATTTTTTATTTATATTTCTCTTCCCTTTTATCAATTCATTTCTCTCTCATCCACTAAACAAATATCACATAAGGGTGTACAATGGAGAGTTGCCACATAGGGTGGTCAATGTATCATTACTCGCAATGTGAAACATCTATGTTCAAAAGATATTGCTTTAGTTAAGCTGATTTGATTAAGAGGATATAGGGAAGTTAGAACTAATTATATGTGACAAGTGCTCACTCCTGTTGTTTCAAGTCTAAGGTTGGTATGACTTTGAAAATTCCAAGACAAATTTCTTTTAAGAGAAAATAATGAATCAAATCATTTTATTCGGAGTAGGGTGCAAAAAAACTAATGAGGTTTTTGTTTAAACATCTAAGACTATCCCATTATAGACATTATGAAAAAATGTTGTATCATAAAAATTCTTTTTACAGAAATAACAACAAACCATAATAGATTACTTATATTTGTTTATATCAGCAAATAGGCTAGCTTGGCAAAAATAAGTTTAAAGCCAGACAATTGTAGCAAAATAGAATTTTCAATAACAGTTAATAATGTCTTTCTAATAACAAAAAATAATAATAACGGTATGGCCTGAACCTAAGTCGGACGTAGAACATAACCAAGGCAACTATGGGTGGTCTAGCCTATTTTCATCTCTTCCATCTTTATACAGGCTATGCTTATGCCACCAACAGGAACGCTTTCAGTTTTCAGAATCTCCAGTAATGCCTCTAGCGACGCCAGTACATAAATACCCTCACCGCTCCTTTCAATCATGCTCATGACGAATATTATAGTTTGAATCATCACCAGGCTTCATCATGTATAAATCAGCGCCAGCAATAGCATGTTTGATCCCCTGAATATTATACAAAAAATTATACCAAAACTCTGGTTCTCAAAACATTTAAAAACATTAGAATAAAGAATGAGATTTAAAGAAGTCAATATCCCAAATAAGTACCTTGGCAACGATCTTGACAGCCTTCACACCTTTGATTTCTTTGTGACGACGATGATGAGCCTGAAATTAGACCACGGTTACTTAGCAAGAAGACAAATCTGGATGGTGGAATTCATTGTTTTAGAATATATTACAACAAAGATATGATTGACAATCAACAATAACATACATTGGTGAGGAGTTCATTCGTTAAAGCCACTAATATAAAATCTGTAATGTGCAAGATTAGCTGAGTTCATTCATTCAACCCGTTAATATAAATAAACTTTGTAATCTGCAAGCACCTATCGTCAATTGACATGCTTTCTATGTTTGGAAAACCCTCCATAATGTGCAGTATAACGACAATACTTGCTGGATCATTTCTGGCTTATGGCAAGTCTGAACAATAACAATATCTCAAGAGGGACCACCAGTTCAAAAATTTCAGAAATTATCATCTACTATGAGCAAGTCCGAAATGTTGATTTCAAAGTTTTAAAACATCATGAAAACTAATATGCTTTTTCATGCAATCACACGCTACAAGAGCTAGACACATGCACTACTGGATTACTGAGTTAAACTATCTTACTGAATTTCCATTTAAGGAGACTAAAATTCCACGAGGTTTAGCCTTGAACTTGAGGTTTATGTCGCTTTTGTTAAACAACAGAATATCATAATTTATGGCTATAACATGTCCGAGGATAGGATATTAGATAATATTTTGGCTAGGAGGATATTACTTTTAACCAATGCTTTTAAAGAATGTAAGCTCTTGCAAGCCTACTAGTTGAGTCACCTAAACTTTGAAATAGCTTTAAGTTCCGGAATTAGTTCACCTCTAGGTCACAACCTCAACCTTTAAGTTCCAGAATTGACGTTTAGAATTTCCGTCAAACTATGGACTTTGTGTTTTTAAGCTCCGCGCCTTCATGCTAAGCAATATGTTAAAAATCTCGGATGTCATTCCTTAGCTTCTAACAGTTAAGTAATCATTAAAACTCATTCAGAGTTCAACATGTCTTTTTCATTCCAAAACCATACTTTAATACCGAATCAACAAAAATATATCAACTCAGCACACAAAAATATGCATACTAGAAAATTATGTACCTAAGTTATCATTTTCCAATCAAGCAACAAATATGATCCTGAAATAAATAAAATGCAGAAGATATAAATGTGCCTTAGCCCCAAGTTCCTTCATTGAAGGAGGTATGGATAAAGCTTGAATTGAGGTAACAATGCAAGTTGCCTCTATAATAGAAAGTTCATTAGGCAGAAGCAGACCGTAAGTATTAAATGATAATGCATTTAGAAATTAGAACCATTAACTAAAACATTCATGGATAGCAGTTCTACGACCTTCAACAGCCTTGAAAATAGGGGTCAATATGCAAAATTAAAAAATTTAGGCTCAATTATAATTTTATTACTTAAACAAAATAGTTTGAAATATGTGAGAATGATAAAATTTGTTTTTATATTATAAATTTAGTATTTGAAGAACAGTGATTCATAAAATTGATTTCTGAATTTTTTTTTTTTTTTCACAAATCAAAATGCTATATATTAACAACAACAATGAAGCTCCATGCACAAGGAGTGCAAAGAACACCACCAGTCAAAGTTTACAGACACAAAAAGCCAACAAGAGCACCAGCAAAATAGACAAAAATCAGTGGACACTCATACAGTGAAAAAAGGATGCTTGTTTAGCTTTCAACCACAAAAAAAAAAAGAGTAACTTTACTTTCTCAATAAGGACCAAGGGAGGAGACACCATATTTTTGAAAATACGATTATCACGTTCCTTCCAAATTACCCGACACAAGCAAACCAGATAACGTTAAAGAACGAGTGAGTACCACGCGACATCTCTGCCATGAAGGAAACCTGAATGAAATGATCACGGATCTGACAAGGAGGAATTTTTTTTTTTGAAAAATGTTAAATAGTGTCGGGTATTGGTTAAGCAATTCAAACAAATAAGTTTTCATTAAAAAGTTGCGTAATCATTATTTGATCAACAATAACAACCTATTTTTCTAAGACAAATTTTTTATTTATAGATTTTTAATCATTGCCACATAACAATTTTCAGTAAGACTTTTATTTTTATGTATTTTTTTTTTGTGTCCAGGGTTCGAACTCTAGACTTTGCATATGTTATGCATTGTCCCTACCAACTGAGTTAAACTTAGAAACAATGTTATTTTTATGTATATTATTAAATATAATGTAATCAAAACCATAAATAAATAAAAAGTACTACGTAATTAATTGGTGTAAGACTTTCCCTCAAAAACATTAAAAAAAGAAAAACTTTCCCTCAAACTGTAATTTTAGGTGGAGCTGGTACTATTTTGGTCCGTAGAACCAAACAAAATATTTTTTGGGAATGAATGAATTAATCAATCAGTCACTCTTATTGGTTCTATAATTCCGAATCCGATACATGTAAATTAGCACTTACAAACTTATGATTCTAAAACACAATCGAATGAATTATAATTATAATTATAATTATAATTATAAGCTAATATTGTTGTAACAATTAAATTGATTGAATGCAACCAAGTTCTGTTGCAAACATCTTTTAGGGTTCGTTTTCGGCAATACAAGAATGGGCAAGAAAAAGATGAAGACGGCACAGATTGATCGTGTTCCAAAACATTCTCAACAGCCAAGAAGTTCACCTCCTAAACGCCGCACTGATTTCTCTTTTTTCAATCGTTCTCCTTCTTCTTTTTCCATTCCTCCTATTGGTATGCTATCATTGTTCCCTATGCTGCTTCTCAATCTTGATTGTTTAATTGCTTAATCTCAAAATTACTTGAATTGTAGTAATTAAACAACCAATTCCAATTCAAATTTTGAAAATTTAGATCCCCTTTTCTCCTTCATTCATCATGTTGGGAAAATCAATTTAAATTTCCTAATTAATGTAAGTGACTGGAAATTAAATATGTGCATTCTAGTTAGGAGGACTACGTATTGGTGATCACTTGTAGGTTGTAGTGAGATGAGTGTGTTTAATTGTTTATCATCATTCCTCGTAAGTTTGTAGAATGATACACAAATACAGTGTGACCTACAATCTTCGTAAACGTATTTGAGATGGTGAATACATTTGATATGGGTGTTTCTGTAAATGTAGGCAAGAAGTTCCCAACCATGTTAAATCTTCGTATATGCTCGTACTTTCTTTATGATTTGTTACTGTATGTTCTATCAAAGATCCTAGGGTAATTCGGCGTGTGTGAGTTTTCGCCAACAGATCATACTTACAAAGTATATAAATTAGTTTATAAACTTCGCATATTTAGTTTTAGGGAAATGCTAACAAGTGTAAGGGCACTTGTTAAGAAGTCCAAATAAGAAACTTTATCTTCCTATCTTTTTCCACATAAAGTTTATAAATTAATTCCTCTTTTGGATCATTAACAGGCACTTGTTAGCATTTCCCTTAGTTTTATATAGCTTTTATGGTGTTTCAATGGTTAAGCTACGAACTAAATATAGCAATGTCGTTTTGTTCTTTGTTGCTTTGTTAGCATGCTTAATTGTTTGGTGAATATTCACAATAAAATTATATGTAGCAGATAGGTCTTTGGTAAGAAGAGTAGATCAAATGGAGAGTAGTCAAATCACTAGAGGCAGAGAAGGAAGACCCAAAAAAACTATAAGAGAAACTATTAATAAAGATCTAGAGATTAATGAGTTGGATAGACAATTAGAAATATGGTACATGATGATAGAGCATTATGGCGTCGGTTGATCCGTGCAGCCAACCCCACTTAGTGGGATAAGGCTTGGTTGTTGTTGTTTGATTGATTTCAATGCTCCAGCGGCTTCTGTTTTTCTTATTTGTCTGGGAGGAAAAGTGTAGAATTGGAGATTTTTGTCATAAACAAATAATGAACTCTCTGTAACACATATCCATCATAAGTGAAATTTGATAGAATTTTATAGAAAGATATGACTGATCTTTCATCTGGTCAATTCTTTCAAACAGAATCCTCACCTGGCTCATCTTCCGGTGAAGTGAGATTGTCAAATGTCACAGCAAACAGTTCACTGGAGAGGAGAATGACGGTTAAACAATTTTCTAATGATACCCTGGTTCGATGCAGCAACTACCAAGATGGACCAGTCTGTTCATCTGAGTCTTTTGATGTTCCAGTTGCAGAATTGGATTCAGTTTACCTTTCCGGAAATAGGTCTACTCTTTATTGGACTGGCATGCTAGTACAATTAAGTTGACTCTGAGACCTTTCACTTTTTATGTTTCTAAGTGACTGAAACTTATGATTTTCTGTTTCATTATAGGGATGCTTGTACTAAGATGTCAGAATCTACCCCACGTGAATCATCTGTCAGTGATAACAGTTCTCTTGCTGTAACACCTGGAAGTGTTGTATGGGCAAGAACAGCTTGTCAAATGTGGTGGCCTGCCGAGGTATTCACTTGATATCTTGTAATATTAGTTGTTTACAGAGGCCAATATGAAGTTATTTGGACAAAAGGGTTCATATTTACAGAGCCCACCTTCTCCTTTTGGCATGCATAAAGGATCACTTTGCGTACACTTAACTATCCACCTAATTTTTTTAGTGGAAAATTCACAAGCATGTGGATATTGCAACATGTTCTTATCTTTCAAATTGGATAATCTAGATTTAAAATAAAATGGCTTTTGATTTAACCAATGGAATATATCAGTTTAAGCCTAATGGTATTTTCCTTTTCTCTTTTGAATTGTATTTAATTGAGTAGCATTATGTTAATTAAAGATTTGATGATATAAATACCAGTGAATATCATCTTCATATTGTCTTGGCTGACAATCGTGACAAACTTCCCTTTTATTTACGTGTTTACTCATTCTAGTCTGCTTCTCTCTGTGTGATGATTTGCTAGACAATGTTCTCTCATGGGAACTCTAGAAGTTAAGCTGTGTAAACAGTCATTGTCGTTATTGAAGTGTCTAAATTGAAAACACATCTTCAAGTGTTTCTTTAGTTAGTCATTTTGATCATCAAATGCGTCTTTTGTTAGTTTGATCCTCAAATGTGTTTTTTGTTAGTCACTTTGGTCCTCCAATGTGGTTTTCGTTGGTCAATTTAGTCCAAAAATTTAGAAAATACAGTGACATCCGGAGATGTATTGGTAATTTTGACACATTCAGGGACTATAATGACAACACGTCACACATTGAAAGACCAAAATGGTTGTTTACCCAGTTAAATTTAATATTTTGAAAATCTATTTTTGTGTACCAAATTTTTTAAATCTTCAATTTACCGAAGATCGAACTTTTGTGCTTAGAATCATTCAATACAAAATTATCCTCCACTTCACTTGTTGAATACTTCTGTAGGTTATAATATATACACTACTGATGCAAGTTGTCATTCTTTTGATGTTGCATTGATGTGTGTTATACTTCAGAATGTTTTGGATCCTCGTCTCTTTTATTCTAGTTGGTAAAATTTATGAATTTGGTCTGGAGCTGATATTTATGCATCACTATTCCATTCATCTATATTCATTTTTAAAAATTACTTTTCCAGATCATGGAAGAAAGCTGTGCATTATCTGACCGTGTTAATGATGGAAATGTTTTAGTGCAGTTTTATGGAAATCATCCTAGGTATTGGGGCATATATTATACTTGGGAGTTTCTTGGATTTACCTAATATCGTCTGCTGATTGCATTTTGAATTATACTTTTTACGTTTACAGTGCTTGGATTGATCCCGCCACAGATATTTCAATTTTTGAGGATGTAAGTTTAATCCTTGTCCTGCACTATACTTTTGTACATACGAGTTCATATTCCGCACTATGATTTTGTACTTACAAATTTAGGGTGTTCACTATCTCTTTTTTACATTTTGATAACATGTAAGATCTAAATAAATCCACACTAGAATAGGTGGTTGAAGAATCCCTCATTTTCAACCTCAAAGGAAGAAACAAGAGGGCAGATAAAGCTTTATTTTAACTAAATGTAATTCATATCATTGTATGCAAGAGAATAGATTTGTCCACTTTCGTAGAAAACGTTTAATTAGCGTTTGAACAATTTCTGAACTTATAAATTCTTCTAAGTTCTAACGCGCCCTTTTTTTAAGACTTTGGTTGTTGGATAATTTCGAGGTTGCTTTTGTCTCACAATTCTGTTATGCAGGCTTTAAATTTAACCATTGTAAAGGAAACAGTTTTATCGCAGTTTGCGTACAGTATATATCTTCATTGCTAACCCACCCCACCCCTTTTTTTTCTTCTTTCTGAGGCATGGGTTGTTGGATAATTTCGGGGTTCTTAATTTCACAATTCTGTTATGTAGGCTGTAAATGAGATAGTTTTATGGTTGTTTGCTTAAAGTATATATCATCATTGTCTTATGTTTATTGCAGTCTTTTGATGAAAGGAGCAATAACCCTTCAAGTGATTTTCAAGATGCTCTAAAGCAAGTATGTTAAGCATATTTTTGTTACAATAAATTTTACAATTCATCTCTCTATCTCTCTATCTAATTTTCCCTCGTTTAAATTTTCATTTGTATTCTAATTTATATGATGCTAGGCCCTGCAAAGGAAGACACAACTTAGTTCTTGCCCAAATCTGAGTCCTGATAGGTCTACTCACTCCAACCAGCAAGATCATTCAGCTGGTATGTTCCTGTTTTTTTATTTTTATTCCTAATCATGTTTTGCACGGTAAAGTGGTTTAGAACAGGAAGTCCCATTCCTGAGTCCTATGGGTGCATAAGCAAATAAGAAGAATCAGTTTTATTTTGTGCTTTAATTGAATATTATATTTTTAACCAAAAGTAATATGCATTGTAAGCTTTGTTCAATGCTTGTTTTCTCGAATATCCATAAAAGAAATTGTAAATCCATAACAGTGATATATGATAGTCACAGATTTTGAGAATCACTTCCTTCAAAAAAGTCTCACATGGGTAGTCTTGTCTGTTATCCACGGATAATTTCATTTGTCCATGCATGTTTTGGACATTTGTTAGCCTCAATTACAAAACTTAGACTCTTGTCTCAAGCATATATGCACACCCATACCTCACTAGATAATTCATAAACCCTCCTAAAATGATTTACTCTCTGTTTTTCCTTTTGCTTTTTTAATATGGATTTATGGTTTGAGCAGGTAAATGCACTTCGCCTAGCTCAAGCAGAACAATCAACGATTTTCAAGAGAAGCGGAGAGGGAAAAGGGAACGTAAACCCAAGGTTCATTTTGATGTGAGTTGCTAACTCAATACTTATGACATGACCATTACTAGAACTTATTTCTCATTTACATACAATGAATAAATTCCTTTTCCAGGAGGTTACTCATCCAATGAAATCAGAAACGAAGGACAGGCGGTTAAAGATAATGCGGTACCTTGGCCTTGCACCTCCAGTTGGTTCTCCTTTTTGACCATGAATACTAATGAAGTTATTAATTTTTCAAGAGGAGTGCTATCAACGCACTCTTCTAAGACACTCTTTTCAACACATGTTATCTAATTGGTTCAGATTCAAATGGGTCCTACTAAATCATGTAGGTCCCACATAAATTTAGCGGAACCAATTTGAATTTCCACGATTAGAGAATGTGTGTTGAGAAGAGTATTTTTGAGAGTGTGTTGCTAGCATATTCATATTTCAAATGTTTTCGGTCCCACCACTTATTTCTCCTTTTTTTTTTTAAATTTTTAATATTCACAGTTGCTTCTATAGATTTACTTCACGCCATAACCATAGTAACACTTTTTTCCGGATTATCTACTCTCATTGTTTCATTATATGTAAAAATTCTATTATTCTTATTACAGCATAAAGGAATATCACCAGTTATCCAATAAAAGTTGCACTTAGCACATCTTGGGTTTAGTGTATATTTCAAGACTTTAGAATTATGAAAAACTATCTCAAAATAAGTTTTTTTTAGGGAATATCTCAAAATAAGTTAATCTACATAGGATACCTTGGATATGAGAAGAGCAAATAATTTAGATAATAGACAGGGTATGTACTGTGTTTATTGGTTTAAAGCCGAATGGATCATCTTATGAATATTTATATTTGATTAAAGAAATATTGAGTCAAGAAATGAAAAAGAAAAAGAAAAAAAAAAGAAACTTTGTTTAATTGAATAGTTAATTAAAGATAAATTAATATTAATATGTTTTGATATAGGAATTCTAAATGTATCATAATATATATGTATATGAAATGACATGCGATTTTTTTGGCTGAAAACAAAAATTGGCATGAGGATTTCATTAGAACAAGAGAGGATAGAGTGATTTTATCAGGTTCGAAAATAAGAACTCAAATCTAGGAGCTCGATGCCTTGATTTAAAATATATATCGAACTTTAAAAAAAAATGTTTTATGTATTTGTCAATTTTTTTTATGTAATTTAAATATTAAAAATTGCTCTTACATTATAGTTTTGTTTATAAAAAAAAATATTGCCACAAAAAATGTTTTCAATTTTAATTTTTGTTTAACTTTTTACAACTATGCACCGATAATGTGATTTTTCTACATAGATACCCAATCAAATATTACCATGATAGAAAAATGTTATACACTATAAAATATAGACTCAAACACTACATTTTCCTATGTTTATCATTCGATTTATAAGAAAACACTGTTTTTCTGTGTTAATCCTTCAGCTCATAAGGAAAGGAGTTATGATAATTTGTGGTTCGACAGTAAAGTAAATATAGTGTGATAAAAGATTGTTCTGTTCATTATTAAAGTGGCATATATGATAACATTATAAACTACCAAAAAGATCTATATTTTCCTAGATATCTAAGGTGTGTCATAGCGGATTTGGATTTTCTGCTGTTACAGCAGGACGTTGTAAGAGATCAGGACCATCCGATCTAAAACGTACGACTGATATTGTTTTGCATGAATTTATAAGTGCATTGATTTGAACCGTTCGATCTTTAATTAATAGCCTAGATTGAGTATAACGTGAAAATTGTGTGTTTTATTACGGCACAGAATCCCAATCCATGTCATAGCTCAATAGAAATTTGAGAGTCGAAATTCAAACTATAGACATAACATAACACACTAATAATATAAACATTGTTGGTTAGTTTCTAAATATTGGTTGATGTATCAAATTACCTCGAGAATATTTGATTAGTATAATGCTATAAGTATATTTATGTAAGAATAAATAAATTATGAACGTTCATAATTCGCATTTTCTTGTATAAAAAGTACTTCACAAACAAAGTGAACTAGTCATGAAACATTATCTATCAATGGTGATAAAACATCATGTCCCCTCATTCATTTATATCTGTATTATTGGTGTTTCACACCGGTGATTGTTTTGAATTATTTTCCAAATATTTAGTCTCATATGTGTGTCTTGATCAATTTTGGGAGAGTTGTAATAAAGTTACTAATACCAACATGATAAAAAGACCAAATGACAAGAAGGATGTTGGATCAGCCAAAAGAATAAAGTAAACATGAGAAGACGAAAGGGAACATCAGATTTTTTATTTATTTTTCCTGATAAAAGGAACATCAGATATCGATGAATCTAGATGACTTTTTTTTGCATATTTTTATTTCTTTGTTTAAATATAATTTTAGTCATGGAAAATATACTATTTTTTTAGTTATGTAAAAAAAAAATCCTTACAAATACATCGCTTGCTTTTGATTATTGAGATTTTTGTTGAAGCTTCTACAAAATTTGTTTGTGTTAAATGCAATATTCATTTTAGTTTATGCTAGCGGAATGACAAACACCAACATATCCGTCCTCTTTTCTTTTGTTGATTTTATTACAATACATGAGTAAATTATTTTATGCTGACTTTTAACCCATCCTATATCTAAGATAGTAATTTTTCCTTTTTAAAAACTCAATATCTGGTGCAAACACGATTAATATGTGGGGTTTGATCCTACCATTTATTTACGGTCTCGTTTAAAACAAAGCAAAATATTGTACAGACCAGTCCACTGAAATTGTCGTCATAGAAAATTAATCATAAAGCATTGAGAGCAACACACTTTAAATTTTGTTTGGATTGGTGGTGTGGGATAGAATGGAATGGGATTCCATTGTTTGATTTTGTAAAAAAATAATGAAATGGAATGGGACATGATGGAACTCATTCCATGACCAATACCACCTTCTCCTCCTATTTTTCATTCCCTCGATCTGGGTGTAAGCAATGGAATGGAACACAATCATAATGTATTTCCGATTTTGTCCCTAATTTCCATTTCATATAATTTTCCTCTATTATACACACAATTTGCTACAGCCAAATGCACGTGTGCTCCTCTGCAACCCTGCTTCTCCATCGTGCATTCTTCTTCTTGTTGAGCCACATGGATACTCTGGATTGCACATCATTGAAATTATGGTAACAATGCAATAAAAAATGCTCCTATACATACATGATGACAACATTTCAACAGACTTAATGTTTGATATTTTTAGCAAAATTAATAGATGTCGGATTGATATTTTTGCAACCCGTCTTGCATATGGGTTAAGCTATGTAGTGTTAAACATTTTTGTTTTTTGACAGGATAATGCTAAACTTTATGTTATAATTACATATATAACAGTGTTGTGTAATGTTGATTGTTACTAAGGGTATACACACAAGATGCAAGAAATAAACCCACATTAAACAAGGGGAAAAATAGAATGAAAAAGTTATAACTTATTCCGCTCCGTCTACTTTTTAAACAATGGGATGAGAACTCTTTTCCGTTCCGTCATAAAATATCCAAACAGTGGAATGAAATCTCTATTCCATTCTGTTCCACTCCGTTCCGTATCATTTCACTCTGCTACGTCCGTTTTTAACTATCCAAACATAACCTTCTAACACCATATAAGTTAATTGTTTAACTATATGATACGATAAAGTTTAAAATTAATTTATCATATCATATAATGTTGGTTTATCTAACAATTGATTGTGAAAAAGATGTTGAATGCAAAATTAGCGAGATACATCAATTAACGAGATCTTATTCTTGGGTTAAAGAGAAAATTGTTCATATATTGAATGAGTTTAACCATATGCTGTGTCATTCCATTTATTTTACTTCTGGATTAATGATGTGTTATTATATCAATTAATGAAAGTTATTTATTAAATTTTTTGATAGTGAAATGTGATTTATTAATTGACATGGCGACTCCATCATTCAGTGTATACAATATATTTATAAATTATACTCTCTTCGGTCCTAAATATAAGAGAATAATATTTCTTTAAGTTTACTGAATAATTAATGTATCTAGAATTTGTTCACCGTAAGTGCTTTCCTTCGTGCGCCGCCTGAGACAATTTGAAACCAAAACCCTTCCTCCAAATCACCGTCGCTTGAGATCTCCTTTCTCTTCACTCCTGGTCGCCGTCATCCCTTTCCCTTCCTTCTCAAGATGTAGCCGCGGTGGTGGGTGGTGTGAGGGTCGACGTTTCACTATCCGCACCACTACGACACCAGTCCTTCCGATGGATGCACCGGTGGTTCATGGTGGGGGTTTGATCTCGTGTTGTGCGTCATTCTCTTCTTTCGATTGTTGGTTGTTGTTCGCTTCCGGTGGGCGGTGCAGCATGGTGGTTTGCAAATTGTTGCTACCTATTGATGGTGGTGACGGTTCTGGTTCTTTGATTGGGTTGGCTTCAAGTTCGGTCAGGTTCGACGTTAGATTCCTTTACCTTTGGGCTGTGATTCTAACTGTAGTGCTTGAAAGAGAAAAGGCTATGTGATCATGGCTGCTTCAGGTTGATCCGTGGTTGTAATTTTACTGTGGTTTTCGTCGCCGTAAGTGATGGGTACGTGAAGTTGGTTGATTCCGTGTTGGCGGACAATTTCACTTACCATTTTTGATACGGAGGAACACTCTTTCGTCTTCAAAGTTGGTTTAGTTGTGAGTCTGAACCGAGACTGTAGGGTCAGAAATGACGTGATGAATTTTCTGTCTCTTGTGATAGTAAACGGCTGGAGGAGAAGATGGATTTGATTGTTTCTGTGTCGACAGACGATTCATACACCAACTTAAGATCCGCCTTTCACTTTGTTTGGTTTGGATTGTGGGGTTCGAAAGGGTCGTTTAGCCTGTTGCTATTGCTGTAAGGAGCTGAGGTACATGAACCGCCTCAATGTTGACTGAGGGTTTAATCACCGCATTGAAGACCTTTAATTAGTTGTAGGATTAATTAAAGGTTGATACACTTGTGTGTTGTTTTAAGTTTTGTATCACCCATTTGAGATTGACTTACACACTTAGTGTGGTTTTTCTGAGTTAGGTTTATGTCCCTTAGTTTTTGTGTAATTTTTCCTTTTTTTAATAATATGTACGAGCATCTGACAAAAGATTAGAGTTGGGGTACCAGCTCATTTGCTCTTGCCTTATAAAACAAAAATTAATGTATCTAGAATACAAAATTAAATACATCACTTATTAAATAAATCTTAAAAAAAGTCTTGTATTATTAATTAAATTAATAAAATGTAAAATGGAGAATTATTTCCTGTCACGGCAAGGCATAACCAGCGCAGCAAAGTGTCTGTTGTGTATGTCCGCGCCGGGGGAAGAGAAGAGGCCCCCATTACTTCTTCCTCTATAAATTCTTCATTCATCTATTACTTGCGTTACGGTTATTCCTTTTCCATCTTCTTCAAATGTCAATGGCTTCTTCAATCTCAATTCCCGCACCAGGTACACTCCTTCTTCTTCTTCTCCAAATTCGCGATTCACTCCTTCAATTCCTCTTCCGATCTCTTAATCGCACCTTCTCTTTCTTGCAGAGGCAATTCAGGTTCTTCTCTCATTACTCGCCGATGATTCTTCATCCGTTCGTGAATCCTCCATGTCTTCACTCAACGACCTTGCCGCACTGTAACAATCACCTTTACTTCTTCATTTCTTACTCAATTTTACTTCAATCTCGTTCATTATCAATTTTTCATGCTTTTGTAGAAATCCTGTTCTCGTTCTCGAGTGTTGTGCGGCAGTTTCACGCGGTGGACGTCGAGTGAGTATTCTTCATAGCATTTTGTCAACTTGTTACGGTTGGATGAAATGATTTTGCTGATCATAGTTTTGTTCTTGTGTGTCTTTAGAGATTTGGAAACATCGCTGGAGTTTTTCAAGTTATGGCGGTTGGAGTTCGAGCTCTTGATGAAAGAGATGTTGATTCTGCTTTTATGGCCAAACTTGCTAAGATTGCTACTTCTGAGATGATATCATCTAAGGTCGTGCTTTAGTTCAACTTATGACATGATTTTACTTTGTGTATCAGATAGTAGTAATCTTAGCTGAAACTCCATTTACTGAAACTGTGAACTGAAATACAATCACACTGAAGTCAATAAATAGGAAATGTAAAGATAGAAGACAAAATCATCATGCTACTCTTTAGTGAACTGAAATTAAAAACAAATGTAAATTTTGCTCTGATCAAAAGGAACAATGAATGATATGGAAGTTTCCTTTGACACTTTCTTAGGCCCAAACATTAGTTTATCATTCTTTAAAAAAAATACTCTTTCAAAAAATGTGAAAGATCTCTCCATTTCCCCCCATATTTCCCACCCCCCAAAGCCCTCCCTCCCCCTACACAACAACAGCAACAACAACCAAGCCTTATCCCACTAAGTGGGGTCGGCTACATGGATCAAATGGCGCCATAGTGTTCTATCATAAACCAAATTTGGATCCAACTCATT
>Ga0228711_1003668_pt1 | contig 23841 bp, 9 predicted proteins | sample MedpolnodulmetaG_2_FD_177996 | JGI IMG/M metagenome (GOLD analysis project Ga0228711, IMG submission 177996) | Root nodule microbial communities from Medicago polymorpha collected in Santa Monica, California, United States - brown nodules | ecosystem: Host-associated > Plants > Roots > Nodule...
CCACATGTGTCTCCGTCTGCCACGTCGCCGTTTTTGTAACGGGAGTTAACGGGAAGGACCATTTGCAAAACGTCAGAAGCTTACAAGGAGAGTTTTGAAAGAAAAAAAAGATACAGGGACGATTTGCAAAAATGCACGAAATTACAGGGACGATTTTGCCTATTTAAGCCAAAAAAACTATAAATAAGTTTACCTTTCTTATCAAAATAATAAATTTATAGTAAGTGATGTAATGTGTACGCATGAAGGTATATGTAGTATAATTTTGTTACACAGATAGCCAAATACGAAAATATATATCATGTTGAAGTCAAGAGATGTTGGTCCAATCTCCTGAGAGGTTTGTTATAAACTTGATGAACTATTGGAACACAAATCATTTAAACTTTGTTTTTCAACAAAACAAAAATATCATGTTAAAATTAGAATCATAAATATACAGTAGTAGATCACACATAACGAATAAGCACCTTGGTTGAAATTAATTTACATATTGGTCAATTTCTCAGCTTGAATTGAATATGGTCAACTTTTCATGGAATGTGATCAACTTTTTACAGCTGATAGATACATTTTTTTTTTTTTTAAACAGCTAAAAAATGTTCAAATAAATTAAAAACATCAACATCTATTGATGTTTCCCAAAATTCACTGTTCCATTATAAATATAGATAGGTTTTTTAGTTATAATGAAGACCAATACACACACATATATAGGAGAATAACACTGTTCTAGTCTTTCTTCCTTTACTTTCGCCTTCTTCTATGAGCTGAATAAATTAAGCATTGTCAAATTAAATCTCCTTAGATTAAAAAATAAAAAAATAACTAGCTAAGAAACAACATTAATCCAACATAATATAAACAAAAGTAGAAAGAACTACTAGTGTTATTTTATTTAGTGGCAGAAGGAACAGTGGTGTAAAAACAAGAAGAGCTAAGGATTTTTGAAAAGAATATATGAACAGAAAGTGGTACAGTTACTACGTTGTTTGTTGCCCTTAAATCTTGTGGCTACTGTTTGGTAGAAGTGCTAGTGAACCTCTGAAAAGATCGTACAATCCTAATAACTTGTAAAAAAAGGCATTCGATTTTTGTCCCAATGCTTCTCTTTCTCTATGATCTGAACCAAATTCATTGGATCTCTGATCAAACTCACTGTTATCTTCCTCGTCACACATTATTTATATATGTTTGTTACCATTAATTAGGACAAAATCACATTACTTTATTTTATATACTAAAGTAAAGCAAAGTAAAGGGATTATTATTTTAGTATAATTCAATTTGTCTCCAAATTAACTGAAGTGGAAGACATAAAGGTTAATTTTTTTTATTTTATATTTTTTGTCAGGGGGAGGGTACGGTTCTAGTTACTGAGTGGTTAATAGTAAGCTAAAATCGTGGGAATCGTTTCAATTTTTTTTCTTTTGCACGAGGCATGTCGTTAACCACTTTATACATAACATGTATTACACGGGAGTTATATGTCTGGATGAACTTGATTTCTCAGCCTCAATAATTCGACAGCTATATGAGTTAAATGAATAAAATTAACGAAAGGGAGTTTGGTTTGACTTGGTCTATTTCAAATTATTCGATTCAACTTGATGAATGATGAAAGATGATAATCAGTTCCACAATATTGAAGGTGCGTTTGGTGTTCAACATTGATAAGGTTTTTAGGCTCTTCGGTTAGATGCAATATACAATGTGTGATAAATGTGAGTTAGAAGTTTTATATTGGATAGTAAATAGAGTGTTGGGCAATATATAAATGAGACGACCTATAAATTTAAAGATTTAAGAATTTGGGTAAAGATGTGATGTCAAATGACTTTTGTGGTTGCTCATACTTCAATATGGATGATCCTTAAACTCCACTCATGACCCAACAGTGGTATTAGAGTTTATGGTTCACAAGGGTTCAACTAACTTCTTGTGTCTAAAGGCTTTATGACCGAGAGTGTTTAGGCGGCAGGTCCCATTGTGTGCATCAGGCAACAATGATGCAAGCTTCCCCTTAAGTGGGAATTAATTAACTTAGAGATTCACAGTTAAGGGGGAAATTGTTATGTATCAAATGTGAGTTAGAACTCTCACGTTGGATAAAAAAGCGAGTGTTGAGAAATATATACATGAGAGAACTCATATTCTCAATGTTTTGAAGTTTTAGATAAAAATATGATGTACAAATCACTTGAATGATTATTCTTTCCCAAATACAGATAATCCACTTACTCTAATCATGATCACATTGAGTTTTATATTCAAACCTCCAACATGATAGGATCCATATGTATACGTGAGGGTCATCCTCGTCTTATAAGCTAGATTTTAAACTCAATGTTTTAAGGTTTTACAAATGAGTGGTGTTGTAGTGCTACCCCCCCAGTGACGTAGTACTTGTCATGATGAGGGCTCATAACCTAGGACACACATGTCTATCAAGTCCCCTTCATGCTAGTCATACGACTGCGTCCCTTTTTAGTAATAGGGTTCACAACCACTCTCTCCTTGCGTGCGCTAGAATTCATGGTCTCCTTACCCATTCGGCGTCTATGTGGATTCTCAGACATACCTATACAACAAAAAACAATGAAATTAAACCTATTCTAAAAAACATTCACAATACAAACATACAAACATTTGATCATTTACTACCACAAAATTCCAATTTTACAAACTCTATACACTAACATTTTAACAATTTTAAAAAAATAATCTAACATTAAAACAAATAAACTATCCCATGAACACTTACTTGTAGTTGAAGTTAATTTGATTGAAGTTAAAGAAATTGGTTTGTTGGAATATAGAGGGGGAAATGTTTGTGTTTTAAGTTTTGGAAAAGTGAGTCAACTGCAATTGCGTTGTTCTGTAATATACCATAACGCAACGGCAGTTAACTATCATTGGGACGCTTAGCGAGCGGCACTTATCTGCAGTTGGAAGAAAGTAGCAGTTAATTGTCACTAGGGGCATGTAGACCTTTTTGAGATGTTAAAGTGCAATTTTTTAAGATAAAAGAGGAATTTCACACAATCTTTGTATCTTGTAATGAGAATGCATGGCTTGACCCAAAGTAAAGATCAAACATGAAAGTAAGGATGACAAAATGGGTTGGACCCGTCGGGTTGGTCCGTTTAACCTGTCTTTTTCAGCATGATAGGTTGAGATTTTGAACCCACCACTTGTAGGGTGCTCGCTCCGTCTAACCCGCCAAAATGTGGGGCGGTGACGGGATGGACGGGTTGGTCCATTGAGTTTATATATTAAAAAGAAATTCCCCATTTCACTTCTTTTATTTATAAGTCACAGTCAATTTTTCAATTTTCTCCTTCGTATAGTGGAGAAAAAATTCAATTAATTTCATCACTTTGTTTCATGATTTTAGCCTCATATTTTTAACAGTTAATCAATTGATAATTCATGAAGTTTTTATTTTGAATGTCTTATTAATTTATTTTTTTTGGTCTAGTAGTCTAGTGGTTAGAGCTCACACAATTTAATTGTAGAAAAGTTAAGTGTCCGGGGTTCGAACCCCGACCCCTACATATAATATGTAATATCCCTACCAATTAAGCTAAGCTCACGGGGATAATGTCTTATTAATTTATTATAAATTTTTAGATGATGTAATTTATATGTTTGAATAATTATTTTCATATTTTTAGTAGAGTCGTTAGTTATATATTTTGATTTCCTTAGCTTTAAATTTATATATTTTTACATCATTTACGTGAAGTTTTTAATTAATATTTAAAAAAAAATTTGACGGGTTAACTCACTGGTCCACCATAAAACGGGACGGATGAAATTTTCAACCCTGCATCTCTAGTTGGTCTGCCCCGCTCCACCCCTTTTTAAAAGGTTTATTGACGGAATGGGACAGGACGGGTTGACCCTTTTTGCCATCTCTACATGAAAGTAAAAGCGATAACATGAAATTAAAATGAGATTTGTATAAAAAAAAAACTGAAATGAGTGAACTAAAAAAATTTAATATCTAAAATTATAAAAATACGCCCCTATATCAGACCATTTATCAACCTGGTCTGTTTTTAACAAATTTAAGTGTCTCTTTTTAACCAAATCCCACAGAAAAAGCAAAAAGGCAATGCCTTCGAGTTTGAGGTATCTTTTCTTAATTTTTCAACTTTTATTTAGGAAATATCACAATGCATGCAATCCTCTCGTTGTCCATTGTATTCTAAGGATCAACAAAACCTGATAGTTTAAGAGAGGAAAAAAAGGCTTAAAAAGTAAGAGATACTCAAAGTTGTACATTATATTCCTCAATTAAGGTTGAGATTGGCTCAAAAACTATGGGCAAAGTATTCAAGTATGTGAAAACAAAGTATCCCATATTCACTTTCGTTCTTAGTGTTAGACTTTTTCTTCATTAATGTTTATTTTGTCAAAAATATTCCCATGGTTTATCTGCGGAATTCGAAATCAAATAGAACTTGATTAACAAGTAAATCAAATTAAAATAAAAACAGAAATTTATAATTTGTGACAAGTAAATAAGAGTTTAATTTGATCACACACACAAAAAAAATATTTAGTTTATATAATTGCCTGAGCACGAAATTTTTACACATGCATCACGTTATGTAATGATTAAACACGTGATTTGTCATACATCTGTGAGAACACACATGTGTAATTTTTCATTTTTGAGAAATTATGCATAGATTTTTTATACATCAGACAATATACATAAATTAAACTCAATAAATAATTAAGGACGGTGATTATGACAGTAATTGAAAGACGCTACAATCACAGGGAGGGACAGTAGTAGTTGGAAGATGTGAACAACAATATCAAGAGGACAATGGTTTTTAGAAAACATTGCGGCAAAGATAATGAATGAAGTACTAAGAGCATTTACAACGGTGGTGGATGCTTCACATATTTAACACCAGAATAAATAAGCATATTTATTGTGAGAGTAAATGTTTGGTGCTTATAGAGAAGGGTGGTTATGTAAGCACCATCTTTATCATTAATTTTCATGAGTCATACGTAATAAATGATACACAACATGTCATAATTCATTGTCTTATCTTTGGTACTCTTTGGCAACATGTTAAGACTTGAATGAAAGTTGCTTTTTTGACGTCAAAAGTTTCCTAACGACACAAGTAAATTACCGCTGAATTCCTTTCTTCAATTTATTGGTGTACGTTCTCTCCATCTATTTCTCTTTCTTTTATTCACTTTGTCTTTCCATGTCATTTCCCTTTTGCTATCTTACAGCCCCATCCTCCCGTTTGCCATCAATGATATCTTCGTGAAGCTTGCTCAAGAATCACAAGAAGCCAACAATCACTTCAAGGGAAATTCAAACTGCTGTCAGACTTGTTCTTCCTGGTGAATTGGCCAAACATGCTGTTTCTGAGGGTACCAAGGTTGTGACCAAGTTTACTAGTTCTTAAATTTGATAGGATTTAATTTTAGGAACCATTGGTAATTTTAATTAGCAGTTTCTTTTAGATCTTGAAGATGTAATGAAGTAATGGAATCTGGTTGTTGTTTTGTTTATGATAATGGTGGAATTTAATGCAATCAGACTTAAAATGTTTTTATTGTTCAATTTGGTTGATTTTGAGCAAGCTTCTCGAAGAACATACATCAATAAATTGAAGAAAGTAACTCAGCGGTAGTTAACTACCGTTGGGCGGTTGTTAACTGCTGTCGGGTCTTCAACGGTAGTTAACTACCGTTGGGGACATTTAAGTATTTTACTTGTGTCATTGTGAAGTTTTCAATGTCAGAAAAGCAATTTTCGATTTGGATTGGTGTGTATTATGTGGACCCCCAACATGTAATGGATCATTTTTATCGATTTGTATACTCTTTAGGTGGCTGCACCCCGCGTTGTTGCTTCTTATATTTGATTTGACTTTGTTGTATTTGAGTTCTCTAGAATGAACGGAACCATAAGCTCTTTGCTATTAATGCTAAAACATTATGCAACTCCTGGAAAAGGTTAAGATTACATCCCTTCGATGGTTGAAAACTAAAAATGTGTGCTTTCCTTTTGGTTACCATATGTGGTGGCAACAACCCCTTGTTTGTTTGGAGATTGGCTGATTTTTTAAATTTTGTATTGTTCATTAGGATTGGTTGTTGTAACTTTGTTTTGCTTCTTTAGTCACTTCTTATGCTAGGGAGCAGAACTTTTTCGCTTGTGTTAATATATTTCATTTTGGCTTGTTCAAAAAAAAGTATACACAAATCATTAAACTTTGTTGAAATACAATGAAATTGAGTTATTAGTAAAACATATTTAGTAACTTTTTTCTGAGGTGTTGGGTTGAAGAAATTGGATACTTATTAAGTAACATGATTGATAATTATAAGTATCATTTTAACTTTTGTTTTTTGTATTTAGAATAATTATACTACAAAAAACACTTATGCTTTTTGTTTGGGAGTTTTTTTTTGGGGGGGGGGGGCTTTCGGGGATGAAAAATATAGAGGGAAATGGAAAAATCTTTTGCATTTTTTTTGAAAGAGTGTCTTAGAATGATAAACTAATAGTTATGATTTAGATTAGATATTTTTAATATTAAGAATACTATAACAATCAAAATTAAATTTAAAGAATTCATATATACCCTCCAAAACCTCCCAAAAACTCTTCTTCAATACAACCTTTTAGTTCCCGCATATGAAGAGAGTTTTGTCTTGTGAAGAAAAATTAACCTCCAAAGCCCTTCCCTCTCAATGTCCTCAATTTCTTCCACTTGCTCCTTCCTTTTTCCCAAATCCTCCCCTCCCCTCTCCACCAAACTCGCAAACAAAGCTTTAGATTCCCCTAAAGAAAACTAAGATTAAAATTCTAATTATGGTAACAAGAATATTGAAATTTGGAGGTTAATCGGTTCAATGTTTTAATACAATTTGTGTCAAAAACATATTCTAAGACAATTCCAAGCTTAATTCTAGCTCTTTAATTTGGAGGTTAAGGAAGAACACAACACATTCATATGCTTTTTTGCTCTTGGACAATTAATAATATACACGTCACTTTGAGGACAATTTTTTTTAGGGGACTTTAAGGACAATTATTGATTTTTTTTATTTTTAAGAAGAGGACAATTATTGATATACAACCCCTTCTTTTTTGAGGAAATATACAACCCACTCGTGTGACCTGAATCACAAAATAGTGACCCACACAAAATGAAGCATAAATTAATTCCTGTTGTATATTATGTGACGTTTCTTTTAACTGTTGTTCAATAAACATCTCAAAATTGTTCGCTTGGCAAAAAAAACAAGCATGAGTTACAACCCGATGGAATTTTTACACACAAAAACATTCAATCGAAAGTTACAGCCCGATCGAAAGCAAAATTGAAGTGTCTATTGAACATCTTTCTCAACATTTTTTTTTTGAATAATTGTGTTGAATAAATGGCCCTCACCCCTCTGAATAGATGAAGGTCCACTGGCCCAGTTTTGTTTGGCTTTTTGCGATAAAATCCCAGTAATGAAACATCAAAGAGTGATAGTGATACACCTTTTATTATTCTCTTTTCCTAACACTTGCTTTTTAATAACAAATAGCTACCACAACAAAAGAAAAGGAACAAACTAAAAACCCTAGGAGAAGCAACATAGCTCTATCCCCCAACACAAACACAAGTAAAATTGGGGACAATAATGAAACTCTCCTAATTTCCATGAGACATATTCATACCAAACTTGAAGGAAAAAAACATTTGCAACTTAATTGAGAAATGCTATGAGAGCTAGAATGTCCCCTACCACACCCCTTGCCCATTGCCTTTTCATTATTAATTTGAAAATATTGTTTATTAAGTCATAAATGTCGCATAATTTTTTTATGGTTCTATTTTTTTTTTTAAGAAGCTAAATTAGTTCACTCAAACTAGCGCACCTGGGAGAGACCTTGAGTAGGAGCACTGCACACTCTCAGGTTCTCAGTCAATACCACCAGACCAATCCAACTGGGTTTTATGGTTCTAAAATTATAGCCGCAAAACTCACATCAAATGCATAAAAGTCAAGAATTGTTAGGATTTAACTCTTGTCTAAGCATATCAAATGTCCCGTTTCTATTTGCACAATTGTACTCAATGTATTTTAAAGCTTGTCTTTACATCTCTAACCTTACATTTATCTCTTCTGTATTGACTATGACAATACTATCTAAAAATACAAGCATCATTACTCCATCTTGGATGTATTCTATATATGCATGTGCAAAACCAAGGTACAAAAGCAAGAGGCCAAAATTGCCTTAGTACATATTTCCACATGTACTCTTCTTACACTAATTATGAGTCCTTGTACATATATCTTTTCAAATGAACTCCTCTGACTAAAATACAACTCCGCGGATCAAAATATAAAATCCAAACCATATTTGGCTCTCAAATAAAGCAAGATAGTGCAAAGGTCAAAGTCAAATTATACAAGTATGGCTAAAATTTAAGAAACCTCTTGTGTATGCATATAATTTGAACCTCCTCATCCATGAATAGAAAGCTCCAAAACAGGAATCAACATGTGGTTTTCAATACTTCAGGAAACTGTCTGGTTTGGAAGAATGTTTTTCCATTCATTTCTTAATTCCACTTTCAGCTATGAAACTACCAACTTATTCTCAATTTGTTTCCATTTTCAATTATATGTAGCAAGAGTGAAAAACACTTTTTTTTTCACTTTTTTCTGTGCATAATCTTTGAAACAAGATAGAAAACAGTTTGCTAGTTTTGTAACAACAAATAAAAACAAAACTTTTTCTAATATCAAACAAGCCCTTATTGATCAGTTTTATTAAAAAACTCACATTATATGAGATGTGACATAAAAAAAATTCATAAATGAAAGACACCTCTCATCTTATCGACCACCCAAATCACGCTTTAGATGTCAAATCATGAACTTGAGTAAGGTGTGTTGAGAGATCCATGCTGGATGAGATGTGCTTACAAGCCGATTATGTAAGGTTGAGTTAGATCCAACTCAAATTCTAAAACGTTTCAAAGAGGATTTAGTGCACCTCAATTTATTGAGTTTTAGACTAAAATTATAGATTGGCATGGTTGAATATATAGTAATAGAAAGCCCATGAACAATATAAGGTACACTAATTTATAGTAGATCACAAGATTCTATATTATATGTACAAATATGCACTGAACTGACTTGGGAGTTGGGACCATATGAGTTATGCTATAGTAGAATAGTATTGTGTGTTACATCTTGCCAAGCTAATGCTTCAGAAACTAGCTTACCTCCTCCGAGTACAGCCACCAAAGTAGAAAGAAAATTAAATCCCGTACAAAAATTGGAAAATAGATACATCCAGATAGTAGGGGGCAGAGTGACTGTGAGAATAACCAAATGACAAACCACTAAGATGAAAACCGTTTCCAGAATGATACATGTAAAAAATTAAAAGAATGAAATGGATTCATGAAATCTTAAATCTATAGAATCAGGAGGCATACCATTATAGAAAATTACTTAGGCTAGGAGAAGGGAGTACTGAAATAACCGAAATAACCAAAACTTTCTATCTTCATGATTTTCCCTTTGTCGTAGCTACTTCCCGTTGATTACGAAAATGACTGAGAAGTTGTTGTGCCTGCATGAATGTTTACAACAAGTTAGCATTTTCTCTTGCATAATTCAGATTATGTTCATTGACTGAGATACTATTTCCGACGTTCAGATAGAATGCAAAGTATACTAAACATAACTCCAGACAAAAGGATCAGAACTTCCTTCTACAATACTTTTGGGAAAAGGGGTTATGGAAGTAAAAGAATGAATTGTTAGGCACAAACTCGAACAAGATTTTAGCCATAATTTCAACAAAATGACTTCACTAGTAGTATAGGAAAAAACACCCTTTATTTTTCTTTCTCAAAATATGAATTGGACCGAACTCAATCCTACAAAACCAGTTTCTTAGGTGAGGAATGCCTCCCACTTATAAATTCATTTCCGGGTATCAAATGTAGCACTAACATTTCGGATTAAAGGAGTGTCCGGTGTTCGGCATGTGTCGCCATCGGACAGCGACATGACACCGCCACATGTGGTAACATTTAATTAGTTTCGTTTTCAAATTGTTAGTGGTGTTGATGTGTCAGTGTCATGTCCAGTGTCTGCGTCTTTGCTTCATAGGTCATATCTCATCTAGTGTGGGACACTTAACACACTTAATTTCTTGTTTCCACTCATAAGCATAGCAAAGGAAAAGAACGATAAGATCCATACCTTTTCCTTTGCTCTTGGAGTACCAGATTGAGATAATGCAACTAAGGGAGGTACAGCTCCTTCTTGTAAAACCAGTGTACAAAACCTGGAACTATGAAGGCATAACTGTAAGAGAATGGAAGCAGCATTTTCCTTTCCCCTCTGAGAACCTGATTCAACAATTTCAACTAATGACGGGATGCCACCTTCTCTTGCAATTTCTAACCTTCCCTCCGCAATTGTCGACAGGTTTGACAGAAGGGCAACAGCCTTGTCAACCATTCCATCGGCAGGATCTGTTAACTCAACCAGAAATTTCACGGCTCCAGCTTGAACTATTCGAGCTTTATTCTCGTGAAATATTGAGAGGTTATATAAAGCAGTAGCAGCATCCTTCTTTCCTCTAAGTGTTCCTGAGGCAAGAAGTTCCGCCAATGCTTTAATTGCACCGGAACGGCCGATTTTTGCTTTACCGTTCTCCATTACAGAGAGGCTGAATAGAGCTGCCGCAGAATTCTCCTTGGCACCATCATTTCCTGTCTTTAAAACATGGATAAGGGGTTCTATAGCCCCCGCTTCCATAATCAAGGCTTTGTTGTCTTCATTAATTGATAAATTAAGCAGAGCTGTCACAGCATGCTCTTGTGTAGCTTTCCCGTCTGAATATAGCAGCGAAAGTAAAGGCATGACAGCCCCACACTGCCCTACAATGATACGGTTTTCCGTGTTATGCTTTGTAAGGAGCCTCAGTTCTTCTGCAGCAGTACTTTTCACTTCAATTGATTCGTTTTGGAGATCTTCGATCAATTTATTGACATGAGACGAGGTGGTCAATTCATTCAATCCCGAGTTTGAAACAAGATGTGAATCAACTCTTGAATGACTATTAGTAGTATTACTGTTATTATTTTTTCCATTTTCTATCCCTCCCGCATCTACGGACGACACCTTCGTAATTTGATACTTATCGGACACCCTTGATACATCTTTTGAAACTGCAAGTAGACAATCACTACTAGAAATTGAACTTGAAAAGGATTCACTTCTGCTGTGAATATATGGTGCTTGTAGCTCCCACTTTTCTATTTCTATATTCTGGCATCCATTGCATTCTCCATTGGATCTGAAAGAGTTATCGCCCTTTTGTTCTTCAAATGCATTTCCAGTATTATGCTCAGAATTACTAGAACGGTTGGTGTTATTTTCCTCACACCAAGTTGCTATCATAGCTTTCACAGTATAATTGGGAATAAGATTTGTATGAGTAAGTCTTTGACGAGTCTTTGGACAAACAGTCAGCCCATGATCAAGCCACTTTTGGATGGATTGCCTCTCGTATGTTTGACCGGAAGCCACAATAACAGGATCCAACATGAGTTCCAATGATAAAGGACAACGAAAGTACGGAGGGAATGAGACACCACTTTTGACTGCAAAGTACTCAGTTTTCATCACATAATCACGTAAGACGCGGACAAGATTCACAATTTCATTGATTTCTTCCAAGTCTCCTTTCATTTTATGTCCTTCAGCGTTCAATCTTTCCTTTTCCACGGCAATAGTCTCTTTCAAGAGCTCCTGAGTTGATGTCAATTTAAGTAACTCAATAATTTCCTTTAGATTTTCCTTGCAAGGTTCAGTATCATCTCTTTGCTCTCTCAGTGCCTTTTCTATATAGACCATTGCTGTTTCCTTCTTGAGACACTGAAGTTCCTGGATATAGTGCTGAAAAAGTTGCTAGAAATTAGTCCCACACTTGTTTTCATCAACAAGACACACTAAAAAGTTAACTACGACTATAATACTTTATGCTCCTAAATTTATCAGGATGCAAAAAAATTAAAATAATCTTCTTAAATCAGAAGTTGTTAGAACAGCAATCCTAGTTCAAAAGAATAAAAATATGAAAACACAAACAGATAAACACACGATGTTTGGTAGCGAAGTTTGACCAATTGTTGCGGCAGTTTACTTTCTATTATTTCAAGCTTAAGACTTAAAGTGTACAACTTGTATTTAAATATTATGGTCCATATTACAACAATTACCCTTGAACCGTATGGCAAGAGGCTTTGTCAATAACTATGAGCCATACTCAACAGAATCGATTAGGGAGGAACCTTCCAACTTTGCACATACCTGGAGGTTAGCCAAAACCGATGCAGATGGTGGTGACTCTAAGGATTTAACTATTATGTGACAAATGTCAAGTGAAGTGCTTTGTAACTTGATCAACAATGTACCACTTTGTAGAACCTGAAAATAGGAATGATCCCATAAGAAAACTTAGTTTGGCTATAAATTTATAAGAATGCAAGTAATTACTTACACTGTGAATCTTGCTCGTCTTTGGACCCCATTTTTCAATGAAATCCCTTGCCTCGTTAACACGCATATCCAATTCTTGACATGCTTTACATAAATTTTGATGTAAAGGAATTTTGTAATCCATAACATCATCGAGTACTGGCTTCAAACGCTTTAACACCCCAACCATATTATTGCAGATCTTCTGGAAGGGCATAGGTTTCACTGTTTGGCAAGAAACCAGATGAACGAATCGAGAAATGCTGTTGATCAGACATGTTACTGAAGCTGTATCCGTTTGACCTGCTTAAGTGAAATCGCACAGCAAACTAATGTTAGAAAAATATGAATTGAAGCAGTATATGATTTACTGGGGAATGGAATCAATGTATATGATATACCCTATTTAGTCCTATATTCATTTACAACAATTCAATATAACTCCAATCCATGGCAAAATTATTATTGATAAATATTCTAACTGGAGTACCGCAAGTTTCTCTTCATGCAAGAACAGATATCATGATTAATGATTCTAGTACAAAAACATTTGAAAACCGCACTTAAAAAGGAAATGTACTTAAATTTGGATGAAATTGAAACCAATAGTATTATAAACCAAAGGTAGATAGGTGGAATTGACATGAAGGAAGAATAAGTTCGTAGAATATGGGATAGATCTATCTCAACCCTACAAAACCGGCTTAAAGTGAGGGATGCCTCCCACATATAAACTCATTTTTTAAACATCGTCTCATCCATTGTGCTGAGCACTAGACATGTTCTTAGAAGCAAGAAGATGTTCTTAACTCAACTGAATGAGAACCTCTTAACTACCCCCCACCCCCCTCACACGCCCAGGACTGGACATCTGAAGCATAACCAGGGAGGCATAGCGGATGGCCCAATAGATCATGTATAGCTCTGATATCATCTTAGAATTTGGATACGGACACTGACACGCCGACACCAATAATAATTTGAGAAAATCACATAATTAAATGTAATTATATGTGTCGGTGTCGTGTCGTGTCGGTGTTGGACACGATACGTTTCCGACACCCGGACACGCCTAATCTGAGGAGTGTCCGAGCTTCATAGGTAAGGTGACCTTACTCAACTCTACTAAACCAGATTGTAAAGTAAGGGCTACCTCCCACTTATATAAACACATATTAAGGCCTGACTCTTTATAACACAGGTCTACTACAAAATTACAAAAGAGGTTATAAAAAATCAAACAAATGGTGGCCCACTATGCATCTCTCCCACCATTGTAGAGTCTGGGAATGCAATGCAACCTTGCCTTTTGTGTTTGACATATAGGCCTAACCCCAATGAAAATGACATATGTAAAACAAGTCAAAGTCCACAGAAGAAGAAAGAACTTTTGGTTCAAAAGTAGTAAAAAAATATTAGTGGAAAAGACAACAACTTCCACTTAAATCAACATAATTCAACTTCAAATCTCAAACCACAATAAACAAAACATTCCTAATCAAAATCAACATCCCTTCTTTACAACCTCTCCTCAGTTTCATAAACCAAAATGGAAAACAAAAATGGAAAATGTATAAGTTCATTAACCAATCCAACAAATCAATAGCAATCAACTCAAACAAAAGCTACCAACTTGAAAACTAGCTTTCATCAAACATTTCAAAGTTTATAACACCTAAGTTTTCCACAGAAAACCCAGAAACAGCTCAACAAAAAGTTCAGATTTTTAGTATAAATAATAGAGGAAAATGAATGGATCCACCTATAAATCAAAAACAAAAAACAGGGTAGTTAAGAAAACAACATAAAAACACCATTTTTTTAAGCAAAAAATAATTAAAAATAAATAAAAAATAAGCTTTAGATTATTGCATTTTGCATACCTATATGCATGGTTGTGAAACTCAAAACCGACACAAGTAAAACAGATCCTGATCAACTTCAAACCATAAAGAATGAGTGAAAGTTTCCTAAAGAAAGTGATTAAGAATTCAAAACATTGTAACAGAAACTGTTCATCGTCATTCTTCACTTCATTTCATTATTTTTTCCAACAAAGTTGTCTGTAAAAGCCTGAGAGAAAGGAAAGAAGAGGGTCCAACAACTACAAACAAGAGGGCAATTCTTTTTAGAAGAAATTACAAAAATAAAAAATAAAAATAAAGGGTTATTAGGTGGGTCCATAATGCTATATATACATATATGGTTGCAAATTTGCTGTGTTTAGTTGCAAAATTTAATTTAGTCAATAATGAACCGTTATGAGATACTAGTATTGAATGAAGACTGCATTTTGGATTGGATTAGGGTTTAATATTGTACTAAGTTTTTATGAAAAGTTTAAAGACATCTAACACTATAGCACAAAGTTGATGTGTAATGATTTTGTTTCTCTGCTGTTATATCCCTTTCTAGGACATTCTTATAGTGATAGTTATTATTATCATATTTATTCTTTTATTTTTAAGTGTTTTTTAGCTGGAATATATAAAAAATAAGGTTTTGTAGTCAATTCTACTATAGAAATTAGCAAAAGATTGAAAGAAAAATAAAATAGGATTTTAGGTCCGATAAAGTTAATTTTGGCTTTTTAAAAGAATTTTGGGAAGAAATAAAAAATAAGGTTGTCTTATCGAGTTCCATTCAAACGACAAATTAGTAAAAGGTTCTAACTACACTTTCATAACTCTTATATCCAAAGTAGATAATCCCTAAAGATCGCCTGCATTTTGATCCATTTCTTTAGTTAATTGTATGTATTAAGTTTTAGCAATCAAGTTGAAGAAAGCAGTGGGTTCGGTCATCTTCGAGTCTCAATATGCTTTTATTTAAGGGCAACAAATCTTCGATGACATTTTTTTAATAACGAACATAATTTTTATGAAACCACCGAATTGAAGAAAAAGCTCATTCTTTTCAAGGTAGATTTTGAAAGAAAAAAATTGACTAAGTTGAATGGGACTACCTTGCAGGAGTAATGGAGTACTGGTTGCGATGAGGTTCCTTTCTAAGTGAATTTAGTGGGTTCCTTTCTAAGAGTAAGAAAAATTACTCTTATGGAAGGGACACGTGAGGTCAAGCCTTTGTCTTCTTCATCTTCCATTTTCAAAAAAAGATGCAGCAAAAGATTTTCAACTTCAAGCCTTCATCTTCTTCAAAAAACGTAACCAAAAATCACCTATTTTACTCGTTTATTTTACTCTTCCACTTTAAATGAAATGAGTTAAGTTTGTTACCTTAAAAAAAATACATTTTATCACTATTTACATAAATAAATCTTTGAATAAAACATAACCAAATAAATTTTCTCAATGAAGTAGAAAAACATGATAGGAAACTTCAATTACTTTTATTTCACTAATAGGTCAGATAAAGGTACGTTATTGTCTCAATGAAAGCAACACAATTTTGTGCTATTATAAATATTAGAGAATGACAAGCAACAACTCCAACACAATAAATAATTTGAAAATTATTTTCATATTTTTATCAAGAAAATTCTCATAAAAATATTCATATGACATGTTAGATTATTAAGAGCTTGATAGCTCAATAAAAAAACTCTTTTAATGATACAATAACATAACATAAAATAAAGAATATAAATGCATTTCTTCTCTTTTCATTCTAATTAAATAACTAAATCCTTGAGCTTAGGCTCTCATTTTTATCAAAAAATAAATAAATAACTAAATCCTTGAATAAAACATAACCAAATACATTTCCTAAAAATACAAAAGAACCATGAGAAATATGATAAGTGTATAACAAATAACTCTACATTTTGTACCTCTCAACATTTTCATTCTAAAAATCGATCAAATTAAAAAATTACAATTAAAGATTAATGAAAATTTTCCTTTGTCTCTCAAATATAAAAAATTCTAAGTATGTGGTTTAGATATGACTCACCATTTGTTTAAGATCTCAGCCTCTTCATCTGTAACATGATCCCTAAACACCACTTCGTTGATCTCGTACGACGGTAAAAAATTAATTAATCCATTCACGGAAAAAATAATTTACTTTTCAGATACAAATCAACCCCAGAAAATAAATTATAGATTTTTCCAATGCAAATTCATCTAGAAAAAAAAAATCCAAAATTTTTGAATTACCTAGTGTGAACGAGTGGCAGAAGAAGAAGGATCTCGAGAATCAACATGTGAATTTTTAGACAAACAAGCAGATCGGTGGTTGATGTGTGTGGAACAATCATCACATAACATCATATTGAAAATTGAAACTAAACAAATTAGGAATCAATCAATATAATTAAATTCATAATCAATGAAAATAGATCTGAAAACCCGAACAAGATAGCCTTTTCGAGAACTGAGTCTCATAGCCCCATTCATGTTTTCAAATTGTTGACAAAGGGATGGTTTTTATTGGTATGCTTGTCACCAATAAGATCTCTTCCAACATTTACATTATAAAGAAAACCACTAAATCACCATAATCTTCGACATCAATGTAACCATCGGAAAGAGCAACTGATTGAGCACCATCAGTACTCTGGCCAACAATACCAACAATGTGGTAAAATGAGCAACCTGTTGTTGCTCTCTTTGGTGATTACACTGATGATGATGATTATGGTGAATCGATGGTCCTTTATACCGGAAGTGGTGGAAGGGATCTTAGTGGTAACAAACGTACCAATAAAAACCATCCCTTTGATCAACAATTTAAAAATATGAACGAGGTTATGAGACTTGTTGTTGAAAAGGCCAAACAAAGCCGATCTTGATGGAGGTTGTGGAAGAAAAGTTTGCGGTTGTGATTGAGGGAGAGGAGGAAACATTTTCTTTTTTTAGGGTTTAAGAAAGTGAGGGGAGAAAGTCGGGTTTGATGAGGGACATTGGGCTTGACCCAATTATGCTTAGTGCAAGGGGTTTACGCCTAAAATGGATGTGTGAATAGAAATATGTCCAAATTTGCTTTTTATTAAATTGAAGAACACAATTTTATTTTCGGTAGATTTTAAAAATAAATAAAAATTGAAACCTAGAGTTCATATCATTTAATTTTAAAAATACCTGCACCTTGAAATATATCTAACAAAGTTATTCAAATTATTTTCTAATTCAAAATAATAAATATATTTGAATAGTAGCATTTTTTTTTAAAATGAACTCTATTTATTATTGTTAAACTTGAATTTGTTTTTAAATTTTTAACTTAAACCTACCTTATTTCGTTCAATATTGGAGGCAAACTTAAACCAACTCTATCTCCGTAATTATATATGATGATATTGAAATATAAAATTTATCGTTTATTTTTTGGGTCATGCTAACTTATGCCCTTAAGGTACAAGTTAAAGAGCTTAAAATAGAATCAAAAAATAAATTTTATATTGAAAAGATAACTTTTGAAATTTTTAAGACATTGACCAATTCCAAAGAAAAAAACTTCTACATTTGATTTCTTAACTTATGCAGAGAGTTTTTAAATCGAGGTGGACAGTTGGAAATGGGCAGCAGGTCAGCGTGATGAACAATCCATGGGTTCGAGGTGTTCAAGGTAGTTGGATTCAATCCCCACAAAGCCAAGTTGTGCATAGTTTTAGTGTATCTGATTTGATAGCTGCCGAGGAACGAGTTTGGGATATTGATAAGATTGAATATTTGTTTCCAGATGATATGATGCAAGCTATTCTCGACACACCATTGTTTGCAGAAGTTCAAAATGATAGAATAATGTGGATGATGGAACATAACGGGAGGTATACTGCTAACAGTGGTTATAAACTAGCTATGATGAAGTTGCTACATAGTGATCGATTCCGTGTTGAAGGAGAGTGACATAAAATATGGAAGGTGAATTTCCCTCATAAAGCTCATAATTTATTATGGAGGATTTGCATAGAGTGTGTTTCGACACGTCTCCGATTACAATCACGACATGTACAATGTGAGATGATATGTCCCTGGTGTGATGCGATTGTTGAGGACGATTGACATGCTCTTGTGGGTTGTACGGTGGCGCGTTAGAGTTGGGATTGGACAGGGCTTTCGACTGTGCTGCAACTGTGAGTTGGAACTGTGAGCAGTTTGACATATTTTGTTTTTGATATATGTTGTTCAGAAAGCCGAGACATTATTGGGCGGGTGACTTTACTTCTTTGGCAAATTTGGGCTACACGTAATGATGTCATTTGGAATGATGCTCATCGTACTTCAACGAGCATTGGGAGGACAGCACTAGATGCATGACAACAATGGCAAGAGGTTCATAAACATCATTCACCACCGGTTGTGCAACACGGGCAGAATAGAGTTCAAGTTTGGGAGAAATTGAACGAGACGTGGTTGAAGTGCAATGTGGACGACATGTTCCATGACCGGAACCATATTATATCTTTTGCGTGTTGTGTTAGAGACTCCCGTGGGCAATTTATTCGGGCTCAAACGAAATTGCAGCGGGCAAATATGATAGTTTTGGAGGGGAGGCAGTAGCCTTACTCGAGGCCCTTCACTTTGTTGATGCTAACAGATGGGACCGGGTTGTCTTCGAGTTCAACTCATCTACTCTATTACAAGCTCTATTGCCTCTGGGTCATGGTGATTCAGAATTCTATGTTATTGTTTCTAGTATTAGTTATCAGTTATCTTTACATTCCAACTTCAAGGTGAAGTTTGTTAGGAGACAAGCGAATATGGTTGCTCATACTTTAGTTAGGGTGGCCTGTTCTTGGGCTAGTCACCGTATTTTTTATTGTTATCCTTCTTGCATTGAACATTGGTTGATTAACGATAATAGTTAATTTTGTTTCTGTCAAAAAAACTTATGCACAAAGGGCACAAGTTAGCATTTTTCTAATTTTTTTTCATCTATTTTTTTGTAAGCGGTGGACCAAATCATCTTTCTAATTTATGCACCAAGGCTCAAGTTATCATTTTCCTAATTTTTTTTTAAGTAGAGGACCGAATCATAAAGCATCACTTTAGTTGTGTATATATAATGTTATATTTTACCAGTCACGTAACATTGCAATAAAATTATATATAAAAAAAAAGGAAATTATGAGTATTAATGTAATGTTTCTATTTAATATTTTTCTCATATATACAAAAAATTGTTAAATAGTTAACACCAGTTATGAATTTTATTTGCAATCACCCATTTTAGTTCATCCATTTTAGTTAACACCAGTTATGATTGTTAAATGGTTAACTCTCCATTTTTCCGTTCATTCATTCATTTTAAAAATGGAAGAGTAAAATTAACAACAATCTTCATTCATTTTCGTTCACCCATTTTCCGATCCATTTTACTCTTTCCACCTCAAAATCAATTTCAGATCCAGGGGAGAGAAATATAAAACGAAATAGACGTGAAAATTGAACAAAAAGGGTTGTTGGGTTTGTGTGGGTTGAAGATAATTGATTTTCGAAGAACATTGTTGAAGCTCGAGATTCTGATTCATTCAAACGAAAAAGTGGCAAAGAAGTGGAAGAATAAATCTAGATTGGGTTTGATCTGGTTTCGTTTGGGTGCTTGGTTTGGTTTTGAGGTTTAGTTTTACAGGGAAATTTTTTTCTTGTTTCCTCCATTGATGATGCTTGAAGAAGCTGTTAAACCTTAAACAGTGAACATTGTTAAATCTTGAAATGATGTTATGTAATCTGGCGTACTGCAAGAGATGAGGAAAAAAAAAAGCATAACACATGCATCAAAAACTTCAAAGCATAACAATGAAATCAATTTAATTTGAGAAAATGAAAAGGGATAAGTGTGTGTTGGTGCCAGAACAAAATTTATGGGTTTGTTGTTGAAGGGGATGAATGAGAATTTGAAGGGATGAATTTTTTGAATAAGTTGAAGATGCTAGACCACTCTAATTTTTTTTTATTAATGTAAATGATATGAAGAAGTTGAGAGAAGAAAATTAAGAAATGAAAAAAATAAGTGTTATGATTCACTGGAAGATACAATAGACTTGGATGATCCAACCACCCTCTCTCTTAAAAAAAGATCAAAGTGTTAAAATTAAAAACTTAATAAGGTATATGGTGAACTATCTATAATGTTGGTCCACCATAGACATTTGAAGTTAAAGTATAGATGTGAATTTTTTCGACAAATGGAGATAGATTTGAGTGACCGAAACATAAGTTTTATTAATTATGCAACCAAAATAAAAACTGAAAAATTAATTAAGGGATCAAATGACTTATTAAACCAAAATAAAATCTACCATTTTTTCCATGAGGAAACAAGCCGACTGCATATTCCAGATCTGGCCAAACAAAACCTTCTTTTTGCTTTGACAAAAATGGCAATAGTGGCAATTAAGCGAATCTCAGCTACTTTGACTACTCTATTGATGCGATGTCTCAGATCTTTGGACAGCTGCGTGGAAAAAGTTAGACCATCTATAATGGTGGATGCTCCACCTATTTAGCACCACATTAAATAAACACCTTCATTGTGGAGAATAATATATGTGTTGCTATGGAAAAGGGTGGCTATGGAAGCACCCCCTCTCTTCATTTTTCGTGGGTACCATTTAATAAATCTTAATAAAATAAATAAATGTTGTTAAAATGTAATAATATAAAATTATTTGTGGGACCTATTTAATAATTTATTTTGAGGTGCTGGGTTGGAGAAAAATGATGTTTATTAAATATTACCGTAAAATGAGTGATGCGGACATATGAAATAAATATAAGCACCTAATTTAGGGTGCTATGTTGTAGATGGTCTTAGAAAATTAAATATTTGAGAAAGAAACCATGGACACATATCTTACGTTTTTATTATTTAATTTAACCGGTGTTCATAGGACATTAATTAAAAAGATAAAAAGTAAAATCTCATAAAGTTAATAAATAATTTTTAACAATTTTTCAACAAAATATTTCTATATTTCTTTAACAAATGTCTGCTTTTAGCATTGAAAAAACAACTACTCTTTGTGTCCTTGCATTGTTAGACTTACAAGTCACATTTAAATGCATGTCGTTGTTTTTGGTAGATTGGGCACTATCTGATACTACAAACCCTTTGACATAACATAACTATCAAGTTTTGGTCCAATAAATGAATTAGCCGTCGACTTTATCTGCAATTTCGGTTTGATTATAGGTTAAGGGCTATCCCCGGTTTGAGTCCACCATAAATACTTTGGTTTTCAAATTCAATATAAACCTGTACTCCATTTAAGAAAGAGAAATGATATATGTACAACCACTTTCTGACAATTTTTTGATAATTTTCTCTCTCATACTCACATTATCCTCTTATTCTTTCTCTTTCTTTTTCTCTCTCCATTGTTTTTGACCAATGAAAAAAGAGAAAAAAATAAATTGTCACATAAGTTGTCTCATATGATTGTTCAAATAACACTTCTCTTTAAGAAAATAGGGATGTTCGCGGTGCAGTTTGGTTCGGTTCTGAGGCTAAAAATCATATGAATCGTAAGATAAATAAGTATGCAGTTTGGTTTGCTTTGGTTGACTTTTAAAATAAAATTCGAACCAAATCAAATCAAATCAATGCGGTTTGGATTAGATCGGTTGATGCGGTTTTTTTAGACAACATTTTTTTTTTTGTTTCCAACATTAAAATCAAATTAAAAAGGTAAAACAAAACATATTTTCAGCAATGTTTTAAATTTCATCAAACATTACAATTTTATTTTCATCAAACAATGTTTACAACTACGTAGACCAAATTTAAACGCGGATAAAAAGTAATTCTATTTTGTAAAAAATACAAAAGACAATTTTTTTATCATTCTCTAAGAGTTCAAGTATCCATAAATACATTTTTGAAAGAAAAGGCAAAGAAGAAACTTAACAAGAGAAAAAATATGTCATTTTGTTAAAGATTCCATTGATATTCTATGAGTATTGGTCGAAGTGATATATACTTAATTAATGTTTTTCTTATATTGCGGTTTTGGTTTGGTTTGGTTGGTAAAATCAAAACCGCAAACTGAACCAAACAATGCGGTTGAGTAAAAAATTGATTCGAATACATCTGAACCAAATGCTGATTTTTGCGGTTTCGGCTTGGATTGGTTCGGTTTTGAACACCCTTATCAAATACTAAAGATTTTTGACGTATTTTAAAATTATTATTTTACTTCTAATTGTACTCTCAATTTTTTTTTGAAGAAGCAAAAATGAATTATATATACCAATAAAAACAGGTTTACATTGTGAGCACACGGTGTGCCAATAGAATCCAACCAAAGTCATACAAAGGATTACACAAAAGACAATTAACAAGTGCTCAAACAATCTAAAGGGCATGCAAGCCAATTGTGCACCCCTAACACATAAACAACATCAACCGCCTTCATCCACCAGTAAGAATGGAATTTTATTTTTTAAACCAACTGATGCATGTCAATGACCTTGTTTTGAAACAACCTTTTATTACGTTCTGACCACAAAACCAAACACATAATAGCCACAAAAGCTGCATAAATGATCGCCGTGTCACCGACCGACCTGACATGTACATAAACTGATGAAAATGATCATGAATATCAAACGGGTCAGCCCCAGAAACCCCTATCCAACCTCAGACAAGATATCACAACTCTCGGAAAATAATACAAGTAACAAACAAGTGTTGAGCCGTTTCCACTTCCCTGCACCCAGACACACACAACTGCGCCTCTGGAGAGATGATTCCACGAGCCATCATATTAGATTTCGTAGGCAACCTGTTGCGGCGAAGACGCCATGCAAGGAGAGACACTTTAACCGGAACATGTTTGTGCCAAATAAACTTGGAAATCGTATCCAACACCTGACTGTCATCTGCAGTAACCATATCGTACACACTACAGACAGAATAGCCACCGTTGTCAAGGTGCCAATTACATCTGTCAGAAATCGAGATCGACAAAACAATATCAGACAACAACAACCTACACTCCCGAACCAAGTCATCCTCCCAACCCCACAACCTCCTACGCCACTGTCAAGCCTCGCCCCTTCCTCCAACCCCGACACAAACATTTCCCCCACCAGACAATTTTTATGAACACTTAAATCAAACAAACGTCTAAACCGCATCGCCAACGGAATTCCACCTACTCACGAATCAGTCCAAAAAAATGTATCCATATCGTCCCCCACCTTCTTAGAAATACACTCCTTGAACCACCCACCACCCATTCCACCCCCTCCATCATGAACACGTGCGACTTCTCTCCACCACTGAAGACCGCCGCCCCCTTCCCTCAACATCCCACCCTCCTGACCGTACCTAGCTACAAGCACCCTATACCACAAACCCTCTCTATCAACT
>Ga0228711_1003670_pt1 | contig 23840 bp, 15 predicted proteins | sample MedpolnodulmetaG_2_FD_177996 | JGI IMG/M metagenome (GOLD analysis project Ga0228711, IMG submission 177996) | Root nodule microbial communities from Medicago polymorpha collected in Santa Monica, California, United States - brown nodules | ecosystem: Host-associated > Plants > Roots > Nodule...
TTTTTTTTTTTTTGCACTTACTGAATAATTTCATTGCATTAGCATTTTTTTTTCTAGAGCAAGCTTCTGAGCATTAGTGTGAATAGAAACAGGATATTATTTCAATACTTACCTTCTTTTTATCCAAATTTTCCAATTGTATTTGGGCCTCTCATTTCTGGTTACGACATCGACCATACAACTATGTGATGGAAACCTGAGAGGCAGTTACATTTTCCATCCTATGAGTTTCTCACTCTCCCTGTTCGGATTCTAAAATCCGAAATGTTTTACCGCATTTTAGAGGATTCTATAGGGTGTTTATGCCATTCAAATTCTATAATCTGAACTGCATAGGGCGAACAAGAAACTCAATAGGGTGGGAAAAGAAGGTGCAAACCCAAAATTACATAAGTAGCAAATGGAAGAAAACACATCAATAATGAAACAAATAATGTATTATTTCGGAAAATCACATAAGTAGCAAATGGAAGAAAACACATCAATAATGAAACAAATAATGTATTATTTCGGAAAATCAAAGGAAAATACAGTAGAACTCCTTTAGAGAATCAATACTTTCTATCCCTAACAAACTGAATGATTTTACATGACACTTTTTTCCTTCCCCCCATCATTCTTGTAACCAAATTTTGCTTACACAATTCCTTCTCCACTTCTCTCCTATGACTCTCAAATACATGAATATTCCCATTATGTCCTTTATTTCTCTGAACATGAATTCTCCACACCTCTCTTCCAGGATTCTGTCACCATTGTTCATTTATTAGAGCATTGCATTACATACAATTATATGTTCCCACAAATTTATTTAGTGAAGCTGCAACTTAACATATACTGTGTATATCTAAAGGCACAGACAAACATTGGAACAAAACCAAAATTTTAACTGTGACAAATCATGTCATATCTATGGATGGGCATAGCAAAACATTGCTACCAAACCCAAATTTTAACTGTGATATATGTGTCGTGTTTACAAGAGTTAATCAGATGCATGAACAAACAACCTTTGAAAAGCTCCTCTCTGTGGAAGAACAATCACATAAAGGAACGCATCCTAGGCCTGGTTATAGACTGTGCTCCATCAACATATATGGTTGTTCCTGTCATGTAGCATGACCCATCACTGATTAGATAGATGACTGTAGAAGCAAGATCATTCTTAACATCAAGCCATCTCTCAAGTGGTGCTGCCTCTTTTACCAACTTCTCTGCCCTTTCCCTTCCCACCGATAATGGGAATTCATCTTCCAGGTGAAGGCCTCTTGCAATAGCATTAACTCTGATCTGGTACTTACCTATCTCCATAGCCGATGCCTGAACAAAACAAATTGACAGACTCAACTTATATAACAGATAATAATGTTTGAGTTGAAACTTGAAGATAAGATTAAAGATCACCAGACTTTCTAATATTTCCAAATATGAAAAGCAAGTAAAAGCTTTTTTGAATTGTGCAATAGCTAATTTATACTTAATTAAGCTACAATAATCTATAACAGAGAAACTTGACAGGACATGGCTTGCATATGAGATATTGACTAATCCAACCACAGGATAAAATTACAAAAGTATGAACAGATGGTTAGGAACTTCAAGTACTAGTATTGGCTTCAGAATAGGCATAATTAAGCCCATAAAAAATTATATCATGCCACATCAATATCACAGCCATAGAGTTGTCAGTTAGATGATTATATGATTGGTTGGAAATAACAGTAGTTGGTAATAAGTTAGGGTAGAGATTAATGAATATGTAAAGAAAAGGAGAGTTCAAAATAGAGATAGGTGCTCATTTTGTATAGTAACTGAGATGGTTGCAAGGGAGTTTGCCCTTGAGAAGAGAATTAGCTACCTTACATATCAACCTGTCCCTTTTAAAGATTTATTATTTCATTTGTTTTTCTCAGAATTCATTTTGATCAAATTCTGATTCCTTTTTACCAATACCCCATTAACCCCGGCCGTTATATCAGTTACCCATCATCATCATCATCATCATCATCACCCTTCTCATAATTATTATTTTAACAGCACATTCTCTAGCATGTAGTGAAAGCATACAATTTCTTCCCATCTCATGTGCAATCCATGCATGGACAACTCCTAAAAGTATATCTACTTCTAAATTTCTTGTATTAATGTAGAAAACTAGTCCACCAAGATATAATCCAAATGACAAGTATACCCAACACAAACAATGCAGTAATTGAACTTTCGACCATGAGCCATAAAGTAACCATATAAATGAATCCTTAGGGCTAAATCAGTTCGAAATGTATTTGAAACAAGTTTTTTAATAAAAGTCAGACAAAAAGTTGATCCTTGATAAAAAAGTCAAAAGAATTTGTAGTGCAAACCAAAAAACTCCACACAAGCACAACATCATATACAAGTTCACCAAGTCATGAAATTCTCTCTTATTCAGAAGGTTTTTTGAGGGAACGGGGCATGATAATAGTAGCAAAAAATAGGTCAAATTTGACAAGACGGTTTTCATATAAATGATTTGACTATATCATAATTTCATCTTTAGAACAAAAAGATAAATTTAAAACAAAAGTTTCTTATAGATGTTCTCTTACCCGAACTAACTGCTGAACTGCAGCCAAGGCTGAGGCATATGCAGCAGCGCCTGGATAAAGGCCTCTTTCTGAACCCATTATCGACGTTATAAATACAATGGACCCTCCCTTGTTGAAGTTCCTCATCCTTTGGCCAACAGCCTTTAACAAAAACCATGCAGCCATAAAATTTATCTTAACTATTTTTTTGTACTCACTCTCTGCTAACTCGAGATGATCTTGGATCTTTCCTGTTTCAGATGAATAGAATCCCAATTTGTTCAGCTCATAGATTCACACAAACAGAGTGGGGCAATTCTCAAGCAGATCAAAGAAACCAACGAAAACAAGAACATAGTCTTTAAATGGTCTAATATTTTGAAATTAGTCTCTTGATAATGAAAACTGAGCTAAAGTTGCATTTTATTCATCAAAACGGTCCTGCTGGTGCATACATTAGTTAAACTAGCCTCATAATTCCTAACATCTTGACAGGACATAGAGCATTTGGTTCAGCATATGCTATACAAGGTTTTTAACTAAATTGATTTGAATAAAATTGAATTTAAAATCTGATCAAAGATTATTTCAGTTATGGTTCGAACTCAGATACTCCTGATCAATTCGACCTTCATTGAAGCTCATTAACTACTTGAATCTAAGCACTTGGTTAAAAGAAAGTTTGATCTAAAACTTGGTAACAACCTAATGCAAAAACTAAATTGCATCTCATCATAGTCAAAATATGAAAACAATATCAATTTTGATTCAATGAAAGTAACCAACCTCTAAATTTTTGCCAAAATCATGTTAGAGTGTATTGACAGTGATTTTGAAGGGTTACACAAATCCAAACAAGTCATATTTATCACAAACTTGATAGGTTGAGTTTTCCCAAGCAGAACCACTTTTGTCTTTAAACTTCACTTTAACTCGACGATAAAACTTCACTGTCACCACCAAACTTAGGCCCCATTTGAATAAACAGCTTAATTTTCAGCTTATAGCATAAATGCTTATCATATAAGCTCTTATGAATTAGCCATTTCTATTACACAAGATAGAATAAAGTCAAATTATTTTCGTATAAACTAAAAGCTTTTTCATAAGCTATCTTGGAAAACTTATGGCAATAGGCTGAAAACCATTATGAACAATCTCACAAATACTTATGCTAGTAGAAAAAAACAGACCCTTAAACTACTCAATCTTGCACTTTAGAGTTTAAAAAAACACCTAAACTTAGGCCCTGTTTGAATAGATTAATTTGCAGATTATAAATAAGCACTTATCATATAAACTCTTATGAATAAGTCATTTTTATTACACAAGATAAAATCAAGTCAAATTATTTCCGTATAAACTACAAGCTTTTTCATAAGCTATCTTGGATAACTTATAACTTAACTTAATAACTGAATTTAACAAAATCAAATAAAAGAACTGTATTGAATTTACCTTCATAAGAATAACAATTAACAAAAGCATCCAATTTCCCCAAAATCTTACAAGCTTTATCAACAGCAACATGATAAACAGATTCATTTTCATTCTCCATATCCAATTCAACCACTTCCACAACAGAATCAGTAACTGAATCCGTTATTTTTCGTGCAATACTTCGTAAGCTACTTGCCTCTCCCATCAAAACCACCCTAAAAATACACAAAAATTAAAAAAAGATGAAAAAAATCGAAAAAAAGATGAATGCGATTGAAGAGTTTTGGATTTCACACCTGCATCCTTGTTTGGCTAAATTGAAAGCAATGCCATGAGAAACATCGTCGCCATTTGAGGTGAGTAATACTCTCTTTGTTGGATTCGTCATTTTTCGTGAATTCGTTTCAATGCTGATTGGAGTAATAATAGTTGAACGTTCTTCGTGAAACGCGCTTCTTTTTATAAGTGATTATTATAATGTGTATTTGTGAAACGCGTTCTTGTTTGGCTACAACAAACTTTTATTGTTTGGTATGTTTGGCTAGAACATGGATAGTTGACGACAATCTAAAGGCATGTCGCATGAGAAAGTGGCGACTCAAAGGCAGTCGTCTAGTTGATTTTATCTACCAAAGTTGAATTTAAGCTTGTCCTAAGAAAGACTTATGTCAATGATTTTTTGCTAAAAATAGAGCATTGTTTTGTCCCATCTAATGTTTGTACATCGGCGTACTAAAGATTTACAGATAGATGTTGAAGTTTAAATCATTCATTGAATATGTGATTGACTAAGTTGATTTCAATATGTACCTAACGAGTACCGTAACAAGATGCAAAATCAAATAACGCCGTACAAAACGATGAAGCAACGTAACACCACACTCATAGGACAAAATCAGGAAAAAAGACAAAAGAAAACTTATTTAGATTGAACGAAAGGTTAAAACAAGATGCATGAGGGCATTATAGGTCAAAAAAATACTTAAAACCACTCCTCTTAGATAAGTGAAAGAAAAAGAGAACTTAAAGAAAAGTTGGAGTTTCTCTCACTAAAAAGTTAGGGTCGGCTAGGTTTTTTCTGGCCATTATACCTATTGTGATGTGATATGACTTGTCTATTATAAAATTGAATTTAAACATTTATCAAAAATAGGGTAAACTCGAAATAAAAACTTTCGAATTAAAGAGTAATTTTTTTTTTTCTGAAATATTTTGAATTAAAGAATAATGAATTGTGATTGATGTACATAATATTAATTAAAGATTAAAGAGTGCAATTTTTTTTTGTGAAGGAAGATTATAGAGTACAATTAAAAAATGCATTAAAAACTAAAATCGACATTTATTATAGGACAAACTATTTTTTTCAAATGTGACTTATTTTGGGATGGAAGGAGTATGTACGATTGATATTTATATACATGGCTCATATCCTACTGGCCAAACACTACGACCAACAAAATCTAGCCCTATTTGTCATTATTTGGCTAAACTTGCGGATAGTGCTTGTGCCTATTGTTGGGTGTACATGGCGTTTACTTTTGACCTCACTTCCTCATTTTTTACGACTTTCTTGTTTTTGCGATCCAGGTGTCTTTCCACACTCTTTTTTTGTCAAATAGTCTAGTGATTGAAGCTTACACATTTTAAATCTAGAGAAGTGAAGTGTCTGGTGTTCGAACCCCGACCCATGCATATATTATGTAATGTCTCTACCAGTTGAGTTAAGTTCACGAGACGTGTCTTTCCACACTCTAATCATGTATTTGAAAAAATGGTTGTTTTTTTGTTTGTGGAGTTAAAACATGTAACAAGGGTCATTGAGGTTGAATAATCACTTCCACATGCTTTTGACTAATTCTGACACCCTAATGATATTCATAAGACTTTTTAATTTGAAACCGTGAAAGACTTGTCTCACTCGTATTTGGTTGTCCTTAGTTTAACTAGTCCCCATTATCTAGACATCAATTACTCTTAATTCGGTTGTTGGCCACTTTTGGTTAAAGACAGAGAATATTTTTAGGTGTAAACATGGTGTATGGCTCCTAGTAGACGTCTCAATCCACAATTTAGATCCTCTATCAAAATAAATTGCTCAAAGAATTAAACTAAGTTTATTTTATGGTGAGAATCATGTTACCCAGCATCTTAACACCATATTAGTTGATTTGTCTATCCTTATTAGTACTCTAAGAGTGCGTTTGATATGCAAAATAGTACATTTTAGACAAAACAGTACAAGATAGAACAGCGCACACAAGGCAGAACAACACAAGTCAATTTTTTATGATATTGAATATTTTTTGGTCTTATACGATTTTTGATGAAAAAAATGTTATTTTGGTATTTTAGACAACTTGTGCGCGAGACATAAAGTTGTGTTGTGGTTTGGTGAGGGACGAAAAATTTCTGTTTTTATCTTGTCTCTTGCCTCCAGTTTGTTTTGTCCCTGAAGCAGTTATACAAATCAAACACTTTGCAACTTGAATTGTCAATTGTAAAATAGATGACTTTACTTGTTAGCAAATAGTCGTTTTAACTTTCTTTGTTTAGCTCGTTTATCTCTTAATTTTCTCTTTTGTATTTATGTAAACAAGTTATTCATGAATTTTTAAAGGTTAGGCTAAGATTTAGGCTTTGTTTGGCTTAGCTTTTATTTGCCTTCTCTTCTCCTTAAAAATATGGATAGGAAATTAGGAATGATATTGATAGAAGCTAATTAGAGAAAGAATTGATTATTTATAACTTTGCTTTCTGTTAGGTAGTTAGTTTTCTGTTACTCTTCGATTTTGTGGAATAAGATCATGACTAGATGCCCTGATCCGTAGTATAACATTTGTACTATGGTTTGGCTACAACATGGATAGTTAACAATTTTAAGGTAGGTCGTATGAGAAAGTAACTCAAGGCAGCCTAATCGCTTCTATATACCAAAATTGAATTCAAACATGTACTAAGAAAGACTTAGGCCAATGATTTGGCTAGAAATACATGATGGAACATTATGATTTTGTTTTGTTACGTGTAGCCAACCTGCCAACCATACCTACTTTGATATGACTTGTCTGTTTTTTCTTTTCCTTTTGTCTTTTAGGTTTTTTCTGTTGGAGTTCTATCAAGATAATTTTATTAATGGGGCAACACTTAATATTCATACTTCTCCTATCAAAAATTTGAAAATTGTTTCACTGAAATTTAATCCTTTCCCATAGATTCAATCCATTTTGGTGTATAATAACCAACCAATTTGGTTTAAGTGGTGTTAATAAGCTCCACTAAATAACAAATTATTCATGAGAACTTGATTTTGATTCATAGATGAAACAATTTTTTTTTTATTTATCTTTTAATTGAACTTTGGATTGTCATGACTCCTTTTCCCTTATACCGAAGGGTTAACACAAAACAAGTAACCCACGTTGGTAAAAGTATAATAATTAAATTAGCCATGTAGTTTTATAGCAGACGATTTAATTGATTGGCCAAAATGATTATAGAGACGGATGAGTGATCTTTATCCTTTTTGTGTGAAACAACTACTTGTAATTGCTCCTAAAAAAAAACTACATGCAATTCTTCCCATGTACTATGGTGATCATGTCCATGTAAAAGTCTTTGCAGCCAAGATAAAATTTAAAACAGCAGATAAACAACCATAAATGTTATTCCAACATTAACTTGGGAGACAAAAATAATCAAATTAAACTATTTAGCATGATGTTAAATAGGTTAAACATCCACAAATTGTACTTGATTGGAACGTGACTCTCATATCATGTTACAATATAGATGTTTTTTGTTCTTCTTATTTTTCACTAGCAATGATGAAGCGGCCCTCGGTCATTTGATATTGTACTTGATCTATACATCGCGTTGCTTATGAACAACCTAACATTGACATTAGTATGTTTTTGATTCATGTCATAGAAGTTCAACGTAAGTTTTACATCTGTTATCCACTTTCTAACACAACACTCACTCTGCTTTTATCGGGATGGCTATGCATTGCAAGGTTAACACAGTCAAAATTTTATTGTAAAATGATCGAATTGCTTATACCATAGAGCAGGCCCATCCTAGAAAATAGATGACTAACAGAAACTAACTAACTTCTAACTCTAGCCACCTAACTCAAAGCTGTTTTTTAACCGGCTAATTCTAACTCTATTTAGCTTCTATCATTCCTAACCCCTCTGTGAGAGAAATTAACACAGCCAAATACAGAAATGCTAAACTGAAAGTATTTCAGCACTAAGCCAAAATACTATGAAAGCTAATGCCCATCAAAGTACATATGTAATGATGTAAATGCATCAATCTTTAACTTCAAGATCAAGTACCAATTTATTGACACAAGCTAAGGTTTTTAAATACGGGTCCGTTACTGCGAAAACGGCCGCGACAAAAAGGTATAGGTGGTCACCGATACCGTTTTTACCTATTTTCAGGGTGAGATGAAAAATCACACCGAGACGTCCGTTACGACCGTGACAAAAAGCTAATACAACCGTAAAACTCCGTTATGAATTCGACACACCATTACAGAAGCGAAAAACACAACACCTTTCATAAGGAAAAATAAATAATGAGCGACTACGATGAGTCAATAGTATCTCATATTTCTTTCATCGCCTATTTTCGTGTTGTATAGTGTTGTAATTATTATATTTATTTTAACCATCTTAAAGTATATAAAATAATAATTCAATCTAAGTTATTATACATTATATGATAGAATAAATGATTTAAAAATATTTATGCATTGTTGTGATTAATTCACACTGCGGCGACCGCAATCTGTAACGCAACATCCATAACAGCCGAAATCGCGACAACCTTAACGCGACCGCGATCGAAACCGCGACCGTTATTTAAAACCTTAGACACAAGTATAGAACAAGCTTTCTTCACATCGCTTTATTTACTTATTTATGTTTGTTAGGAGACAAAGATTGCTTGATGGAGTGCCTTTCCATGATGTGACAAACCTTCTCCATCACAGGAAGGAAAGATTATTCCCATTTGCCAAAGCTAAAAGTAACATTTTTCCCTTTTTACTTTTGTTTCAGTCATGAGTCATATAAGTCACCAAAAAATGGAAATCAGTTAGTATTATCTATCTATTAATACAAGAGTTTGGTTGAAGAAAAAAAAATCAATTTTATTATATCGTTTTAGATGTTAACTGTACCTTAATTAGTTAAAAAAATGTCCTTCATAACAATTAATTTTGATCAATATAAGGCAGAATTTTTTTATATTTAAAAATGATGAATACTTTTAATAAGATTTTAAAAATAAAAGAAAGGAGATTCAAAGGAAAAGAAGGTATGTAATTATAATAAAATAATTCATGTGACCAACTTAAGCAAGCAAATACAAAAAATGATATCTTATCTCACAAAGCAAAGCATATCTCAAGGATATTTCTTCATGGACACAATTTCCTTCAATTCACAATCACCAACATCCACTCCTTTTTATCAACATCACATCCATGGAGAAAATGGTTGATATATGCTTTGCTTCAATACAAAATGCGATTTTAGTGCTTCTTGCTTTAACTATATTCCAAGGTGAGCCTAGCTACCCATTTGATTGTTATAATTCAATTACATTAGTCCTTTTTGGTCAATCAACAAGAATTTTCTTTTTCACGAATCATTTTAGTATTTTGTTAATTTTGGATACCACATTTTTGAAACATTAATATTAAGGACTAACTTAATTTATAATTTCATTCTAGTATAAAAAATGTCATTACATATTAGTGTAAATAACTAAATCACATGATTGAAGTTTTCCTTTTGCAATCTCTTACAGAAGTTCAAGGAATTGGTGTTAATTATGGCACAATAGCAAACAACCTTCCACCACCATCTCAAGTTGCAAAATTTCTCTTACACTCCACCATAATTAACAAGGTCAGAATCTTTGATGCCAACCAAGAAATCTTACAAGCATTTGCAAATACAGGAATAAAGATAACCATAACAATACCTAATGACCAAATACCCAACATAACCAATTTAACCTTAGCTCAACAATGGATCAAAACCAATGTCCAACCCTTCATTCCTTCAACCAACATCATAAGAATCCTAGTAGGCAATGAAGTCTTGTCAACAGCTAACAAGTTTTTTATTACCAACCTTGTCCTTGCCATGCAAACTTTACACACTGCCCTTTTAACAACCTCATTAGACAACCTTATAAAAGTGTCCACACCTCATTCTTTAGGTATTTTATCTAATTCAAGTCCACCATCTAGTGGTAGGTTTAGAGAAGGATATGATATACATATAATCAAACCAATGCTTAGGTTTCTTAAAGATACAAATTCACCTTTCATGGTTAACCCTTATCCTTTTTTTGCTTGCACTTCAAGCAACCTAGATTACGCACTTTTCCGTGCAAATTCAGGGGTTTTGGATGATAATACTAAATTACATTACACTAATATGTTTGATGCACAACTTGATGCTGTTTATTCAGCTATGAAAGTTTTGGGCTTTGAGGATGTTGAGATTGTTATTGGCGAAACGGGCTGGCCTTCGATAGGCGACTCGGCCCAAATTGGTGTGGATCCGAACAGTGCTTCTGACTATAATGGGAATCTTATAAGACATGTTACTTCTGGGGTTGGAACACCTCTCATGCCAAACCGGACTTTTGAGACATATATTTTTGCTTTGTTTGATGAAAATCTAAAGCCGGGTCCAATATGTGAAAGGAATTTTGGTTTGTTCCGACCCAATATGACTCTTGTCTATGATGTCCCAATAGTGAGAAAAAATGTAGCTGGTGCTAACAGTCATTCTAAAGAAATATTGTCATTCATGACAGCCTTAAGCTTCTTGATTGGTTGGTGGTCTTAAATTTTGTTAGCTCATTGTTCATTTCTAGCAGGCCGAAAATATATGTGACAAATCATTTCGGATTGTGCACATTCGAAGAAAATATAGTTTTTGTTTCGTTTGAATGTGTACTTTCCGACAAATCAAGAGTGTTTGTGCCGTCCAGATTTATATTTTGGAAATTGTATGATTTTCAGAAATGCGAGGAGTGGGTGAAATTGACCTCAAATCTCGCATCGGTCGTAATTATGCAATTTGATTGATCAGGTCAAAGGTAAGATGGATTTGAATTAATTGAAAGTGGCAAATGTAGAACTTCCTGACAGTGGACAATTTGGATCACAGTTATTGAGCCTGGCAAGCCATTACTGTAGTCATTTTCATCATCCAAGAAATTGATGAGTGCAACAAAAATGATGGGATGACATAAATGCCTTTCAAAAGAAAAGATATTCTTTATTGGGCTTGAATGTTGGGTCAATTAATTAAAGTTGGTGGGCCATACACATAAGGTTAGTCGCTTCCGATGGAAATAAAGCCGATCGGAACATATCTCGCAGTAGGTTTGTCCTAGGAGATTGTGCTCAACCCCCGATGACACAAACCTATTGAGATATACACGTTCTGATAAATTAAAGGGCTTTTGAGCAAACATGAGAGACCTATGGAACAATTTTTCTTAAACTTAATGTCATCAGATCTCATGCTGGTTATGCCAAGGATGCATATGATGACTAAACAATGAAAAGATTATTGTTTATGATTGTGCATTTCGTCAAGCTAGAGTCATCACCACCGTGTACCCAAGTGGACGTATTCCAAACTACGGCCTATTTTTTATTTTTCGTCTTTTTAGCTACTATTTTGTAAATGTAGTAATGTTAAAAGATTTTGAATAATCAATTGTTAATGAATATTTACTCAGAGCTGATCCAAGACATAAGACAAATTTTGAAATTACGCCATTTAAAAGTCTATATTAGTACTATAGGTTACCAAGGTTTCTGATTTAATGATCAAACAATATCAAATTTTATTAACAAGACAAAATTATGTTAGGAGAATGAGGTGTGTATGAAAAAACATATTATGAGAGATAACCCTTTTAAATAGATCTCAATTACCTCAAATGATTAGTCTATGTAGTTACCTTCATGAATACATTGGTTCACAAAATAATTATGATGAAATAGAACAATACTTCTTTACTTGATAACAAAATAGTTGACAGCTTTCCTAAACCAATTGGTTTGAAAGCATGGCATAAAGAAAGGTATAAAGTAAGTATGGGAACTTATAAGATAATGGAGTGATTGGAACACTCAAATGGCCACAAAACAACTTCCCACTTTGTAACACTGCTTGCTCAAATGAGCATCTCAGCCAGCAGAAAACAATGATCTGCAACTGTGATTGGAATACTCATTTGAGCAAGAAACATTACAAAGAGGAGTACACTTCAACTAACATGTTATGTGAAGATGGTTTGAGTTCTTTGGTGACATCGTTGGTCCTTATATATTGACAAAAATATCTGAATAGTAAAGTTGTTGAGGTGAGTCTTGTTGATATTTAACAGTCAACTTAAAAAAAGTTTAAAATAGAAAGGACTTTTAGTTGCGGTAGTTATAGAATGGCAGCTAAAAAAGAAGGCCCATGCCCAACAAATAAAACCAACCAACCATATATAGTTAATAGTTAAATAAAAATGTTTGAATATTACCCCAAATGGTCTCTACTTTTTGGTTGCCAATGGTATCCCATTCAAAAGTCAAAACTACCCTTCAAGTTATGGAGATCCACTTAAGGGGCTACCTCTGGTTATAAGTGATTTTCCATACGCGTCGATCAGAGATTAAATCTATCACTGCTCTTAACAAGTAATATTTCATGCATGACCGGGGTCTCTACTTTCAAAGATTATTCACATTGATTTTAAGTGATCAAATTAATTTTTAAACAAAAAGTTTTGTAAAATTGATTTTGATTAATATATTAAAACACTCATGCAAGTAAGTTTAACAATAAATAAGAGACTACAATTGTGTTTGTTTTTATTAGATGGTCTACATTATAACTTCACATAAAATTGTTTTTTTAATAATCTAGAATTTATTTTGGGGTTGAAATTTATTTTTGTACGTAACTCAAAAATCTATCAAAATCAACTTTGTGATTCTAAAATTAATTATATCTCTTATTAAATTGAATCCAAACATGTAGTAAATTACTTTGAAATAGATTTGTGATTCGGTAGAATATCGACATTTTTAATTACTTCGAATATCGTGACCTGAGTCCAATCCTTAACTCCTCTATTTATGTATGAGTTTGTAATAATTATTGTCATTTCGTCAATAAAAAAAATAGGGTCGTGCTAACTTGTGCCTTTATGACACATGTTAAACAACCAAAAATAGAAATTTTTTCTAAAATTTTGTACATTCAATTAATTAAAACTAAAAAAATTAAATTCAAATGCATTAATTACAACAATTTTTTTTACTCTTGACTCATTAACTTGTGCCTTAAGGACACAAGTTAGTATTTCCAAAAAAATATACAATTTTAAGGAATTAAAGGTATTTTCCAAAACAGGTACGTACTTAGACAAGTTAAAATAGAGCACTTGCTTCAAAGTATATATCATCAGTACAGTAGATCACATGCCTTAATCCCCCACTTGAGGCCACCCCTACCACAACAACTTTTGGTTGATGAGATCCTCAACGTGACAAAGGATAGTGCAAGTAGGAGAAGTTGGACTCGTAAAGTCAAAGTAGGAGAGTGGCAAATCTACTTTCTTTTTTTTTTTTTTTTAGCTTTTTCAAAGTTTTTTTTTTTTTTTTTGTGCTATTATTATTTCTAAACTTGTCTTTTAAATGATTATTCTTGAAAAAATATTATCTTACAAAATGTTTGTGTTCAAATTTGCGCTATTATTATTTCTAAACTTGTTTTTTAAGAGATATTTATAAACTTGATTTTCTTGAAAAGGTTAAATTAATCCATTGGAGAAAATTAAACTTGTGAAACACACTTCAATGTCCCAAAAGTCAAGACCATCATACCAATACAAGTGTGTTTAATATTTCTAAGCTTGTTAAAATCAATGTGGTCATAAATTGAACTGAAATGTGGTGCAAACAATTATTTTTTTTAAAGATGTGCCTTATAAAATTAAATTTAGCCTTGCACTTATTATTATAATTTTTAACTTTATAACAATTATATAATGATTGCATTTGAAGAATTTATTTGAACGGTCAAAAACCTCATCCAACACAATTTTTGAATTTCACAATTTAGGGAGGATTTTGTATTATGAAAAAAAAATACACTTTCCAAAATCTTCCCCTTCCAAAACTTTTAATTCCTTCCACTTCCTTCTTCATATTTCCAAACTCTTAACTTTGATCGTCTCATAAGTTCTAACTCAACTGACAAAATGCCAAAATTGTTAGGCCGGACGTCATAACCGGGGTTCGAACTCTGGTACCTCCACTTTGTATGTGTGAGTTTATGATGACTTTGTCATCTCTTCTATCTACAAAAAAAAATAAATTTAACTTTGATCTAATCTGATCTAAATTTGCATACAAGTGATTTTTTAGGACCCTAGACCAAGGCAATGCAAGTACGCGTGCAACTAATGCGGTAACTTTTGAATAACTATTGATTATTGTGTAAATGTATTTGTCGTTTTGTTTTAATTCATTTCATTCTTCAAAAGTTACCGCATTAGTGTAAGCATAAAAATGTTAATAGAATTTGCTCTTCCTCGTCTTCTTTGAAGAAAGAACGAAAAAAAAGGTTCTAGATAGTTCGGACATAATGATGGGTCTCATGGAAAATATGATATGTGTTTGACATACCACGTGGTTGATTAGTTAAATAAAATGAAAATCATGTAAAACTGAGTATTAACTTTGAGTTTTCTTCTGTTGCATGAAAGTAAATAATGCAGATTGCATAGAGTCATCAAAGACAACAGAAAATTGAGTGTTTGTTTTGTCTTTACAGTGATTTTTATGTTATTATTATGTTATTGTTCCACTATATGAAAAAAAAAAAGTATGTCTTTACTTTAAAATAAACACATGGAGAGTGAGAATATTTAAAATCAATGGACGCATAATTTTTTTAAACAACAAATTTATTAATATCTTTAACTCGCCACATATTGTATATTGGATGACTGGAACACAATACACAATAAAGATTAACAAGAATCCTAACTAAACAAACCTTGAAAGCACAGTGCAAAAACAAGTAATATTAGTTTCCTCTATACCAACACAAATGACACAATTTTCGTGAAGTAGATGTAGAAAGAACATTACAACGCACTAAGTTTCTTCTAATTAGGATTGTGTCAATTAAAGGAGGAACTTTCAAGAGAAACCACGACTCTTGATGCGTCTGACTTTTCCACAATTTTTCAAACAACTTTTCCTCTGGGTCACCCCACCAGTCTTCTAGCACAATTAACCCCTTCCCCGTCATTCAGCTTCCACCTCCAATTATTTGATTCCTCCAACCACTTCAACCACTCCACGTCCTCCAAAAGATTGTTTATAAACTCTCTCATAATCAAACAAAACTCTCTATGCCAAGTAATAAAAAGGCATCAAAACAATAATAAACTATTGAGTGAGCCACAAATAAACACGACAAAACCCAAAACTGGAATTAAGTAAAAAAATGAGTATTTTTTAAAATAACACGATAAAGTTTGGAACGAAAACCACTATAAGTGCGTCAAATCAATCATAAAACTCAGATCTTCACAGATCAACTCAGTGAAAAAATTGCAAGTATCGATTTAACATTGTTGGCTCCTTGCATGATTCTACTTTTTGTCATTCTTGATCAATAACTTTGTAGGATAAATAATATGTCTCATATTAGTGTTGTTGCCTTTCAATTAATATACTTTTTAAATTTAATAATTAAAAAAATAGAAAAGAAATCCAATTTGGTAATTACACACATTCAAAAATGATTTTGATTCAAACGGTCCAATCAATATGAATCGATAAATCTTATTCTTTTTATATATCAAAATATAAATCATGTTAAGTTCAACTCACTTTTAAGTAAAATTAATTTATAAAGTCAATTAAGTTAACATTAATTCACACCACTGAAGAGCATAACACATGTTTTAACAACACACAAAAAAATTGTAAAATAATCGTGACATAAAATCAATATATCAAGAGAAGAAAACATATCCATATTCAAATCTTGGTGGTGGATGCATAAAATAACTTCAAAATTTATTTAATTTTATGAACATTTCAAAGCTAGAAATCTTCTTCTCAAACCCAACCCTAGTAAAATTAAAACACACTAAAGTTTGTTTCTTGACTCTCAAGTTCATGTAAAGAAAGAAAGAAAAAAACGTCAAGACCTAATTTGAAATAAGTATTTAGAAACTTTATAACAACTTATAGCTATATAGTGAAAAAATATATATTTAGTCCTCGTGAGCTTAACTCAGTTGATTGAGACAATGCATAAAATATGCAAGGTTCGGGGTTCAAACCCCGGCCACTACCAAAAAAAGAAAAAAATATATTTAAATTCATAATTAACGTGACTGATATTTATAACAGTTTTTGTTGTGTCTTAATAAATTGTGTGATCAATTCATATAAAATAAATTACATGCTCATGTAATTTTTTAAGTGCATAAATACTATACAGATGAAAATGTATGTTGTATATACAATTCATAAATATTGAATGATCACAAAATGAAACTATTTTATGGTCAATATATAAAGTTTATAACATTTTTTGTTGTGTCTTATCGAATTGTATGATCAATTCATATAAAAGATTGTAGGGTCATATAAGTACATAAATGTATGGATGAAATTACATTGGAATTCTATGATTTTGGTCAATGAATGTTATGATTGTACATACAATGTAGAAATATTGAATGATCACAAAAATGAAATTATTGCATGAATGACATATCATAAATACTGTATGAGCAAAATGAATTAAATTAAAATACAAAAATAGATAAAAATAGATTTTTATTGTATGAACCGTAGGATTCTTAGATTAACAACAATAAATTTTTGTAAAATGTGGGAGACATAATAACAAATTTTAGAAAGAGAAAAAAACAGTTTATTTGTATGCGATGTTAGTTTAATTTTGTTTTTACACATGTCACAAATCACATCTCACTATATTAAGGAGATATTTTAGTAACTAACCTAACACATTGAAATAATGATGAGAGATATGACTTAATGTATGTATAAACCTTTTTACACTAACAATGTGCACCAATTAAATTCAATAAAAAATTGGTGCGGATAATGTTTATGATAAAATTAAAAAATTTAGGTGATTAAGGCTTAGGCGAAGAGACCCCCTAACTGATGGAAGGTTAGTCGAAGACCAATGCTTTTGATCAAGGAAAATTAATTCTTTCTCATGACTGTTGACCAAGTGCATGGGTCGTGAAGATATAATACTAAGTCAAAACTAAGTTGGATGGACAATGATGCTTAAACACATGGCTCATATTTGTATTGCCACTAGCTGCAAAGAAATATGAGAGAGGATGCACGATTGTGGAGGTGTTATACACAAAGACCTTGTCAACGAATTATGCCGTGAATGAGGAGACTCAAAGTTAAACCTAGGGGACCAGGATCCCCTCAATGATGGAAAATCACGCACTACCCGTGAAATTAGCCGAGCAGAGACCGTACATTGTATGGCACACCATTTCTCCAATAGGGATACTTTTTCATATGAATACTAAGTTAATACGTTGTAATTGGACACGTCCAATTATTTCACTATTTTATTGTCTTTATCAATCTTCCTTTATCTATTGTTTTTATACATTATTTAGTCTAGTAGCTTAAAATAAAAAAATAATCGCACTTAAGGCTCTACTTAAGTAGCCAAAGAACCCACAATTGAGGAACATAGTTCCTCTCTCAACATTAATCACTAGAAGAAAAGGCATCACAATGGAGGACACAAGCCAACCTTCGGCTAAATTCTTTCTCCATCAAATGAGCCATCAAAAAAGGCGGGAATGCCAACATTTATGCCTCATCCTAGCCTTTTTGAGGCACAACCGGTTGAAATACACGTTAATAAAGTATTAAGGCACAACATTTTTCATAGGGATACATGATATCATGTATCAAGTCTCTTAATCACTTGTTAATATTGTTAAACCCATGGTTCACAAAGAGGTTTAACAAGTCAAGGGTGGGAGGCCATATGAGAAAATTACTATGACAATTTTGTCACCAATATTCTGTAATCTGGAGTACAAAGGAATTAGAGTCTAGCATGCATTTTTAATAAAAGCCAACCGACCATTGCATCAATAGGACGTCAACAGGTTCGACCAATTCCTATAAAGAGGTACCTTTTGCTCTTTATTTCCAGCATAGTATTTTTGCCACGGCTAACCCTGGGGGGACGTAATGGTGAATGGTTCTTTCAATCAAGCTAACCTTCAATATAAACAAGTACATATAGCAAGGAGACTACCTGAGGTAGTAGGACAAATTGGCGTGCAGATACACTTGTGAGACTTTGGCTAAAGTAAGAAATCTCTCATCAATTCCAAAAATATAATGTGTTGGTAAAGACCAAATTGACAGGGAACACATTGAGGATTATACTACTATGATGAAGCTTGATTGAATTGACTAGTGGGTTTCACAACACAAAGTAGATCTCTAGCTGTAAGAACATAGATAAGTTTTCATTGAGAATTTCTCGAGCATGAGGAGATAAATCTCCCTTTCATGCATCAAATATCCAAGATGGATCAATTTCCTTCAACAAAATTGGAATATAATCAGTTGATATTTGGGTCATAGTAGACCGACCGATTTGCCACAAAAATGGAAAAATCATGTTCTTCGGGAAAAGAAGTGAGGGTCTTTCCTATGGTTGGACCTTCAATACAAACCAAATTAGATTTGAATGATTGATCTAAGAACTTTGGAAAGTACAGTCGAAACCAAATTTGGAGTAACCAGATGGGTCCACTCATATACTTTATCCTTCTTCAATCTTTTAGCCTATCAAGATGGTAAAAAGTGGCAAGGAACAAGAAGCCCCAAGATACATCTTTGTCAACTCGAAGGAGAGCTATGTACAATAGCATTTCCCAAACAACATCAATATAGATGGTACGAAAGAAGTAGTTTTCGAACTAGTAAAGCAAAAATTTGACATAATCCGGGACTGATTCCGGGAAGGCTATTCTCAAAGAGGGGATGGGAGTATCATGAGAAGCAGAGGGATTCAATCCCAGCAGTCGACAAGCCAAGAATGACAACCATGTCAAGGAGGGTAGGAGTCATCACCCTCCAAGTGTTGGAATCCACTGACCAAAAGGATAAAAGGACAAATAAGTGATGCATTTGGATGGTTATATTAATCTTGGATAACATGATCATTTCATGAAGTCTCCATTTCTTCCAAGTTTCACCCTTAATAACCTCAACCCTGATAAGCCAGACAATTTAATCTTAAGTCAGATGTGGTTGTAACTTGAATTCATTGGAGAAGTTGCACACCAAATACCATATCAATGGATCATATTGTGAAGGAGGAGATTCATTGTCAAATGTGGGGCACCATGATCCTCTCAACGAGGGAAAATCACACATTACCCATGAAACTAGATGAGCAGAGGCGGGACACTCTATGCCATGTCTTTTGGATAATAGGAATAGTTTTTGCATAAAAATACACAGTTTGTACATTGTAATTGGACACTTCCAATCAAATGCAAAGCTTATTTTTATATTTATCTTCTTATCATTATGCATTTATCTATCATTTTTATGCATTTAAAAAGGGAAATCACAGTTGTAGACATTAGTCGAACCTCAACTAAATTTTTTTTCTTTTTGGTAGATAGACGAAATGGCAAAGCCATTATAAACTCACACACACAAGTGGAGGTACCGGGATTCGAACCCTGGTCATGGCGTCCGGCTTAACAATTTCGGCATTTTGCCAGCTAGGACTTGTGGACACCTCAACTAAATTCTTGCTCCCAATATTATAATTTAATAATTTCTTATTTATTTTTCTCATGGTAATTTATATTTTTTTAGAAGGAATGTAAATAACAATTAGCAAACAATACCTTTTTAGTTAGCCAATTTTCTTACATAAATAAACATTGCAAAAAATATGACAACTATAGGTCCTGTCTTATTTCAATTTTCAACCATTATTCTATGCACCCTTAATTAAATTTCAACCATCAATAACCGTTTTTTCCTCCCATCCTTCTCTCCCAAACCTATCTCTCTTTCTCTCCCTCCCTCTCCATAGCCCATAGCTCCAATGTTTCTCTGAACCTCAAAACTAAGGCACCTGAAAAATGTCAAAGGCGGTGGTTTACACCTTAATAGCCACCGCCACATTATTCATCTTCATAGTTCTTTCCCCATTGAACCTTGAAGAATCAAAAGGTCGCCTAAATAATAGAAGGTTTGGTTACAAAATATTAGAAAGAGCACCAACTTTTGACCCTCTTGTGACAAAGATTGAGAGAGAGGCAGAACAAAAAAACCAACAACAAAAAAATGATTTTGATAATAATAAGAATGTTGCACCTCGTACGGGTTTGGGAAGTACCACAACGGTTAGTGAGGTTAAAGAGACATATGAATATCTTACATCAGGTGGAACATTGAATACCACATTAAGGTTAATTATTTTGTTTCCTTTGTTGGATAGAGATCCAAAAGATGGATTTGTTGGTTTTAATGAATTGCAAAGTTGGGTTACTCAAAGGGCTTTGGAGAGATTGGATTATGCTACACAAGTTGAATTGGAATCTAAGGATATGAATGGGGATTTGGCTCTTTCTTTTAGGGAGTATCTACCTGACTTATCTGAAAAAGATATAGGTGATTTGTTAATTTCTTTTGTTTCCTTGATTGGTTTTGTTTTCAATTGGTTAATTTTCTTGTGAAATAAGTTAATTAGAAGCCAACTTGGTAAAAAAAAATTTGTTAATATTAAATGAGGGTCGTGGAGTATGACACATATATAGACACTAAAGAGAGACAATATGTTCAGAAATATTGTTATAATCTGAATCATAGTACTCTATATATATAGTTTGTAATACTAAAACCTTTATTTATCACAGAAATAAATGAAACTATAGCTCTTCTATAATCGTAGAGATCGACATTATTGATAAAATTTGTAAACAAAGATCGATCGTGATCTTGTCCATTGTCTTTAATCTATCTGGTTATTGTTCTAACAAGGATGTAAGTAAAGGAACGACAGAATTTTCCGAAGCAAACAAAACTCCTTTTCTCAGCTTTTGGAGAACACCAGGCTACTTTGTTTTTCATGGCATAAAGCAAAATTTGCAAGTGTTTATTATAAGTTTCATGATTGGTGCCAGAACCTGTTCTTATGTTCGGGTATAGGCTAACCATTATTCATTTTTGTTGAAATATTTTTGTAATTATTTACTATCTCTTTTGCCAGTTGTTTTAGTATATCCCAATTTGATTTCTTAAAGAAAAAAGAAGTAAAATGTTCAAATTTTTATATGAAATTTTACACAATAACGTAAACTTTTGGTCAATAATTGTATTTCAATATATATATATATTTGACAATAAATAATTGACTTCTGAAACAGAGAAAAAAGATATGGCACATGGCAAAGCAGGGTGGTGGATGGAGAGATTTGACATTGCAGACTCTGATCACAATGGCCTTCTTAATTTCACCGAGCTTAGAGAGTAATAATAAATAATTGTCACATTTGTTTCCTTTTTTTTCTTTCTTCTTTTTAATATCTTTTGTTGTTTACATCTTGTTGGAACAGTTTTTTGCACCCTGAAGATAGCCAAAATAAAGAAATGTTGAAGTGGATGGTGAATGATAAATTTAAGTAAGCTTTGTTAAATTTGAGCACTTTTACTTTTTTGAGTGAGATGATTTATTTTCACAAAATTTATGTCTTATTTATTTTATTATTATAACTTTTTTTTTCCTGTAATTTGTTTGTACGACAGGCACATGAATGATTATGAAATTGATGGGAAAATAAATTTCAATCAATTTGAAGACAATGTATATGTTACATATGAAAGTTATGTGGATTTTGAAACCAATGGAGAAGGAGATATACCTCATGCAAAGGACAAATTTGCTGAGCTTGATGTGAACAAGGATCAGTAAGTATTTTTTTTCATAGAACGAATTCTTGAATTGAAAGTTTAGTGAGTTAGGGATTTTGTTCTTTGTTTAAATTTCCATGCAAATGAAATTTACTATTATGTGTTACTTATTTGTCAGATTATTGTCCCCTGAAGAATTGTTACCTATAATTCCTTACGTCTACCCTGGAGAGCTAGCTTATGCTAAATATTACACAAGCTATTTGATCAATGAGGTAACTAATTCACTTTTCTTTGAATTGTAAAGATGTGTTTTGTTAAAATTTGGGTGTGCTCGTGATTTTTTTAGTAGTATATTGGTTAAAAATTCATCTTTGAAGATGAATAAGTGGGTGTTTGGGGTTCGAATCCTGACTCATGCATATATTATGCATTGTTCATATCAACTGAGTTAAACTCACGTGAACTTCATACATTTTCTTTATCAACTATTATCGAGAGTTTTATATATCCAATATGAAACTTGTTTTTTTTCTTTTCAATATGTTTAATATATTAACAGTATAATTCTAAATTGCAATACGCAACTACATAAAAATGATTTTAGAGGTCTAGCAACAATTTGGGTCACACTTGTCTGGAAACTGGATTGCTTGTATTGGTATATATTCTCCACATTCAAATAGTTGGTACATCAATGACCGTTGAATTGAGATTAAAGATTCAAATTTTAAACTCCATATTTTAGTTTAAAAAAATCAAAATCTAAATATTGATGCTGATGCTGATCTCGATACAATGACCGCCAATATGCCGATTGTGTGAGTGCGGGCGATCATCGATGGCAGACAATCCGAATTAGTTTGTGTATTCTTTGCTACTATATATCAAAGTTCCCAACGTTGAAACTGCAATCACAATTTATAATATCATAATTAAGAGAAGGAGAATTTAGAATATATGTATATATGAGATTGTTGATTGTATTTGATGCAGGCTGATGATAATGAAGATAGAAAATTGACACTCGATGAGATGCTAGATCATGAATTCGCTTTCTTTAACACAGTTCATGCAGATGGTCATGTGGAAATTGATGATGGTGATCATGATGAGCTATGATTAGAAATCATTGTTTGACATGTATAAATGAAGTAGTGAACTAGTTCTTCCAGATTTTGGTTTTGAAAAGAAAAAAATACAAACAAATCCAAATTGAAATATTTTTGGCCTTTCTTTTTAATGCATAATTAACATTTTAAGTTAGTCTTTGGGTAAGATGTCTTAAAATTACTTGTCTTATAAGTAAATATATTCTTTAGACATTGGCACCATGTCATTATCTAGTGAACAGGTACAAAAATATAAGCAGAAAAAAATAACATGTTGGAAATATAAGAGATAATTAGCTACTTCAACACGTAAACTTACAAGAACAATCAGCTTTTCAATATCATGGGTATTGAATTTGTTTATACAAAACCACAATAACAAGCATATTTTCTACTATATGGAACGTTATTTTGTACAAATTTGATTATTATTGATTTTGCAAGAAAAGGAAGAAGACTTTATATTAAAATGATTGGTATCAAGATTAAAATTTCAAGGTCGGTTTGGATCATAGTGGAATAGATAGCAAATAGTGAAAGTTGCGTAGGAGCTCCAATATCGTGTAAAGCAGCAAAGAAAGCTTGTGGGTTGTGAGAAAACAGTAAGGAGCTCATAGATTTAATTGATAGTTGATGATCGCAATCGTAAAGCACAACAGACTTTTTTAAAATTTTTTTTTTTTTATA
>Ga0228711_1003671_pt1 | contig 23837 bp, 4 predicted proteins | sample MedpolnodulmetaG_2_FD_177996 | JGI IMG/M metagenome (GOLD analysis project Ga0228711, IMG submission 177996) | Root nodule microbial communities from Medicago polymorpha collected in Santa Monica, California, United States - brown nodules | ecosystem: Host-associated > Plants > Roots > Nodule...
TAGATTAATTTCTATACATCGACGGTGTAATTCTTTTTACAATGCATGTTTAAACAAGTTTTAAACAATCATTGTATATAAATTGAATCTTTTCTTTTCTTTATAAAAAATTAAAAAAAAAAAAAACACTGTATTAATCACAAAGAAAATAGCATCACCACTCACCAAGGCAAAGGATCACAAATGCTTTTACTTTCTTGGTGCTGCCTTGTTGACAGGTTACATTTTACTAATTAATTGTAACTAAGCACAAGATGGAATGATTAACTGTGACCCCATAACGTCTTATTATGTCTGCTAAAAATGTTTCTAAAATTTAAGACACCTGATGACACGCCTATAATTTCTCCTGTCTTGCTGAGTTGCTGTTGATTGATTGTATAGTAGTTAGTTGCTCCTCTTACCATCCGAATTCCTTGCATAAGTTATTGCACAAATCAACCTAAGGTTAAACAACTCATATTTTCATTTTGATTTTAAATTCCTTTAGATTTAATTTACCATGTTTGAAAGGTTGAACTATTTGATCAAAATTTAACAGTCATGACTTACTTTACCTCAAGTACAAAGTAGTATCTTTTGCCTTTGGAGACGACCACCTATCGAAATCATCCCTCACCGTGACTGCGAACATTGTTCCTTAATAGCCCAACTTTGCCTCCATCGCAAGAGAGAACTCCAACGATCAACTTCTCCTTGTTGCTTCCTTCTCTTTCTATTGATTGTTTTTCATCTCTTATTTTCTTTCCTAAACAAATAATACACGTAGAGAGCCAATGTGTCACGTCGGATCAAACATATGATAAGTTTGACTTTGACTAACAGTTTAGAAGAAAATGACTAACTTGTATTTGACATACTTAAGATTAGAGACCAAAATAATCCATTTTCTTGTTCCAAGACCAAAATAATCATTTTTAAAAAGGAACAATCCATTTTATTGTTAAACCAAACTAAACCTTAATAAAATAAAGTACTTAAAAAAAGGTATTTAATTAATTTATGTGTATCCCTAATAAATTCTTAACTCATTTATTTTATTAAAGTAAATAAATAAGTGTTTTAATAATGGTTAGCTAAACTCTTATGGCATCTTCAATAAATAGACATGATAGGAAGTTACACAATCCATTCTGTTCCCTCTGTTTAATGTATGTTTAGTAAATGATTCCATAACATGGGGTGAGACATATAACCCCACAAAATGAACAAAGTTTCCGCTACATGGAGAGAGCTATAACACGACTCTTATCCTTTTACCTACTCAACTTAAAGGGACACACATGAATACAAGAGGAGATTGATGTTTCGTGTATGCCACTCTTATTTAAAACAATGGCAATTTTTTTTACAAACTTAAAACAAATGCAATTGCCTTCTTGAAGAGTATAATTTGTTCAAGTGTACTGTCGAACGGAAAAAAAAGAAAATACTGAGCTCCGATAGAGTTAAAAATAAATAGGAAAACATATTACATTGGTCTCATACTAAGTGACACAGACACACAATTGATTATATGACACATATCAATGCATAATTTTTATCTTTAATATCTTTAATTATCTATTAGAAAAAATTATGAAAATTTGATATTTTGTAAATATTCATCGAAACAAATCCAGCAAAATCTTATATGATATCTTTTATTTTTGTATATTAGTAGAAAAATATAGTCAAAAATTGTTAGGTCAATAGTTCATATTATGAGACACGACGTCTAATATAGGAAGGATAGAGGGAGTAAGTAATAAGTATTTATGAAAATGTGTGTAATCAATGTATTGGAAATCAAAATATTTGTTTTTTTTTAAGAATAGTTGTTTATTTTAAAATATTTAAAAGACACAAATAAATAACGAAATCTAGCTTATGGTAGTGTATTTGAGTATTACTAGTATGTGGACTCGTGTCAACCACGGGCAAGAATTTCTTCATACTTGAGGGCGAGAATATGTTGTGATTTATCAAGTATCGGTTATGGTCTAACATTGAATAGAACAGTGGAAGTTAAACAAACTCTTATGTGGTTGCTCTTTGTCTAATGAGTCGACCCACACCTATGTTGATTCCCTTAGAAGGTCCGACGATGATATTATAACCTAATTCAACTTTGTGGGGAAGTGACATTGGTTCATGATGGTAGACCACATATGTGGAGAGTTTCGTACTTAAGGAATAAATGTTAATGTGTCAAGTGTGAGTTAGGTTTTGCATTGGCTGCAAGAGTAACGTTGAACAACAAATAAGTGATATGACTCATATACCTAATGTCTTAAGGTTTAGAGTGGAGATGTGGTGTCATTCTCATATTTGTGGTATCTGTTAGTCTAATGTGATGATCAAATTCAATGTAGAATCCACCATAAGTCACAACATTATGATGAACTGTTTTAATAGTTTTTGGATGTCATTTGTTTGATTTTTATCTTAAAATTTAGTTTTTCAATGTCATTCTCTTTTTTGCGAGTTTTTTCATTCAACCTTTATTATTTCAAATTCCTTTATTATTATTTTTGTCTTTAGTGCATGTGGCAATGAAAAATTGCATAAATGTTTTGTTGAGTTGACAAAATACATGCTTATTAGACATTTACAATTATGTAATGTTTTTTTAAATGAGTATAATTTTTTTGTAAAATAATCACTCAAAAATCTCTAACTCATACAACAAACCCATAAAATTACTGATAATTCACACTATTTTATCTACTCCCACATATATAACACACCATAATTATTTTTTCCTTTATCTTCTCTGATGTTAAAATTTCTTTTGCATACTCTTTTTCTTCTAAATTCATTTATCTCTTCTCATGAAAGAAATGAACATAAATCTCCTTCTATGAAACCACACCAACCAACTTTTTTGAACACGTGCTTCCTTTTTTACTATGTCACATAATTACAGACATGGATGGAGAGTCACACACTTTATTAAAAGATGTTATGTGTCAAGTGTGAGTTAAAGTTCTATATAGGATGTAAAAGTGGATTTTGAACACCATATAAGTAAGATGATCCATATACATGACGCCATAAGATTTTGTGTAAAGATGTGATTTCAACCTCACTTGTGTGGTTTCTACTATAATATGGTGATCAAACTCAGTGTAGAATCCCCTGCAAGTCCCGAAATTATGATGAACATTTTGCTAGTTTTTGAGTGTCATTTGATTATTTTTTATATTAAATTTTAGTTATTAGATGTCATTCGTTTTCATGCTATTTTTTTATTTAACCTCCATTATTTTAAATTCCTTCATTTTTAGTTTTTTGGTGGAATGTGACAATAGAATAATGTAGATGTGTTATGTTGAGTTGACAAAATACATGTTTATTAAAATTTTTAAAAGATGCAGCATGTTTTTATTGAGTCTAATTTTTGGTAAAGTAATTACCTCAAAATCTCTAACTTCGTCAACAAAACTGTAAAATTATCAGCAACTCACTCTATTTTTTATATTCTCATAGATAGAGCACGCCATCCTTTTTTTCTTATCATTTCTTTCTTCTTAATTTTTTTTTCATCTTCTTTCTATTTATAATTTGTTTTCTCTCCTTTCTTGTAAGAAAGAAACATAAACCTTCATCAATGAAACCACCATCAATCCACGTGTTTTACCATGCAGCGATCCAATCTGATATTACTTGTCTATGTCAACAAATCACAAATGAGGAGAGTCCCACACTTGAGAGAGATATGCTAATGTGTCATATGTGAGTTTATATTCTATATTGGATTCAAGATTAGATGGTGAGAAAAATATAAAAGAGAAGACTTATATACATAATGCCTTAAAAAAATTTGGTGAATAAGAGTGGTGTCAATTTATATCTTAAAATTTATTTCTTGGATGTGCTATTTTTTTTATTCAACCTCTATTATATTAAAAAATTTCAATTTTGATCTTTGGCGGGATATGAAAATAGAAAACTGCAGATGTTTTATGCTGAATTGAACGATAAATGCTTATTTGACATTTTAAGTTAAGATTTGGTGTCAAAATGCTTATTTGACATTGGCGCTATAGGATGGGAGCTCATCGCGGTCCCAACCTAGTTGGGATGTCGTTGCTTCTCCTTGATGCATGTCCTCTCTCCTGGTTTACCTAAAAAAAAATAAAATTACTTACGTGATTGCCTTTAACCTAATATGATGATCCAACTCAGTGTATGCTTTATATGTAGTCTCCCTTTGTAGTCTAACTCTTAGCATTTTGATGAACTATTTTAGTAATATAGGAAGGAGAGAGGGAGTAAGTAATAAGTATTTATGAAAATATGTGTAATTAATGTATTGGAAATCCAAATATTTGCTTTTAAAAAAAATAGTTGTTTATTTTAAAATATTTAAATAATGTCCCGAGCACACCTTTAATAAGACACAAATAAATAATGAAATCTAGCTTCTGGTAGTGTATTTGAGTATTATTATGTTCGTTCAAAATGAGCTTCTACCTAATATTACACTAACAAAAGGTAACTTTCGGTAGGGTTATTTAAAGAAAGAAAAAAAAATACATTAATGGAACCTAACTTACAAATACATTTGGACGTCAATATGATGAAAAACCGGGTGGGTTGTGAGATTTGAGTTTTATAGGGTTTTGAAAATAAGAAAGCTTTATGTAAGGGTTATCTTTGAGTTTTCGAGGGGTCACTGTGAAACATAGGAAAAGAACAATTTTCATAAAATATGAATGTTTCTCTTTAGGCCTCTAATATCTCTAAATCCCCATAAATACACATCAAACATTTATCTATAAAAATGTGCATCCGATAGATAACTATCGAATGTGTATTTAGGGGGCGTCAGAGATATTAGGGGGCCTAAAGAGAAGCGCCCATAAAATATTGTCAAGGTCCAACTTCCAAATGGGTCCACACTTACGGATAGCCCACCATCAAATAGAGCCCAATAGTTAATTTTATGGCACTTTACAATAAAATATAGTAAATTTCTTCTTCCACCCTCCTGGTTTTTCGCACTCTCTATAATATTTCAGATTATAGAACCCAAACAATGTAAAAATAGTTAAAAACATCTTCCAGCATCCTAAAACATTTTGGATTTTATAAGCAGAACGTAAGAATGGTGACAAAAGAAAGTCTCTAAAATACAAGCCGATGTTCTTAGATTTCTGTTTAGTCTTGGGCGTTACGCGTATGGGCGGCGCTTTTGTATTGTTCTCGCTGCTAGCTTTTGCAAGTCTTGTGCAGGCTTGGTATATAATAAACTTGTTGATTTACACAAAAATAATTTATTTTGTTAGTTTTCTGGATTGTATGAATATTATTGAAATATTTATGATTTTGTACGAAAACTCTTTATAAATTATATGAAATTATGATGTTATGTCGCTTAATTAATTTATTTGTTATTAAATTTTATTTCCTTAATTTATTTGTGTTTGTTTAATTTATTTCTTTAATTAAAATAAAAAGTGGGAATGGTTAAAAAAAAGTTTGAAGTACATTACTGGCGGAAATTTCTGTCAGTAATGCAAATCTGCATAATCATTACTGGCGGAATTTTACCTTAGTAATGTGTGGGTGGTTTTGACAAAGCATTAGTGAGGGATTATTCCCTCAGTAATTACTGACGGATTTCCGCCAGTAACATTATTGACGCCAGTATTACTGAGGGATACAAATATGCCACTAATGTGTGTTACTGAGGGATATTTTACATTACTGAGGGTTTATTTCCCCCAATAAAAACCAAAATTATTGTAGTGAGATCAAGATCGAATTTTCCCGAATATTATGATAATTAGTTTATTATGTTAGTTTTTAGATTGTACGAATATTATTGATATATTTATCGTTTTGTACGAAAATGATTTATGGATTATACGAATATTATGATCATATATGTCGTTTAATTAAATTGTGTCTTCTTAAATTAAAACTTTATTTCATTAATTTATTTGTGTTTAATAAATTTTATTTCTTTAATTAAAATTAAAAAGTGGAAAGGAATCACAAAAAAAGTGAGAAGTACGTTACTGGCAGAAATTTTCGTCCGTAATGCAGATCTATATAAACGTTACCGGAGGAATTTTACCTTAGTAATGGGGTGGTAGTTCTGACAAAGCATTACCGGCGGAATAATCCCTCAGTAATGCTTTGTCAGAACTACCTCTCCTTTACTGAGGGAAAATTCCGCCAGTAACATTCCTGACGCTCATATTACTAATGAACTCATTTCGTCAATAATCCGCCAGTAATACATATTACTGAGGGATTTTTGGCATTATTGAGAGATTATTTCCGCCGGTAAAAACCAAAATTATTGTAGTGTTCATGAGGGGACCATACCCATCATAATTAAAGCCATTTAACTTGTACTTCTCTACACAACAAATAGCCAATTAAAACACTGATTTGATATGTCATGGGACCTTTTAGTGACACTGATTTATTGTGACACTTATTCACAACAAGATGCCAAGCACATCATTCATTTTTCACTCATTTTAGCCAAGCATTAGAAAAATCAAAGTGCTTTACGTCATGATTGTATCCAAAACCCTATTTGATTGATCTAGAAAATTCACTTGCCCACGAGCACCATATCCACAAAGTCTTGGCTTTCAGCATCATGAAATGGGTAGCTAGTAAGTAAGTGGGACTCTCTAGCCCTAGCCCTAGGGAGTGCTATGAAAACAGAAATTAATTTATTTAGTTGAATATGTTTTAATATTCTAAAATATTGGTAGCACTAAATTAACTTTTGATTTATTAATACACCAAGTAATCATTTAAAAACACATTTGATAATTGATATGAAGTGGATCTGGACCTATAAGTGGAGTTGATAAAAGTGTAATGACCTCAAAAGGAGGAATATGCAACCATGCAAACACTCAAACGTTTAAGTCAATCTTTGGTTCAGAGGAGTGAGAGGCTTTTCGAATACAATATGAACTTGCCGGGAGTTTTAGGATGTATGAGCTGAAAATATGTTGAGTAATATGCGTTAGTTATTGACAAATTCACTAGAAACTTTGAGATATTGTTTTATTTTTTGACATTATTAAGATATAATTTTGGGTATCTGATCCATTTTTTTTTAGTTTTCAACAGCATTTCTATAATATTCTGCATGCTCCTTGCATGAAGGCCTGTAAACTGTTTAGCTTTGTGTAATCCATCGCAGCAAATTAAACTAGCAACTATTAACTGACACATCTACATGAAGTATTATAATGTTATATGATATATTGAAAGTGATATTGTACCAAACAATAGTGAACATAATTTTCAGAAACAGTTATTTGATACCATGAAAGTTGAAACTACCAGTGTCCTTGATTCAACTATGGGTCAGTGGGTAACCATTCTTCTGTGCCTCACACACGCCTACATGTGCATATTTAATACTACTAGCTACTAGTACAAGATGGTTTTCAAAACATTGGTTTCAAAATGATGTGAATTTGGCTTTATCTTGGCGTAATTACACTCGTGGTTATGCAAACATCGATGAAGGATCATTGATTTGAAGACCGGTCAAATTCACGCGGCAATAAAGTTAAATTACATGAAATTAAGTTAAATTAAGTTAAGAGATCATGAGGGTAATTTTTCTATTATCTTAAACAAGTAATAATGGAGTGTTGAAGTGTGGCTAAGCTATTATAATGATGGCTTTTGAACAAAGTAACTTGTTTGAGATTTTTATCTAAAATTTAATAGCTAGCTATAAACTTTAGGGAGAGAAGAAATGCATTCACAAATGGGATGAATAGCACCGTGTTTTGTTTTGTGCTAGCTAGACTACCCAGAGTGATAAATATGTAGTTATTTTGATAAAACACCGTTTTAAGAGGTAAACACAAAATCCATTTCCTTAGTTCCAAGTTATCTTGGCCAGAGATTTCCGTTTAAATTAATTTTATGAGTCTATGTCTTGATTTTCATGAATGATTGAGGTGTAGGAAAAAAGTTTGATTATACCCCTTAGAATTTTGAAGGGAAAGATTGGAGTGAATATTTTATTACATGGTTTGTGATGAATTGGTTGTAGGGGAAATTATATTGCCGAGCAAATAATTGATGGGAAGGGAATCTCTCTTAACTAGTTAAATAAGTGGAAATGATTTGGGGGGTATAATTAATTAATAGCCCTTGATTTGATTTTTTATTATGTAGAGTGCAGAGTGGTGTAGCTTAGCTATCTCTGAGGTTGCATTTCTTAATGGTAAGAAGACAAAATATTATAATTTTGCAAGGTATCTTTTATTTATCTGGTGAAGGAAAATGCTTTTTTTAAGAGAATTAGGTCTGTTAATCATATCTCTGTTGATTTGTTGAGAGTAGGACTTAGAAATTGTTTTCCATTTCTTTTGGCTTGAGGACTAAATTTTTTTGCTCCTTCAAAAAAAAAATTAGAAATTGGGTGAGTCCACTTCCACGGTATATTTTTCATGATGATTCAGAGACTAATTAAAGTGATAATATTCATTTACTCAAAAAAATAGTACTAATATTCTTTTTTTTTTCTTCCAAAAAACAAATCATTTGAAGGGCTGAATTTTATTTTTATTTTAAGTAGGGATCGACATGTGCACACCTTACACACCAACCACTTGCATTAAACTTTGGTAGATGAGTTGGTTTCCTTATTATCATTCAGTTGAATATTTGTTATTCAACTTTGATGATTTAGGTTCGATACTCTGACACACGTAAAAAAGACTTAGGTAGAGCACGTGGCTACAAACCACGGTGTTGGGGGTTTCGAATCCCTCATCCACAACTGGCTAAAAGGAAAATACCTTGCATGGGGTAAAAATCAACTATAATCGGGCTAGTTGAAGCAAACCTATGAAACTTAGGTATGGGTATTGAAGTCTTAGGTATATTAGTTGAAATTGAATTAAAAATTTGGATGTCCTTCTAATTAGTGAACAAAATGATCAACTTGTACATGGATAGGCACAAGACATGAATAAAGACACCATGTCATGGACTCATGGTTGTCTCAATTTCCCTCAGCTGAAAATAACAATTCAAAAAAGAGGCTGATTGAGAGTTACCTATCTTGAGACAAACGTAAATATGATATAATCACCTGCATAGGCTACAACTACCATTGAATTTTGTTCACAAAATTAGCATACAATCGTTGTACGTGGTGGACTCCAATGATAAGGACTCATCTAGCTAGCCTTGTTTGATAAGGAAAGATGGCCCATTAAAAAAAATAAAAAATTTTGAAATCAAAAGATGAGATGTTATATATTGATCCAATTTCATATATATTTAGATGATAGTAAAATCATCACGACACCGTGATTTTGTTAAAGTTTTAAATTGTAGTTTTTGTTAAAATTACGACAGTTCACCATGATTATGTTAATGTCATCGTGAGTCGAAACGAACACTTCATATTTTCAATGAGAATAAAATCAATGGTCAAGAAAAAACAAAAGAATATGGAATCAAAGAGAGAAAGAGATAGAGTCTCCATGTAGCTAGAGGCATGAGAAGGACAAGAATTGTGGATTCCATATACCAAAGTAGCATTAGATTTTTAACGGTCGTTATAATAGATAGCTGAAAATTCCATGCATTGGGGAATTTGGAGGTCTAAAGCAACCCTTTTGTTCACTTTTGTTTAATATGCAACTTCTTTATGACAATGACATCTAAGATTCATATGTTAAGAAAATTATTTTCAATCACAAGTGTCATTAGGGAGCCATTGCTTTCCAAGCACTTTATAGGCATGTGGTGTGCTGCATTGCCATAAATATATGCCACTCGAAGATAAGTCTTAATTGAGTAACCTGACTCTCTTATATAGTATAAGAAAATAATATATTTCAGAAATTTTGTTTAGCAAACAAAGTGTATAGTTAAGCAAGGTTTCCGGTTTAAGAATTTTCCTTACTTCTATTCTATATATCTCAACAATTTTTCTATTTTTCACTTTTATAATAAACAAAAAAAAAAAACAATACAATACAATACAATACAAAATACTGTTGCTTATTGTCCTTTGGGAAAAACAGGAATTCGAAATAATTTTCTAGAAGATACATTGTCCTTTTCTTTATATGGTAAAAAAAATTGCATAATGCACTCTCAAAAAAAATTGTATAATGTACAACCCTAATGCTACTAATCAAACCATACAGGTGGTCCTTCTTCATTTTATCACTTTAAAAAATTCCAATAGATACCATACCACAACTTTGTTAGTACAATCATTATTCAAGTTGCATGGTGATACTGTGGATCCAATTTGATTCGCATAAAATATTGTAATATCAGAAAAATAGTTTAGTACGAAAATAATTCCATGGTACATTTATTATTAATTTGTCAGTTTGTCACAAACAAGTATATCCAACTCATCTAGAAAGCATGATATGATATCACATGGAAGAAAATCATAATTTTTGTTGCATATTTTTAATTTCTCTTGTAGGCGGTGCCTCAAACAACACATGAGATTCCGGTTCCTATTCTGCAAATTAAAATACTTCACCTAACTATATAATATACATAATATCAAAAAACATGTATTTAATTCGTACTTTAGATATGTAATATGTAATAGAACCAGAGAAAATATTCATAAGAAAGAGAATAATACTATGATTGCAAATATCATAATGGCTGACGCAACTATTTTATTTTTTTTATTCTAAAGAAGACATAAATGGTGGGTCAAGTCTTTGGGACTGTTCTGTTTATAACCATTCCACTTGCAATTTGATTCTATGTTTTCACTAAGAAACAAAGGGTGTCCTAAGATGTGGGATTATTTTAACAAGGTAGGCCATGCCATTATGAGCCGTCAAAACCTAATTTGCTACAATAACAAATGCTTGTATAGTGTAAACCAAGTACGAAGTATGATAATTTTGAGACAATATTAGGTAAATATTTGAATTAATGGTGAATTTGATAAAATTACAGTGATTTTGTGCATGTTTTTGCATGATGCAAGAAAACTGATGAAGTTGGTCTTGGGGAATGTATAAGTTTGCTCCTGTTTGTAGGTACCAAATGATGTCCCAATTAACAGAATATGACTATATGAGTACCCCATCCATGAATATATTTTTTCAGCATCTTTTTGATCATATCAAAACATAAATTATTATGTTACTAAATGAAATTTTATTATAACTTTAAGAAAATAAAAAATCATGTTTTTCGTTCTGAACTGACAAAATTTGAATTAAATGAAATGATTTTGTAGAAAATATGTTATTTGAACAACCATTTTTTAAACAATTTATAGGACAACAAAAAATATACAAAGAAATATAGGTATTCACACGAATATCAAAACAATTAAAAAAGAGATAGTAAGAACACACAGTGGCGGAGCTTGAAAAACTACCTCGGGTAGATCACTAAAATAAACTTAAACTATAATATATAAACCTACAATTTAAGTTGTAATAAACATTAAACACAAAGTTTTTTTTATACCGATTAAACACAAATTTGATTAAAAAAAAGAACAACTACATAGCTTCAAATAATTTTCTACGCACCGTTCCGAGTAACATGAAATCAATAATAGATTTAGATTAATTCATCGCATAAAAAGTATATATTCATAATATAAATAATAAAATATATTTTACCCCTGAAAAAATTAAGGAGAATGCTAAACATTGCTCAATGGTTAAGGTACCAAAACAATGAACTTTGTTTATTAAAAGTAGTGTAACTATTACTAAATCAAAAGTCAAAACTTATATTTTCAAGAAAAACTTTTCATTTTTAGATTCCTTAACCATTTCTGGGCAATGGTTAGCAAGATCCAAAAATTAAATTTAATACAATTTAGGATGTATATTATAAATTATTGGGTCATCATCTCAATGATGAGAACAAAAATGATCATACACTTCTAATTTTGGAGAACTGTCATTGTCATCGTTAATATTTGAAACCATTTTCGTAAATCAATCCACTTGTAAAACTTTCTTTGGTACAATCCACTTGTATAATTTACCTGAAATGAATGGGAAACTCTATTGAGTATAGAAAAACAGTATGGGAATTAAGATGCTTGTTTAATACAATAGGTCCCATTCTGCCAAATGCAACCACTTTCGACGGGGCCACCTGTCACGGTTAGAGTTGAGTGTGTGTGACCCACTTTACTGCCTACTCCACAATTTAAGGTCCATATAAATTTGTCAGAACTCATAAACTCAATAATCAAATAACAGGGTTTCTCTCTAAAATAAAAAAAAATCAAATAATAGGGTTAAGGAAGAAAAAGTTGCTAGAAAGACATTTTCTTTTTTATGAATAGTTGCTAGAAAGGCTAAAGATATGTTTGGTTCTTCAAAATATTTTCTGTATTTTTATTAATAATTAATCTAATTATAAAACAATTACATTCTTTTTTATTTTCCATACAATACTTCAAAAATATGAAATAAAATAAAATTACCATATAGCAATGTTTGTTAATTAAATCCATTCGATTGATAAAATTTGAGTTGTATTTTTCTTTCTGAAATATCATAATTACAGTACCTCCGACCTGATAGCACAACCAAGGAAGTGGGAACACCTGAAGTCACACACTCTTAACATAACTACCATGGTCCTGCTCCTATATAGTGCATGCTTTGTTCTGCCAAAGGTTTTTGTCCTTCCTGATCCTGACAACAATAAAAGGTTTCTGTGCTAGGAATTATTAAGACAAACTTTTCATAAAATTATTATATGATTCAGCCACTCCGTCATTTTGAAATTTTTTTTGGCTAGTGTGCAAGAAATAATAAACAAGGAAAATTATTTGTGTACATCATTTATTCATTCTACATCAAGAGAGGTAGAAGTAGAGAAAGCGATACGATAGATATAATAAAAAGATGGAGGTAAAGAAAAAATGAGGTGTTGAATAGAATGTGTGTAGAAAAACTGAAGATCTAAAAATATAAAAGTTTTTTTTTTAGGGATGTAAAAATATAAAATGGAAATAGAATAAACAAATTATGTATTTTTCATAAAGCATCATTGCAAATAATTTTGATGTTTTTGCATATTTCAAAAATCAACTCGGTATAAAACCAATTTGTTTATTATAAGGGGTTCGTACCTACCTTAGAAATTTGCGAGTTCAAGTGTCTATGCCAGTTTGATATTGAGTGACCGTAGAAGCCAGGATTAATCATGATCTAGGCAATTTTTGAAACCTAAGGGGGGGTTTCTTTGAATCAATTGTTATTAATATGATTATTAGAGGAGATAGCCCCGTCACACTAGATTCATGGTTATGGAAAGGAAATCCTTCACGTACGTTTTCGGTCACATCGGCATATCTTTGGTTCTTACTTCAGCTTAGGTTCGATAGTGGTGATCCTATCTTAGGGTTTGTTTAGTTCAACGGAATGGAGGAGAGAAGAGAGATTTTAATTAAGAGAGAACAAAAAATAAAAAAGAGAGATAATTTTGTCAATGTATTAAAAATTAAAATGTTACATATTCCTTCCCTTCGTCTCTAAAAAAATCCCAGTTTAAGGAGAAGCAGAAAATTATGTTATGAGGGATTTGGCTCACCTCCTTTTTCATTTCCTTCTTCTTCTAAAAATTGAATCAAACACATAAAAATTAAAATACTCCCTACCCTCTTCTCCAAAATGCATGAACCAAACATCCCCTACCCTCTTCTCCAAAACGCATGAACCAAACATGCACTTCTCATTGCAAAGGAATTGACAAACAACAATTTCATTCAAAATGATTGTTTTTGTTTGGAAGTTGTTATTGGATCTATTACCTACTAGGGATGATTTTCTGAGGCAGGCATTATTACTTGGAATAATTGCTCTAGAAATGTTTTTTTTATTTTTACAAGAAGAATTGGCCAGTCATTTCTTCTATTCATGTTTGGTGTATTCAGAGTGTGGGGGTATGGATGCAAATATTAACTTTCTACATCATGGTCTTTAGGTAAGAAGAGTTACAAAGTGATGATCTATTTTATTTGGAGTATTGTTGTTTTGTATTTGTGGGGCATGCGTATAAAAATAATTTTCAAGGGGTCCGCAAATCATTTAATTATAGAGTTAATTACACTCCTCTCTCTTCAAAGATGTTTGAATTACAATATCCTCTCCTCTTATGTTAAAATATACACGCCTCTCACCTCTTATTCAAAACTTATTAGAAATTTTTTCATTCTCGTCCCCTAAGAGAAACTTGAATTACATTCTCTTCCTCTCTTATGTTAAAATCTAAACTTTAGTCCCTCAATATTAATTTTTTTATTTCTAATAATTTAACACACTTCGAAAAAATAGTATTGTGGGTCTATTTTAATATAATAAAAATTGAATACATATTTTTCGCTATTTTTTATTCACAATTTCATTAACATGTAGTTTTAAACCCTATTATAAAATATGAAACAACCCAAAATAAAATTAAAAAATGTGAAAAATTACTAAAGACAATTTAAGAGTTAATTTTATACTTTTTTTTTAGGGAAAAAAGTTAATTTTATACTATAAATTATAAAATCAGTAGCAAAATATTTAAATTTAATTATCACTGACATTTAAATTATAGAGAAATAAATTAATTTTTCTTAAATGGTGGTTCAAAATTAATATATATCATAAAAATATTTATTTATGTTAAAAAAGATTAAAGTGTAGTGCATATTTAATTATTAAAGGAGGAGGTTGTAATTCAAGCATCTTATAATGGAGGAGAGTATAAATTTTATTTTTCAAGAGAGAGGAGTGTATATTTTAACATAAGAGGGGAGGGAAATGTAATTCAAGCATCTTTGAGGGAAGGGGAGTGTAATTTACTCTTAATTATATTGTGGCTAAGATAAAAAAAATGTATTTTGGGGCTGGGATGAAATATCTAAAATCTATATACTCTTAACATTGTCTTATAATGTATTAGGTTAGAGTACTCCTTGTACTCTATGTTTTAATAATTAAAAAAATGCAAAGTAAAGTTATTTTTTCAATTACAATGTATGAATCAAACATAACTAACAACACAATGATGAAATTATGTTACTCAAGAAGATAATCAGTTCAAGGACCATGCTATATACAGTAAAATAATTTCCACAAATGCATCACGAAACCAAATTCAACTAATGGAAACATGGAAAAGTCAACAAATAATGACTTTGTAGAATACACATGTCGCTATGCTTCGTGAAATTTTAATTCGTTGTAACAAGCATTACGCCTCAATTTTAAGATTCGGAAATGCTAGTTAGTACGGAATCTATTTATACGAAAAACAACGGATGAACTTGATGTTGATTTGTTATTACAGTTTTATCCTTAATTTATTTCTATATGATCAGCTTACCCTTGAATTGTTAATGTTGTTGCTGTTTCGTCAAATTCTATGATTAAGTATCTCGTACTGCATAGCGGTGCTCTTTAAGATTTTCTTTGATCATATGCATTTATATTAGGCACCAAGACTTGATGGTTTAAATCTAGCTTTCAATAAAAGATTTTGCCATATTTGGAGAAATGAAATATTTGCTTCTTCTATGGATTAGTTCAACCAAGATACGATCTCCATCAACTGAATACTACAAATATTGTTCTCATCCTGAAAAAAACAACCCTACTTCTATATGTTGGATATAAAACTTAACACTCTCTATAACACAATGTGCAAAATTTTATCTAGAGTCAGACGTTTTAACTTCCACATACATTTCGACTTAACAATATGATTTTACTTAAAATAGAAGCATTTTAGATAATGTTATGGTTGCCATGTAAACTATTCACCAAATGAAATGTAAAACCAGCGATAAAAAGGGGGGAAGTAGTGCTGAAAATTGATATTAGCAAATTCTATCATATAGTGGACTCGGGTTATCTTCATGGTATCTTAGAGAAAATGGGTTTTTGCAGTAGATGATGGAGATCCTTTAAATCTTTATTTTTCCATCATCCATGTGGAAGGATCCTCATTTCTTATTCAGAAAGCTAAGAGTGTGTTTGGATGAGGGAATATTTTGAGGGAATGTGGTGTTTTGACGGAATTCAAATACTTTGATATGAATTACATTGTTTGGATAATAATTTGAAGAATTTTCAAAATGATGGAAATTTATGAAGTATTTTGTTCAAGTTAAATTTAAAGAATTTCAAATGACATCTAAAAGTTAAGAATTTCAAAATTATTCATTGTTATAATTTTTCAATTTTGGTCGCCAAATTTTCCAATTTGACCCCAATAAATTTATAAAAAATTGCAAATTGACCCCTCAAATTTTTCAAAAATTATAATTTGACCCCTCAAATTTTTTGAAATTTGCAAATTGACCCCTAATCTCACTTTTCAAATTTGGCCCAAAAAATTACAATTTAAAAAAGGTGCCCAAAAATTCTGACAATATATTTTTTTTATTTCTCCATCCAAACAATAATATTTAGGAATGAAAGCAATTTAATTGAATCATTTGAATTACCTAAAATTCAAAATTTCTCAATTACTCCATCCAAACACGCTCTAAGCTTAAAGGAGATATTTGTGTTGAGGGTGTGAAAAAGGGGTTCCTTCCCTATCACATATTTTATTTTCTTGCACTTTTTTTTTCCAGAGCTAATACTTAGGATGTTAATTGCATGCATAGAGTTTTGACACACTATGAGAAATCCTCAAGTGAAATTAATGCATTGTTTTCAGTGTTTTCAATTTTAAAAATAGATGGGATATTATTGAAAATACTTAATAAAAAAATAATACATTGTTTTGAGTAGGGGTGTTCAAATCCAAACCGATCCAAAATAAAACCGCAAACTGATCCAAAATAACCGAAAACCGCAAAAAATCGAATATTTTTTTATGTGTTTGGATGTTGTTTTGTATAAACCGCTAGGATTAGATCGGATTTCGGATCACTTTTTCAAAACCAAATCAAACCGAACCGAACCGCAAAAAAGTAAATATTAATACTTATTTATTCTTTTATTAGCATTATATATTGAATTATTATGTTGCTTGATGGTTTTTAATCTTATATATTACACTAATTTAATCTATATTATTATGACTTCGTATGTTTAAAAAATAATTGATGATTTACATACTATAGTTTTAATATTTTAATATATTTTGCCTGAAACCAATTATTTTACCGTGTTTGTGTAATATTAACGTTAATAAAAAAATTATATTCTTAAAAAAAGTAAATAAAAACATTTATATTTTGCATTTTGGATATTCAAAAACCGATCCAAATTAAACCACATATATTTGGATCAGATCGGTTCTGATTTTTTTAGAATAGTCATCCAAACTAAATCGAACCGCATGTGATTTGTATTTCGGATCACATTTCGCCTCAAAATCGATCCAAACCGAACCACGAACACCACTAGTTTTGAGTGTCTCCGAAAGAAATATGTTATGTATCACGAGAGACTTCTACACGACAACCTCACGAGAGAGCAATTATAACTGCATCATTTCCTAAAAAAAAACTGCACATTAATTTTTCATAATCAGACACAAAGGTATTCCATTGAAAAGAAAATCTAATGGTTCAAAATATTCGTGATCGGATTCACTATATTCTCTCTCGCTAGGAATAGCATATGACTCTTTTCGAAAATTAGTCAGCTTATTTATTCTCTATTAAAATTGAAAATCTCGTTGGGCTTATATAATAGGCAAAATTATATTTTTAGTGTCTTAACTTAACTATTTAGTCTTTTATCTTTTTTTCATTTTAATTTTGTTCTTTTCTATATGGATTTTCAAGCTTTAAAATTAAGTTAAGAAAGACCATAAGAAAATGAAAACGTGAATTTTAAGCTTGAAAATCTATATGGTCAAAAAGGACAAAATTGAAATGAAAAAAAAAGATAAATGATTAAACTCTTACTTGAAATTAAGTTAAGAGATTAAAAATATAATTTTGCTTATATAATATTGTATCTCTGATAAATTATGTCTTAGTTAAATCTCAAATTTCCTAAACACAGCTTTTGAGATTGCTCATTGTTTAGCAGTGGTCACATCTATAACTACTCTCATATTTTTTATGATGTCTTAATATATTTTTTATGTTTAACTATTTTTTTAATGAGATGACTTAGCTTTTCTTATGTAAAAATCTCATTAGAAAAACTCTTAATTTTTATTTTAGTTTATACTTCAACATCAAATCTCTTGTTAACTCAAATATCAAGATAGAAGACAATGGGTTTCTAACTTCATCCCATTGCATTACCTCACAATAAAATGGGATTAATTAACACTAATGATTCAAAGCATAATTATAATTGTCATGTCATCTAAATCGTTATCAGGTTCGTTTAAAACTTGAATTCACGCATTTTTACATCAATAATAGTTGAATTGAGATCAAACATCGTTACTAGGTTCTCTTCAAACTTCCTTAAAAAAAAGCTCTCTTAAAACTCGAATTCATGCATTTACTTCATCAATGATAGTTGAATTGAGATCAAACATCGTTATTAGATTCTCTTAAAACTCGAATTCATGCATTCACTACATCAATGATAGTTGAATTGAGATCAAACATTTATAGTACTATTTTTAAGGTTGGGTTTTAGATTTAAACAAAAAAAAAAACTAAAATGTGTAATCTCAATCAAACAAATATATACCAATCATGACTTCATGAATGTGTGACTTCAATCCGATTTAGATTTCTTCCCAAGCTTTCTTATCGAATTTTATACAAAATAAAAAATTACAACCTGTCATTGTTTTCCGACGTGGCGCTGATAAAGAAAGAATACGTCTATAAATATAATGGTACATACTACATATCAAAGAAGAAATGGTACTTAAGTTGACATACGTGTACTTGTAAAACGACAAAGTTGGCATACGTCTCTAATTCATGTTTGCACTCTAATTTTCTTTAGCAACGAACTTACTCAAATAATTTATATGTAGTTTTCTTATTATAATAATTTTTTTGAAGGATTCTTATCTTATTATAATAGTTATAGTCACGTATAAGTTGCATGTTAAGATATAAGCTATCCTAATAATTTTAAGTATTTCATACAATATTTTTATACACCGTATCATAATAGAAGTTTTTAAAAATAAAAAAAATCCTTGTTGACTCTGTGTTTTAATCTAACAAGAGGTAAAATGACAGGTCTTGTACTCAGAGATTTTAGGTTTAACTCCTGCTAGAACGCTTTATAGAAGGTATATATAAACTTCTTTGTGATTGTTTGTTGAACCCTAACTTTAAGATCTTTTGAGCTTTAGATTGAGTCATTATCCTCTCAACTTCAATTTATTTTCTATCAAAAATATATAAAAGATAGGTTTCTTCTACTATGAGAAGAAGTCTTCATAGTGGATTGGATGTTCGTAGAATACTTATACTATGATAAATGTTATTGGCGTAAATATACAAAATAATTCTGATAGACGTTTCTTTGGATTTGATGTTCTTACTTTATTATGACTTATATGTAATGTAATTCTTTCTTCTTTTTGACCTATATGTAATGTAATTTCTTTTGTTTTTGTACAAACATATAATCTAACTCTAACTCCTCATTTGTTTGCTGGAGTTAATTAAAATTTATCATACTTTAAATTAAAATTATAATCTAACTCTTTCTTCATCATATCATCATCATCATACATTATAAAATTGTAATAATTCCCGCCCTATTTGGATGATTTTTTAATCCATGCCACTCATATATTTCAAGTATAGTACTACAATGATATCACACATTTTTTAAGACTAAATTAATATTTGTATTAAACATAGGAGGTATGACAACATAATTCACACATTCAATTACCCATTTGAACCCGCCACAACTTTAAGGGAGAATTTCTTCTTTGATTGGGTTCGAGTTCAGTTTATTCCCTATATTCAAAGTGGGGCGGAGTCAATGGGACGGAATTGATATCTGCCATGTTAGTAAAAGAATTGTTTATATAAGTATTTATTTATTTAATGTTTACTTATGCATTATACATTTTAAACTTATCTCAACACAAAATATATTTTATCCATTTATTTTAACTGTTAACTACAATAATTTATAATTATGAATTTTAAAATCTAATTATTTTATATGTATAGGCGAGACGAAGACCTAAATTTCAAATATGACGAAAAACACAAGTAGGTATGAACTTTTGCGGGATGGGAGAGGCAAAACCCACCTAAGACTTGCCCCATTACCCTACAGATTTATACATAAATATGCAAATGACAAGTCTTAGCAAAAAAAAAGGAAAAGTTAGTTAATTTTTTTTTGAGGATGTTGGATAAAACTCTTGTTAACATTAATAAGGGTCACTTATCCAAAAGCGCTTAGATGAAATGGCACAGGTCTCTTCTAACTTAACCAAGGTCATGGTCTTAGGCATGCAACAACGTTAAAACTCTTAAGAAAAGTTTGTCGTCCATTTAAGTCTCAATGCTCGAGAGATTAGTCTCTGCAGTTACACGCGGAGGATATTCGATTTACATCCAAAATAAAACTGACTTATGAGACTATGAAAAACAAATGATTAAACACTCGAATCAGTTTTTGATAATTTGGGTTTGACCCAAAATTGTCCGTGACAAAAATATAATCTAAATTAATCTTTAATAACGGTTATATATAGATACACACACGGGATTACTTAAAAAAATTATATTGGGGACACATTATCCCTCGGCAATATTTCACTTGAATTTAACTTATTAATTGTTAATAATACTTCTTTTAAAAAGAAATTACTAATAATACTTGTGAGATAACTACACTTATTCCAAATCATTAGAGTTAGAACTTTTTTTTTGGTTTAAAGGTAGAGTTAAAATCTTATTCTTTTCTCAAAGAGCACTATTATTTATCACGAGAGAATTACTCACGTAGGACTTACAAATATCTAATTAGTCATTTAAATATCATTGTTTATGAAAAATATGTCAAGTACATTGTGAAATTTTTTAAGTCTTCAGTTGTGTAACTTAAGTTATTGGCTCATGTTGTTGTGATCAACCAAATTCGCAATGCTTAGCATTATCTTTTCTTAAATAAATGTAGAGTTTCGTTTAAATAGAAATAAATACAAAAATTAGATAATAGATTCTACAATTAAGTGAATCTCATTATCATTGATTACTTTACAACGTTATTAAAATGTATTTTGTGTATTTATAACTTCAAATATAAAGATAAAAATAATTCTAAAGGAGGGAATCCTAACCCAGTCATATATTTAAGGTGTTGAACAACAAGGCAGTCAAGGTTATGGGTGGCCAAGTAGTAGGAGCAAAAAAAATTGATGTGAAATCTTTTTTTTTTTTTAGGGAATTTGAAACTATATTTCCCTTGATTTAGTGTTAAAAACGGCCATAAATCACCGCTCTTTGGTGATGAGAAGAAACTGAAAAAGAGAAGGTTTTTTTTTTTTATTGTTATGTCATTACTAAATTGGGTGGTATCCAAAGACTAATTTGCTTCTTTTAGCACAAGACTATTGTTCATTTACTCCTGGTAAAAAATAATGTTTATTTAATTAAACCAAATTTTAACTTATTTCTTCCTTTATTTATATTTTATGATGGTAGAAGACCAGAATTATGATTTGTCATTTTTTGCCCCCGCACTATTAACAGCACAGTAAAAAACAAAACAAAAGTAGCAAAATCCTTGTCATGTGTTTGAGTGGTAGGCATGACATGAGATTAAAGTCTTAAAATGGAAAATCCCATTTAAGATTCACATGTTTCATTTGGGTTCATTTCCATTCATCTGCCTCAAAATTAACGAGTTATTATCCCGCACACACCACCAGTGTGACGTGCCATTAACGACAAAACTTTATATTATAATCAACTTTCATTTCATTTTTTAATCTCATGTGTCGTCATTACCTAAATAAATTTACGGTCCCGTATTTTAATTTCTACAAGTTCACCTCTCCATCGAGTACAATATATCGAGAGCGCTTGAATGAGATAGTACGAGTCCTTGTTAACTTAATCAAAATATAAGTTAATATCTGATTTTAAAATGTGTTTGTTAATTACATAAACTTTTAGGAATGGAGAGATTAATTTTTACAGTTGCACGCAGATGATATATATAGACCGGACAAAGTAAATTCAGACAAAATGAACACCAAACTCAGATTCAAATGAAATTCCAATATTATATATAGAGAGCAAGTTATAGCCATTTTTTCCTCAGCTCAAGCTCAAGAGCAATGGACTCATAACATTAGTAGTAGAAAAATATTAAAAATTTGTGAATATTTATTTTTTTTCTTTTACTTAATAAAATCTCATAATTTCAATTCTCACGGCGGCGCAACCTATTTCCGCCGCCGTATATGGCGAAAGGTCGGAAATTAACCACTAGCCGGAGTGAACGTTTCTTAGGAACATACGGTTACTCTCACAACCAAAGCTCCGCCGCTGCAGCCGATCCTTCTGAGCTCCGGGAAGAGGATATCTGGTCCACAGATGTCGGTTCCGGTGAAGTTGACTTGAATTTCTCCGATGAGTGGGAATCACCAAAGGCTGAAACCGTTGAGATCAACGGCGGTGGTTCTGGCTCATCGTATCGGAACCGGCGTCGGATTACTCAAAACAGCGATGAACACCGTCAATTAGGTGGATTATCACTTGCGTTTGAAGATCCGGCGATAAACTCCACGGCAGCGACAGCGAGAATTGTGCATCAGTTCCGTGCACACGACGGCGTTGCGTCTTCGCCATCAGCACGTGGACGGCACATGGCAACATCGCTGCCGGTGAACGTGCCGGATTGGAGTAAGATACTCCGAGTTGACTCGGTTGAGTCGTTACACAACGATAGTTTCGACGATGATGACGAATCAGAGATGGTTCCGCCGCATGAGTATTTGGCGCGTAGCCGTAAGAATGCAGCGAAATCGGTTTTCGAAGGTGTTGGTCGAACTTTGAAGGGTCGTGATTTGAGCCGGGTTCGTGATGCTGTTTGGAGTCAGACCGGGTTCGATGGTTGAAATTTCAATATCCGGTTCAGGTGGTGGTTTTTGATTGTTTAAAATTGTTCTTGTTTATGTATTTGTAATTTTAGTTAATTAATGTTATTTTTATTATTGTGGTTAATTAATTAATTGTTAATCAGATTCCACTTGGTGGTTGTTTGATTAATATATAAATTTGTTTAATTATGATTAGAAATGGTGGTTTATGGGCAATGATTCGGTTGGGTGGGACTTGGGTGATTAGAGTCCAACTCAGTGGCCAGTGAGCCTAATTAAGCAGGAAGCAAGTGCTAAACTGCTAATTAGCATGTAATAATAATTGAAATGGAATTGTAATTTATGATCAAGGTCATTGTCACATATGCTTAAGGTCACTTCAAGTTTGATTTTGGATAATGATTTAATTCAGGTGATTTTTGGATAATCAATGTTGATTTTGGATAATTAGCTATTTATTGTTAATTAGTGAAAGGGAGAGCTATATATTCCATACATATAAGACATGATATCATGATGAAGATGATGAATCCCACAACAGAAAGACATTACTAGGTTTCTTTGCAATTTGCACCAAACCTAATTAATTTTTAATTATTAATATCGTTTTTAAAGATAATATTGTAAGCAGTTAGCTACAAAAGACAAAAGGAAATTTATGATTAATATAATTATTTATTAATAATTTTAGAGGTGATTTAATGATTAACAATAGGTCTGTGAAAACTACCAACAAAGTGGTTTTGACAAGAATGAGACAAGCAACATGGTCTTCTTTGTAAGGAGTAAGGACAGTTTGGTTAGTTGGTTCTTTGTGCAAGTAATGAGAATCACACAAATTGTTGATCATTCCTTTTTTAAACAAG
>Ga0228711_1003673_pt1 | contig 23829 bp, 18 predicted proteins | sample MedpolnodulmetaG_2_FD_177996 | JGI IMG/M metagenome (GOLD analysis project Ga0228711, IMG submission 177996) | Root nodule microbial communities from Medicago polymorpha collected in Santa Monica, California, United States - brown nodules | ecosystem: Host-associated > Plants > Roots > Nodule...
GTGAATAGCGCTTTTGAAAAGCTTTTCGGAGATTTAGTGAAAAATGATTTTAACAAAATTGACTCTTTTGAAATTTTCTTGAACAATCATAAACAATGTATAAAAAAATATCACATATATGTGGAATAAGATTTTATCTTAGAATTTGAGAGATTCACAATACAAATCTTTTTAACACAATCAATTATTAACAATCCTTGAACAAGATACAAAACAATATACAATTTCAAACCAAACCTATACGACAATAAACCTAATTATCAAGAGAAAATTCAATACACATGAAATTGAATAATTGAGAAAGTATTGCAATAAATTGATCGAAGTAAAATTGATTTAACCTAAATCAAATAGATTGAGATTAACCTTTTGAGAAAACACTACTTAGATCAATACTAGCAATTCACAAATCAACTATTCAATTAATCAAGTGCGATATTAAAAGTAGAAAGAGAGAGAGAGAGAGAGAGATAACACCGATGTTTATAGTAGTTGACCCTTGTTCGACCTCGATAAGGGCTACCTCTACTCTACTTGATGAAGTACTCCTTCACCAAGGTCATCAACTATGTATGAAAAGTTGATTACAATGTTTACAAGAGTTCCTTCAAATTAAATCCTTCGATCTCTTCACTCGAGTCTTCAATGCTACGTCCGGTAAACGAACCCCCTTCGACTTCAAGAACGGTTAGAAAGACACCCAAGACCTTTGGAGGTGGAATGAGATTATTCACTTCCTTTAAAGCCTTGATTAAGCCCAATCAATCTTCTTGAGAGAACCAACTTACAATCCCTACTAGCACCCTAGAGAATCTACACACTCAAAGACAAAGTGATTCTAAGAAAAAGTGTTTAATCTTGAAGAATGTATGAGCAATGAGTTTTTGAGACCTAGAGAGAATAGATGCAAATGATTCAATACCTTGAAAATGAGAGGGAGAAGTGTTTATATAGTTATAGAAAAAAGACACAATTTTCGCACCAAAAACAACATATTGAATCGATTCATTCAACCATTGAAGGAAAATCGATTCAGACAGTAGAAAGACTAAATCCAGATGAAGGAAAATCTATGAAGATTGATGCAAGTCAAGAGATGTATGAAACGATTCAAACTCCCAGATGAATGTTTGAATCAATTCAAGGTAATAATGAATCGATTCAGAGAGTTTGATGATACGACTCAAGAAGGAATGATACGATTCAAACTTGAATCGATTCATATGCAGTGTGAATCGATTCACACAGAGTCAGAAACTTTTTTGAGACGATTCAAACAGAAATGAGTCGATTCAAGAAGACACAAGACACAAATGAAAGGGTACCAGGATGAACAGACACAAGATACTCACTAGGGTGCTTTAACAAAGTCTATACAAAATGAAAAGCTAGACAAACCTGATCTAACCTAAAACAATCAAAAATTACGAAAAAATCAAACATCATCAAAACTATAGCTAGAGACTTCAAAGTGGTCGTCAGTGGCAGACATGTTTTCTTTAGGTTGGGGTGCGGATGGTGAGGCTTGGAGTTGGTGTCGTAGATTGTTGGTGTGGGAGAAGGATCAAGCAGGGGCGTGAAGGAATGTACGTCATAATGTGTCATTACAGGTTGATGTTAATGATCAGTGGCGCTGGAATCTAGATCTGATGGCAGGATATTATGTGCATGGAGTGTAAATCTTTCCCACCAGTCAAGACCCGGACCGCTTCACACATCTGTCGAAATATACTTGACATAAGGATGTCCCATCCCATTAAAGGTATCTTTATTCGCTTGGCGGTTGTTTTATAATAGCTAGGATTCGGACTAAGGACAATATTGTTAGACGTCGTATCATTCCTTCTGATTAAATGCTTTGCGCGAGTGGTTGTGGGAATCTAGAATCAACAAATCTTTTGTTCTTGTCATGTAATGTTTTTGGTTCTCTTTGACATCCTGTTCACAATTGGCTTGGTATTTCATCAGTAGATTCATCAGGAATTGCAAACCTCTCCATTCAGTTTGGGAATTCAGAAGGTTATTTTAAATCTCAGCAATCTTTAATGTATTTGGTTTGACTCTCTTGCATTTGGATAATATGGAAGAAAATAAAAAGCATGATCTTTAATAATAAAGAATGCTCAATTCAACAACTTTTGGACAACATTAAAGTGCTTTCTTTATGGTATTGAAGGCAAAAAAACAAGCATATTGCTTTTGGATACCGTAGATGATGGACCAACCCTGTTTTTTTGTCAAGATTTTATATGTATTATTAACACTGGGGGTTGGAAAGATTTGATGGGGTTGGAGGCACAAGGGGTGCAATGGTTTAATAAGGAGTTGGTTAGAAAGGTGCGAGTTGGTTCCAATACATTTTTTTTGAAGGACCCGTGGGTGTCTAACGTTCCTTTAATGGAGGCTTTTCCGCGCCTTTATTCCATAGTTAATTCTCAAGATGGGATGGCGAGTGATTTTTATGTTAGGAATGCGGAGGGGGAAGGTGGAGGTTGTGTTGGCGGTATGAGCTGTTTGAGTGGGAAAATGAGTTCTTAAGCTCTCTTTTGGTGAGGTTGGAAGGGGTTGTGAGGGGGGATGGAGTCGATTCGTGGGTGTGGAAACCAGATAAAGAAGGGGTGTTTTCCGTCAAGTTTTGTTTTTTACTATTTCAAAATCAAAGCCTTTAAGATGGAGTTTTGACTAACGAGGAGGAGGTGATTTTCCGGGAGAATTGGAGGAGCAAGGCACCCAACAAAGTGTTGGCTTTCTTGTGGACTTTTTTACTTGATAGGATTCCGACAAAGGTCAACCTTGCTAAGAGATGGCTATTGGGGATGGATGATCCTAAGCGGTGTGTTTTTTGTGAGCTTGAAGTCGAATCGGCGGCCCATCTATTCCTCCATTGTGATTTGGTTTCTAAAGTTTGGCGGAAGGTGATGAGGTGGTTGAATTTTAATTTTATCACTCCCCCTAACCTTTTCATTCACACTTTTTGTTGGTCTAGAGAGGTGAGACCTAAAAAACTTAGAAGGGGGGCGTGGTTGATTTGGCATGCGGTGGTTTGGGTGCTTTGGAGGACTAGAAATAATCGGATTTTTAATAATAAGATTATTTGGGTGAAGGAGATGGTGGAACAAATTAAAGTGTTGTCATGGCAATGGAGCATGTCTAGATTGAAAATTGCGACGTATTTGTTCTATGAATGGTGTTGGAACCCACACTTTTGTCTTGGTGGTTGACCCGGACGGAAGGGTTTAGGTGGTGTTTTGAGTGTTGTTTGGGGTTGGCAGTAGGCTGAGGGGTTTTTTGTTTTAGGGCTGTTTGTTTTGCTTCTGTTGTCATCTTTGCGGTTTTGGCATTTCTGTGGCCGCTTTGGTTTGTTCAGGCAGCTCTTGTTTTATATGGTTCTCCCTAGCTGTGGTTGTGTTCCTCGGGTGTGTTGCTTCGTTGACAGCACCTTGTTTAGTGTTGTTTTGCCTTGGTGGAGAGGTGTATCTTGTGTTAAGCACTCTCCATTTGTACTCTTTTTCCTCTTTTGCAGGTTTAGTACTTCTTGTGCTAGCCTTGCTTAATTTATTTGGTTGTCTAAAACAAAAATACTTACTTCACTGAATTACATTTACGTATTTAAACAAACAAAGATTATTTTACCAAACAATAAGAGCATGCATGCCCCTTTACAAAAAATAACAGTATGTACCTGGAACAAAAATAAAAATAGCACGTGGCTTTTCGTAACAAAACAATATGTACATTTTTTTTAAAAGAAAATAAATGTGCATGTCCATCACCTAACGTTTACTCAAAAAAAAAAAATTGTCCAGCAACTAACGTAACTATATATATTATTTTAAATTACAATAAATTATAAAGGTAAAAGAGAATTTTAAATAAAACAATAAGGGTAAAATTGTAAGAAAAAATGATAAGTTATAAGCTCAAACACTACTTAGAATAGCGTCTGATAAATAGTTTATAAGCTTGTGAAATAAGCTATAAGCTCGTGGTAAAAAAACATTACCAAACAACGCTTTTTTGGTCAAACGAACTTATAAACTATTCGCTATAAGCTCGTTTTTTTGTCTTACCAAACATACTCTAAAAGGGAAATATTGATGCAAATTGGCGATTCTTACTTTTCTTGGGAGGGACAAGATAATGAATGAATGAGCATTTATTAGACTTATCAATTTTTTATTATACCTAAGTTAGTTAAGAACAAGTAGAAAATATGTAGATCGTAATGGGATGAGTAAGTACTAGATATTTCATAATCTAGGTAGAATGTGATTAATGGATGTTGATGAATACAATTGTGCACGTTACAAGTAGTCTGTATTAAGAAGTCAGTGATGTTACTAGGTTGTGGAATTTACACATTAGGCAGAAAAATTATTTGTTTAAAAGTTACTAGTTATGCTTTGTACGAACAGGCACTGTCACATTAAAGTGGCACATAATTAGAAGGTAAGAAATTCTATTGAGTATAGAGGAAAGTATTAGGTACCCCACATTCGGCCCAAAGTTTCCTTCTTCACAACATGATCTGTGGACAACGTATTTGGTGTGCAACTTCATGATGCTTATGCATCTTATATCATCTCTCTTTGTAGTTAGTTGCACTACAAACATAGAATGTGGATTTTATCATCATTATCCATTTTCACTTTATTATAACTTCGCATGAGGCCTTTATGACCCACATATTGTGTTAATGGTCTTTAGAAAAAATCAACCCCCTCCCTTGGCTACTATAGGAATTGCGTAACATTTATCTTGGCTGGGAGTAGGGGTAGCATAACGGGCCCAACCCGTTAGGCCGATATGTTTAACCCGCTATTTTTGGCAAATTGAATTGAAGTTTTGAACTTGTTTCCTATAATTGGCTTGTCCTGCTTAACTCGTTGAAAAAATGGAGCGGGCACATGGTAGAAAAGATCTCTTAACTCTTTTTTTTGTCTTATTTTATCCTTTTGAATATGTTTTGGTTGTTGGATTTAGTTTAGGATTTGTTTTATGTTATAGATTTGTTTTATGCTGGCAGATTTTCCTTATTTTGCTATTTAGTATGATGATAAGATCGAAAATTTGTTAATTATCTTGTATTATAAAAGCAACATAGTTTTTTTTTTTACAATTAAGTTGTAAAAAATTGAATTAAAAAAGTTGTTTTTTCTCTCGAAAAAAATGTTTTTTATTTGGCGGAGCCAGCCCGCCAACTTGACTGTCCGCCATTAAACGGGACAGAGTGAGATTTTGAACTCAGTAACCTAATTTGACTCGGCTCATCTCGTTCCCTTTTAAGCTGGTTTAAACGGCACAAACCTAAACGGAGTGTGTCAGTCGGGTTTGCCATCCCTAACTGGGAGGTTTCTTTTTCTAAAGCTCAATAACCTATAGTTTGATATTGGCTAATTAATATAATACATATTTTTAATTGTAATTTAGAAATACAAAGTAAAAATATATTTTCCCTAAAAAAAAGTAAAATCAAATTCGCCTAGTTAGGTCCGATTATCAATATCCAGTCATATATCTATACTAGGTCCCATTTGGATTGAGCTTATGAAAAATAACTTATGTAAATAAATAAGTTTTTATTTTAATTTATAAACTCTCAATAACGAAAATTGTAAATTCATAAACTGTTTTTTCATAAAATACCTTAACAGACTTATAAATAATACATAAAAGATTATTTATTTGCGTAAATTGTTTTGTATAAGCTCTAAAATAAGCCAATCCAAACGGGGCCTAAATATAAAGGAAATAGATTGTTTTGGCTCTTTTGTGCAGCCTTTTTCTCTATCCAAATTTACCCTCAACTTTCAATACAAATATCACATATAAGAAATAAATAAAAGTAAATGCAAATATTAAAATAAAAGTGTAACAAACATGATATGAGTATATATATGTCCAGTTTTTTCTTCTTTTATCCTTTAAAAAATATAACAAACTAGATAAGTATATCCATATTTACTTTTTCACTATCCTAATTATACCCTTAAGAATTTAGATTATATTTTTTTTAAAAAAATAAGAATTTAGATTATACTTTTCTGTTATATTGTTGGTGTCATTGAAATATATAATCATGGGTAGTTTGATTTGTTATAATTTGAAAACAAAAACATTTGTATTTTTACTATTAATCAAAATCAAAATTTTATAAAAAAACACCGTTCTTAATTTTCAAACGTTAATGCAATAAAAAGAGCGAAAAGACGGGAATGCAAGTACTTATCTTTTCGCTAGTCTACATAATGATTTTTATTGTTTTTTTAGGGAATAATGATTTTTATTATTAAAATTAATCATATAAATCAATAACATTTTCACATATGTTTTGTACAAAAAAAAAAACATTTTCACTAATTGTTTTTGTATTATTATCATTAATGAATTGAACTAAATTTCTTCCACTAAAAAGAAACATTGATTTTGGTCAGAAAAGAAGAATCAATAACAATGATTTTAGTCAAAAAGAGAATCAATAACATTGACTAACATTCAATAATTTGTCAAAAAAAACATTGGTTTATATTCATTAATTGTTTTACAAGCATAAATTAATTATACAACTGTCTAAAAAAAAACTAATTCTATAACTGGTACTTGACTTTGAAAAGTTTATTTTTTATTGTATTTTTGTTCAAAATTTACATAACATTCATTCATATCAATCCTTTATTCATATAAAATGTAGTTATTTTTAAAAAAAAAATTATAGGTTTTTAATTCTCAATGAAAAAAGTCAAGTCAAATTAAAGAATAAACACTTTCCTAAAAAATGCGTTAAAAAAAAACTTTTGTGAACATTAAGAAATTATAGGTCTCTAAATTCTCATCGAGTCCAAAGACTTTGTCTACCTTGAATTGAAACTTCATCTTCTCAATCTAAATCATAAACTAATATACAATAAATAATTAAGATATTCTTATTCTAAGTGCCAACATCGCATTTTTCTTTCATTTTCTCTTGTTCTTCCTATCACTAAAATCAGACTATTATCTCCTCCCTCTTGTTCTCCCACACCCTAACATCATCAAACCTTACTCCAAACACCATGGATTGAGCATGCAAGTACATTTTCAGATTCCTCATAAAGAATTAACTCAGAGACAAGCTTTAAATCACTTTCCCTCTCTCTATTTAGCGTAAATCGAACTACTCCCATCTTTTTGTATTTCGGGAAATTATGTTGCAAGCGTGGATTAAGGGTTGCATGTAATGAAACTGAAGTTTGATGGATTGTTTGGATACTAGGAACAAGAATTGGAGCAAGAACTCAAAGCTAGGAGCTTGGGTAGTAGCACTTGGAGCTGGATTTTGAAAGTATCCAGAAATAAGAGGTGAGTTCCCTTAGTTTAGATATCCCACCTTGGGTAACTTGAATCATGTGAGAAAATTGACAAATTTTAGGTTATTTTGTTGAATTTAGTTTCCCATTGTCAATGATTGATAACTTTGTTAATGCTTGATTTACATACTAAATTTTTATCAATTAAAATCTCTCTGGAGCTGTAGATACATTTTGGATGCCTGCGTATTCCTCAATTGGCCAAAAACTTGATTTTTGGACGTTTTTATTATATTGTCATGCTCGCTAAGCGAGCTGGAGCTCCCTAAGCAAGCATGACACATTTTTTCCATTGAGTCTCCTCGCTTGGCGAAGTATGGGCTTGCTAAGCGAGACACTCTATACCTCAATTTTTTCTAAAATGATCAGTTTATAGCCAAGGACCTATCTGCAATTCCAGGAAGCTTATTTAAGTGTAAGGAAAGTAGGAACATGGGTTTTTATCATTGCGTTGTATCAGAGTGTATGTATATTTGGGTATCAAAAATGATTAGGTATGTGTAGATCGCTGACACAGGAAATTAATTACATGTAAGATGGGATCACTACGTCCTTATTATCAGTTTTAAGAATATTAAGTATATGTATAAGTCATGTCTCTTGTTGTCCACACCAGTGGGACATAGGGATTCACGCCAATGGGATGAGACACTTTTCGTAAGGATGGCTTGCATGACGAAAAGAGGAGTCTGGAGTTAGCCAAATATGTATAATTCCTCTTCAAATCAAATATAAAAACCTCAGAACAACAAATAATGTTGGGAATCATGAAAAACCATACTTCAAGATTATCAGGACCAAATTGAGTATTTACACAATGAACTAAAACAATTGTTATGTCTTAAAAGTGTAAAAAAAAAAAGAAAAAAAGAATGCGTGCATCTAATCAAATCATACTGTGATGTCAATATATTACAATACATCTTAAAATATATGTACATAGATCTAGTAATAAAAGATATAATCGGATGCATATGTAGAAAAATTATTGAATATAAATTAAATCCTCAAAAGAGTGAAGAAACTGAAAACGCAGAAACAACAACGTCATGCGCTGAAATGACAACGATGACATGTGCAGAGACGTACCTGGAGGAAATGACGAAATCGAAGCGGAAAGATTAGGTTGAGGAAAAGAAGAGAGATTAGGATGTAAAGGTGCTGAAATATGGTTTTGTTGAGAGAAATTATTAAATGCGGACATAAAAGCGTTGTTTTTGGATGATTTGACAAATTTTGAAGTAGAAAGACAAAGTTGAGGAGAAGAATCGAGATTAGGATCCAATTGAGCTAAAATAGGGTTTTGTTGAGAGAAGTGATCAGATGCAGACATGGCAGCATTGTTTTGGGATGATTTGACGGGTTGTGAAGCGGAAAGACAAGGTTGAGGATAAGAAACGAGGTTAGGAAGAAAAGGAGCTGAAATAGGGTTTTGTTGAGAGAAGTGATTAGATGCAGACATAACAACATTCTTTTGGGATAATTGGACGGATTCTGAAGCAGGAAGACAAGGTTGAGGATAAGAATCGAAATTAGGAAGAAAAGGAATTTTTTCAGCGTTGTTTTGGGATGATTTGATGGTTTGTGAAGCAGAAAGACAAGATTGACGAAAAGGAGAAGCAATAGGTTTTGTTCAGAGAAGTGATTAGATGCAGACATCACAACGTTGTTTTGGGATGATTTTATGGTTTGTGAAGGTGTCTTAATGGTTATATACACATATTATAGTATTATTATTTCATATTACAAGATAATGATCATTCACAGCCCTCGTTTTTCATCTACCGTCGGTTGCAAAGCTTGAAAGGTTTGTGTGAGGTGGCTAGTTTTATTAATGTATATATACTATATAAGTATATATACTTTTCCATAAATTTGAGTAGGTGATACTCGTGGTTTAGTGGCTATTGCTATTAAGTTTTGCTTCGTGAACATGGTCGAATCCACCGTTTGCATTGTGGAATTTTCTGGTTTACAAAACAGAAGAAATGAAGGACATCTTGTAATATTTATCAGAAACTAGCTTATCAAGGACAGTTTGGAAGTGAAGTTTGTCCTGTGATTATTTCATGCAGCTAACTAAAATTGGTAGGACAATCCCCATAGCTCATCGAATATGCAAAGAAAGAAGCGAAATACAATAATTAAAGAACAAGCTACAACAAAAGTCCCAAGATAGAAGTACAAGTACTCATATTCAGGACCAAATGAAATAGCAAAATGCAATAAAAGAAGGATAAAGAGAGAAACAACCAACACCCCCTGAGAAACAAAAATTCCAAAAACTCCTAAAGATAAAACCAACTAACACCCCTTTAAGCGCCAGAAACCGGTATAGAAAATATAGAAAAATGACCATTTCATCACATTTTCATGTTCAAATTTGCATAGTGAATTACCTATCACAAGTTGTACTAATGACCATTTCTTATAAACACTTACTCTCATGATCAATATTGATTTCAATACTGAATGAACTATCAGTTAATACAATATTCTCATTAAGTGCATAATTCATCCATTTCATTATTCAACCTCATTAACTGAGAGTATTTCTACAATATGTATTTTTTTCGGCAAATTCTTAGTAAATTCCCTCTCATTTATGCTCTTTCTACAAAAAATTTTATAACGATATCTCTATCAAGCTCGCTCATTCAACTTTTCATCTCATAGTAACATTGCATTCATAACAGAACCACATTTATAGATGCTCAATACATGACATTTAGATTGTTGACAAAATGGAAACACATCTAACCCTATTTTAAGATCAACATAAATCAGTATTGATATAAATAAAGCATATGGGCAATGAGAAATACAATAATTCATCAATACTAAAATACACTGAAAATCATATATTAGCACAAATCTAAACAAGGCACATGTTCAACTTCATCCAAAGAAAATGTATTACTCAAGTAACTATAGTGTTGTACCAATCTATTGTTTTTGTTGAACAACATTGCAGTTGCAAGGGAACTAAATACTATATAAAGTAATATTTGTCTGCAAGAAAGAGATCATACATGGAAGCTTAATTGCTTCCGCATGTATTTTGCCTTCCTCTACAGCAACCGAAACGACAAGGCTTGAATATCACCTATTAGAGTTATGATTAAGGAAACAATATCAAGAGTCATTCACGACAAGGTAGAACTAAATAAAGTAAAAAATAATCACCTTTTATGGAAAAATCTCATTAATACAGTTGACGGATGCATTCAGAAAATCCACAATAACACCTTTCATCTTTACATTTCCATTTGAATCAATCACTTGATCGATCTTGTAATTGTAGTTGAAAGTCAGCTCATTCATGCTCAGAATGTCCTCAGCTACATATACCATGATGTGTGGAATCCTAGGATCATCACCATCATCGTAAAGAACATTTTGCGCAATCAAATTGGGAGAACAACTATGGTTAATAAACCTTGCCACATTACCATAATTAGCAGCATCAATGGTAAACGTACCACTATCACTGCCACTACAACATGGGTCATCCATGACCTCTTTACCACTTGGAGCAGAATATGAACTCATCTCCTTACTGTCAACAATATAAGAATCCACTATAGTCCTTGTGAATATTATTGCCAATATTAAATAAACACTCATCATTATCAACCTCTTTCAAAGCTTTCTCATCTTCAATAATCTCACCTAAATACTCACAAATAACACTTCCAGAAGGAGTTGCATCCTTCGATCTTACACCCCACCTTTTTGCCTTCGTCTTTAAAATTTGAAGCTTAAATTTAATCTCATTTTTCTTTACGCTTGGAATTTTCCCAACAGATGAATCTTTGAAAATCCATTCAGGATAAATCATCCGATTAATTTATCGAAAAAACCGAACCTTGCCAGAATTTATATGATTTACCACAAATATAGGAACAACTTCTTGTCCATTGGAAATATCTTCAACAAAATATAAACATTTAGTTGTTTCAAAAATTTTCTTTCATTCCTTCAAATCATTACAAGCACCCTCTTTATGATCAGGAAATCTAACCAATTAGCTTCAAATTTATAAAGACCATAGTAACAATAAACCTCACCTCAACCAACAACACCACCGTTCTTCGAATTAAACTTCATTATAACTCTAATAGGATTTTTAACACGAAAACTATTCTTCAAAGCAACATTCCCATTAACACATTTTTCAGAATTAATAACATTACCTCCTTCCCCTGAATAAACAAACACTTTTGTTTCATCCATATCATCAAACTGACAAGAAAGAACGCTAGTTGCAACCAAATTCCCATTCTTGATCACGTAATCAATGCTGCTTGACGGTGAAGACCAACAACATTAAGTTCTTGCCAAATACTAAAACTTGTAACCTACTTCAATTCCATATAACTAGAAGGAATTATATAACTAGAGTTAGTTAAGGTAGTTACATTTAGTTAGATGTTAGTTAGAGAATTATAGTTAGTTACACAATTAGTTAGTATAATTGGGGTCTATAAATAAGACCACCCTTGGAAACACACTTCTTGAAGATAAGAAATGAAACTAACTATATACCCCAAGTAGGAAGTGTTTAGAAGCGTGTTTCCAAAGGTCGTCTTATTTATAGACCCCAATTATACTAACTAATTGTGTAACTAACTATAATTCTCTAACTAAATTATAACTATCTGTAACTACCTTAACTAACTCGAAGTGGCATTGATTACGTGATCAAGAATAGGAATTTGGTTGCAACTAGCATTGTTTCTTGTCATTTTCATGATATGAATGATACAAAAGTGTTTTTTTTATACATGGCAAGGTGGTAATGTCATTAATTCTGAAAAATATGCTATGAAACACGTTTTTAATACTTACTATAAACCGTTAATTACAGTTGAAAGAAGGCAAACGGGCAACAAGCTATGCCGGTAGGTCTTTTTGGGTAATACTTAAAAGTCTCAACAATAACTAATAATAAAAAAGTCACATGACACATGAACTTTTGTTAGACGTGTGCGACTGTAGCTAACAATGCAGACTAATATGCTAAAAAAACATATGGTTGAAAGGAAAATTCTAAAGCAATTTAGTAAAAATAAAAAATGAAATTTGAAATATTTAAAGAGACATAGTTGTGGCCGACGATCTAAATCGCTAAAAACACAATATTCAGTATGTCCAATTTTGTTAATCGATTGTCGTTGATTAACAATGTCTGCCAGATTTTGGTAGTTTTGTATCCCTGAGTATTGGTGACGAAATTGTCACCAAAATTAGCTCATACAACCATTTACTCCTTTGCTTGTTGAACCTCATTGTGAACCACGAGTTAACAAAGTCAGCAAGTTGTTTGGAAATATGATACATGATGTCATTATGATACATGATGTCATGTATCCCCATATCAATATATTGTCTAATTAAAGATGTTGTCATTAGTACTTTAGTTTTAGGTGTTTCAACCAGTTATGCTTTAAAAATGCTAGGATGAACTATAATTGTCGACATTCCTAATGTTTGTGGCTCGTTTGGTCAAGGTTAACATGAACTTCTACTTGTTGATGATAATGGTTGATCCATACTACTAATAACTTTTTTAGACTTCAAGTGCATATGAAAAATGTATTCCTGACTTAGGAAATTGATTTTTCTAGTAGTAAAGGTTGTAATTTCTCACTGGGCATGCCAAATTTGTTGATGGAGCAAAGATTTAGTCGAGGTTTGACTGAATGTCCTCAACTCTGATTCCATCTGCTTCAAGCGATTGGCATTGAGGGAGGATCTTCAACCCTCAGTTGTGGGTTTCCTAACTTCTCCAGCAGAGTGTTAGATACAATATTTTGGGGTTTTTTTTATTAAGCTATACAAAGAAATGCATAAATGAAAATAGATTTTTTTTTTTTAAATAAGCTTGTCTGATTGATTTATGGATGTTCTAATTATAATGTATGAACTATGTATTTATAGAAAGACAAAAAAAGAAAATTATCCAAGCAATGTGGCATGCAACTATGAGCCTTTTCATAACTAATTTTGTGAGTCTATTTTGCTTCTGCGAATGTGGCGCCCCACATTCGGCTCGAAGTTTCCTTCTTCAAGACATGATATGTGGACAATGTCCTTGATGTGCAACTTCATGATGCTTATGCATCTTATATCATCTCTCGTTGTGGTTAGTTGCGCTACAAACATGAAATGTGGATCTTTATCATCATTATCCATTTTCACTTTGTTATAACTTTGTCTGAGGCCTTTATGACCCACATATTGTGTTAGTGATCTTTAGAAAAAAATCAACCCCCTGCCTCGACTACTATAGGAATTGCATAACATTTATCTCGGCTGGGAGGAAGGGTAGCATAATGGGCCCAACATGTCAGGCTGACACGTTTAGCCTGCTATTTTTGACAGATTGAGTCAAAGTTTTGAACTTGTTTCCTATAATTGGCTCGCCTTGCTTAACTTGTTGAAAAAATGGGGCAGACACATGACGGGCCAGATCTCTTAACTCGTTTTTTTAGTCTTATTTTTGTTGGAACAAAATGTGTTTAACATTACAACCTTTAAGTTTTGATGATAACAAGGTATTAAAATGTCAAATGGATATGCTAATATTTGTTCAAGTGTGCAGGACCATAGTCAAAAAATTATGTCAAGTATAGGTCTAAAAGAACAAATGAGAGCAGTGAAATGTACAAAAAGGAAGCTTGTGTTGCAAGATTCAAGACAGAGTCTAAAGACAAAGAGCATCTAAAGACTACCAGAAGCTGACTACCAGAAGTTGACGTCATCAAGAGTCTGAAGAGCCTCAGAAGCTGAAGTTCAACAAAGTCTGAAGACTGGAAGTTGGAGTTAGTTAAATGTTGTTATTCTAAATTCATATCATTGCAAAAGGAATGGAAGCCTGGAGCAACGACTATTTTAGAGAAAATAGAAGGCATTGGATGGTTATCCACTAAAGAGCGCAGGAAAAGGACATAGTACAATTGTACAACCACTACTCCACTACCCAACTCTTCATGTCTGCAATATTATAAGATAACAGTTGTGACTACACTGGTTATTCTCTATTCTTAGAATGAATTTGAAATTGTTCCTCCATAGGACAATGATCAAATCAAACAAGTGATTATCAAGCTTGAGCAACGACTCTTTTGATGTGCTGGTCTCTTTCACACCTCTATATAAAGGAGTGGAGACTTGAAGATTTAAAAGAAAGTTGTTTTATTAGTTGAATGTTCTAAATAAACAAATGTATGAAATAAGCTTGTTTTATTAGTTGAATGTTCTAAATAAAATGTATGAAATATGTACTTATACAAAAAAACTATGCCTATTAGCCAAATGACATGGCATATAACTATGAGCTTTTACTCCACTAATTTCGTGAGTCTTTCCTTCTTCACGTCATGATCCATCCTTAATATGTAGTTTCATGATGATTGTTCCTCTTCCGTTATCTCTCATTGTGGTTAGTGGCACTACAAACATGAAATGTGAGTTTTGTGCATCATTGGTCCAGTCCCACTATGTTATGACTAAGTTTGAGGCCTATATGACCCACATACTATGTTAGTGGTATTGAGAAAATATCAAATCCCCTCGCTCAACTACTCTAGAAATAACCTAACCTTCACCTCAGCTGAAAGATTTCTTCTCCTAAAGCTCAGTAGCCTAGTTGTCGATATTGGCCGATAGAATATAGATTTTTTCGTTGTGACATTGATTTTGGTCAAAAAGAGAGTCAATAAGATGATTTTGGTCAAAAAAATTTGATCTGGTCAATAAGAGAATCAATAACATTCATTAATATTCATTAACTATTTTTAATTAATAAACAAATATCTATAACTGCTATTTTACTACCTTTAAAAAAAAATCTTATTTGACTTTGAAAAGTTTATTCTTTAATGTATTTTCATTCAAAATTTGCATTTATCATTCATGCATATCAGTCCTTTATTCTTATAAAAAGTAGTTTTCTTCTTAAGAAAGTAAATTAAAAATTATAGGTTTTTAGTTCACACTGAAAAAAGTCAAGTCAAATTAAATAATAAACATTCCTAAAAAAGGTGTCAAATTTATTTTTCTCTCAACAATAAAGAATTACAGGACTTTATAAATTCTCATTGAGTCTGAGAAGTTTCTCTACCTTAAATTTAGACTTCATCCTCTCAATCTAAAAATTATGATATAGTATACAATAAAAAAAATTAGATATTAATCTTTATAAGATTAATTGTTGCTTTATTTCATATATGATGAGGGGTTCATATCATAATCACAATCACTTTGAAGCTGAAAAGGAGTTTGAAAATGACTCGCCCTGCCTTGATACCGGTATGTATAAACTTCAAATAATTCCAGATTCACTTACACATACATTCACTTATACACATACATTTACATATGCTAATTTTTTTTGTATTTGTTACATTATATATTATTAAGAAAAAGACAACAGAACATATAACAAAGCTTTTTGTGCATAGAAAAAAGAGCTCCGTACCGAAAATATCCTTATATGAGAGGTATTGAAGATCATACTTTGTGAAACTTATATGAACTTCACATGCAAACACAAAGGAGAATATGCTAGGCTAAAAGAAACGGTTAGTAAACTTCTTTTGTTGATGATTTTTTAATTTTAATTTAATATTAATGATAAAAAAATTCATTTTAATTTTTTTTTAAAAATGAATATTTTAAAAACAATTTTTTTTGCGATAAAAACAATATTTTAAAATCCGGATTGAACGTTAGTTTAATTTGTGAACAAAAAATCAATCAGTTCGTTAATTGGTTTGAGCATATTTGTATTGCATCATGGATGAATAGATCGATTCACAGTTATACCAGAATTGATTCAATAAGTTCATATTTTTTGCAATTGTAAACATATAATGAATACAATTGTAGATGAATAACTTTGAAAATGAGTTTGAAATCTCCTCTCTCACTTGTAAGTATATGTATCATTTTTGGAATGTATGCTCAGGAGTTTGGCTCCGAATGCGGAGAAAAAGAAAAGATGATATATAAACTTACAAGTGTGTGTTGGTTTCCATCAAATTCAAAGGAATGGAAATGATTTATTTTGTTTTTTCCTCTTTCGGTATTCCTAACCGGTTCGCCAATGGGTTTAGCATCCTCCAATGACGACTCCTCTTCTTCTTTCTCCTTCTTCTCGTCGACGTAGTCATCTTCTTCTTTTTCTTGGAGTTTCATCAGCCTCTTCCTTTTGCTGTGGTGAGAAGGAGAAGGTAAGTCGTCGCTATTGATTGCTACCATTGTTGTTCACTTCACTTCGTCGCGTCGTCACAGTTTCAAAAACCAAAAAAGGAAAAGTGTAATATTGCACCGCTTTTGATTCTTGGAGTAAGACTATGGTATGACTTAAAAACTAAGAAATTTTTAAGTCATAACATATTCGTACTCCAAGAATCAAAAGTGGTGCATTACTCTTTTCTTTTCCTTTTTTGGTTTTTGAAACTGCGAAGATGCCACACGGTGAAGTGAACAAGAATGGTAGCAATCGGTAGCGATGAATCACCTTCTTCTTCTCACCACTGCAAAGGGAAGAGGCTGATGAAACTCCAAGAAGAAGAAGATTACTACATCAACGAGAATAAGGAGAAAGAAAAAGAGCAACTGTCATTGGACGATGCTAAACCCATTGGCGAACCCGTTAGGGTTTCTGGAATAGGAAAAACAGAATAAATCATTTTCATTCTTTTAAATTAGATAGATACCAATACACATTTGTAAGTATCTATATCATTTTCTGAATGCATGTTCGAGAGTTTGGGTCCAAATCAGTGTATGTATATACTTCAAATAATTCCAGATTCACTTACACATACATTTACATATACTAATTATTTATGTATTTGTTACATTATTATTAAGAAAAAGACAACAAATTAAGCTCTTTGTCCAGAGAAAAAAGAGCTTCATACCGAAAATATCCTTTTAACATTATTTATGTATTTGTAACATTATTGAATGTCATACTTTGTGAAACTTGTGCGGTTACTTCTTTCCCAATACAAGAGCATGAACTTCAGATGCAAACAATGAGATAGGGGAATGCTAGGCTGAAAGAAAAGGTTAGTAAACTTCTTTCGTTGATGATATTTAAATTTTAATTAAATATTAATGATAAAAAGTTACATTTTTCTGGGATAAAAAAATGGACTGAACTAATTAGTTTAATTTGTGAAAAAAAAATATTTTTGGCTCACCAATTGAACTAATTGGTTTGATTCAGTTTTTAAAATATTGTTTTTATCTCAAAAAATGAAAAATTTTATCATCAATATTTGATTAAAATTAAAATATAATCAATGAAAGAAGTTCACTAACCTTTTCTTTCAGCCTAGGGAAAGGATGACCCCCACATGTTCCCAATTTGTGATCTTCAATATCTCTCCTATAATGATATTTTTAATATGGATCTCTTTCCTAGCACAAAGAGCGTTGTTATTGGCTCTCTTGTGTTTTTTCTTAATAATAATGTGACAAATACATAAATAATTAGTATAAATGAATGTATATGTGAATAAGTGCATGTATTTAATCTAAAGTGACTAGTGGAGCTCTGGAACTTGCAGCTTAAGAAACCATGGTATATAAATGTAGATGTTCTCAATAAAGATTTTTGTTTGTTTTTAAAATTAATATAAAGTTATAAAATATTCATGGATAAGACACTTCACAATGTAATTGGTGATTTTGTATTTAATTTTATATGCATAGTATCTTAACAAATAATTGGATTCTTTGAGGCTTTTGTCACTTTTTCAACTTATATGTTTCATACCATATGTCATTGCTATTTATATATTAGTTAGTGTATAGTAAAATCGAAACTATTTGAACATTCATTTATACAGTGAATAAGAACACTTAAATTTCATGAATGTGAGATTAGTGGAAAGAAGAAAGATTATAACAAGGAAAAAAAAAGAGAAGAGAAAAAAAAAAAAGCTTAAAAATGTGATAAATGATTAGAAAATATTGAAATAGAAAAGATTGTAAAATAGACTATCACGTGAACTTTTTAATGTCATTTAATTTCGGTTCTGTAAGAGCATATACAAACTGCCAATAAAAATCACATTTTTTATTCCTATACCATACCATAGATTCTTGAAGCGGCAATCTATCCCTAAGTGCACAAATGCCCTCTAGAAAGGCTTAGACACTCTCCAGAAGGGCTCCTTAAGCCTAGGCGCGTTCCCCTTGGAGTGCCGCCTCAACAGGCTTATAGAAGCATCTAGAGCATTGTAAACTGACTTAAGGCCCATGTTACTTGGGGTTTAAGTCACGAGAATACAAGCCCACAAAGGCTATAAATACCCCTCTTGAGAGTATTCTCAAGGCATGACCTAAACAGATTAAAACCCTAGTCTTAGATATTGTACTCACTACAAGTACAGTTGGCGCCCACCGCGGGGCTTCAGAAAACTAACCTAGGCCGCACCTCTGAATCGTAATCGCGATTTAGAAAAAACAAAATTTGCAATCTCTAAATCGCAAGCCTAATCGTGATTTAGAAGACATCAAATCATAACCTCTATATCTCAACCCTCATCACAATTTAGACACCCATTCTCACTCTTCCATCGCCATGATGACTGACTCATCCGATCACGACGACGTCAAGGCAATGAAAATTAAAATTGCATAGCTAATAGAGAGGAATGAAGCCCTTCAGGCTTCCATGGAGACTGTCCAGCAACAACATCACGAGCGAGAAGAATCGATACAGGGCGACCTGGACGATCCCAATCCTCAACCACTCTCAGCAAAAATCTAGAACGCACCCGTCTCAAAGAGTTTCTAACCGCCGTCCCTCACTTCTTTTGACGGAAAGGGCGACCTAGTGGAGCACGTCAGTGCGTTCAACACCCACATGACTGTAGTTGGAGCTAGCAACTCCTTTAATTGGAAACTATTGGAAGAAACCTTTCGTAACGTCGCGTTACATTGATATATGAACCTCCCATGCTTCTCCATCATTGAATACCAAGACGTGACAAGGAAACTCATCCACCAATTCTCGACAAGCAGACACCGTAAAGTCTCCTCCACTAGCCTCTTCAAAGTCCATCAAGGATTGAACGAGACTTTATGAGACTACCTCACCAGGTATAACGACGCCGCCATCAAAGTTGTTAACCCTAACCAAGAGCTATTTGTTGGGGCCATTTGGAACGAACTGTGCGCCGGACAATTCAATGAGTCGCTGGCCTGGAAACCTGCAGAGTCAATGGAGGAAATCATGGCGAGTGTCAAATGTTATATCAAGGGGGAAGAAAGCAACGCAGAGAAGAGAGCCAGAGACACTAAAGAGCGAAGCAACACCAACTCCTATAGAAGAGGTTTTTATCCGCTACCTGCAATAGACATGGGAACCTTCAAAAGAGAGGACAAAAGACTTTACGGTGTGAACAAATTTACTCCACTAAACACACACGGCCTAAGAGAATCTACAAGGAAGTTTTTCACTCCAAACTAATCCCTGATCCCTTGGAACAACATTTTAATTGCATGGGGCTCAATCAGAATGCCTGGTGCAAATACCACAGAATAAGTGACCACACTACTGACGATTGTAAACATCTAAAAAGGGAAATTCAAAAATTAATACAAGACGAAAAACTCCGAGGTTACGTAAAAGGTAACCGCAGCGAGGAAAGAAATACCTTGAGGAATCCAACAAGGACGGAAAGGATGATCGAGACGGGGATCCCAAAGAAAGATATACTCTCAACACCATTTCTGGCGGCTCCGTAGGTGATAGTGAGTTAAGCTCTACCCGAAAAAGGTATGTATGGAAAATTATGTTTATCGACGATAGCATCAATCAAGCGCTCGGGCGGGAACCCAACATTACCTTTTCAGCAAAAGATTACGAGGGTTTCGTCCCCCATGACGATGATCCAATGGTTATTACTCTGCAAATAGTTAATTGGGATAGCAAGATATTCCTCGTAGGGTAGTTCTCCTGATATACATTATTATAATGCCTTTGAAAAAATGGGACTAGACATAGAGCAGCTACAACCTTTTAGAGGGACCTTGGGATTCACCGGGGAACAGGTTCAAGTGTGAGGCTACATTACTTTAAAGACCACTTTTGGAGCATGCGGTCATGCTAAGGCAATCCGAGTGAAGTACCTTGTTGTGAACTCCCCTAACTCTTACAATATCATCATAGGTCGCCCGACCTTCAATATCTTAGGAACTTTTCTATCCACCAAATTCTTGATAATGGAATACCCACTGGACAATAGACAAATAGGAATTATTCGATTGGACCAGAAGATTGCTAGAGAATGTTACCACAACAGCCTAAGACTACAGAAAGGAAAGAAAAAAGTAAATGATAATAAGCCTCACAATGTCAACATGATAGACATAGACCCTAGAAAGGAGTACCAACAAGAATGCCTGGAACCCACTAAGCACCTATAAGAGATTCACATAGGATCCCAACCCCATCAAATCACTAAGATAGGAACCTCCTTGGACCCAACTAAAGAGCATGTCGTGATAAACTTGTTGAGAAAAAACCTATACCTTTTCGCCTGGCAACCCTCAGACATGCCATGAATTGACTCGAGTATTGTGTTCCACCACCTCGCCGTAAACCAAGGGATTAAGCCAGTGGTGCAAAGGAAACAAAGATTGGGCGAAGAAAGGAGGAAAGCAGTGGACGAAGAATTAAGATGCTCCTTTTATTAGTGATCAAATACCCCACATGGCTGACTAACACTTTCTTGGTAAAGAAAGCTTCCGGAAAATGGAGAATATGTGTATATTATACAGACCTGAATACAGCTTGCCCCAAGGACCCATATCCCCTACAAAATATTGACCATCTAATAGATAACGCCTTCGGTAAGCTTCATGGACTCCTACTCAGGTATAACCAGATCAAGATGGACCCCCTTGACGCCCCAAAAACGGCCTTCATGACAAACAACCAGAATTACCACTATGAAGTCATGCCCTTTGGACTGAAAAATGTTGGTGCCACCTTTCAAAGACTGATTGATACCACCTTCGCACAACATATTGGAAGAAATCATCAAGTTTACATAGATGATCTTGTAGTGAAAACAAAGGAGGGAGCTAGGCACAACATGTCAGGAAGTACAACATGCCATAAACCTCGCCTGGTGTTCTTTCGGTGTCCAGGAAGGAAAATTCTTAGGAGTTCTGCTCCCTAGAAGAGGTATAGAAGCCAATCCCGACAAATTTCAAGCCATCATTGATATGAGAAGCCCGTCTAATCAAAGAAGTCCAACAATTGACAAGTAGGTTAGGAGCCATGTCAAGATTCCTTTCCTGTGCCGAAGAAAAAGAATTTTCATTCTTCACATTCATAAAATAGAAGGAGAATTTTGAGTGGATGCCCGAGTGCGAAGACACCTTCTGTAAAATCAAACACTTTCTGTCTAGCCCTCCTATTCTACACCGGCGAAAAAAGGAGCTATTTTATTTTTATACATGTCCATTTTCGAAAACACAATGAACTTCATTTTAGTGCAAGACTCAAATGTAGGAGAAAAGCTGGTCTATTTCGTGACAAGTGTTGGCAAACTTTTTGGTAGAGCTCACGTCGTCTATTCAGGAAGCAGTCCCCCATGTTTGGCTCTTATCCGTAGACGAATCCTCCACCCTAAAGGGAGGTGGAGCTGGGATCATATTGGAAGGACCTAGAGACCTCCTCATCGAAAAGTCACTATGATTTGAGTTCAAAGCGAACAATAATCAGGCATAATACGAGGGCCCCATATCAGGCATGGTTCTAGAACATGAAATGGGCACAGAAAACCTGAGAGAAAAAAATGACAATCAGTTAGTAACCAGTCAGATAACTGGAGAGTACCAGGCCAAAGACGACCAACTCATCAAGTACCTAACCAAAGTCTAGAACCTGGCGAGTAATTTTAAATCCTTTGAAGCCATTTATGTCCTTCGAGAGTGATGATAATTCATCTTACATTATTCCTAGCATGTTTTTCAGTCTATTTTAGTAGGTTTTACCAGCAAAGCAAAGGAGTATTAGATCAATTGCCTATGATGTCGGGAATTAATTTTTTCTATATATGAGTTTGTAATTATATTCTTCCCAAAACATAGCTAATTTATTGTGTTCTTGATGTAATTCACGAGAAAATTAAGTAAATCACGCAAAACAAGACATCCGAAGATTTATGTGGTTCTTGGGAAGATCAAGAATGAAGATTCAAGAGGCCTCAAAACGCTTTACAAAGGGAGGAAATATGTTCCCAAGTTTCAAGAAATTTTACTTTGAAGAAAACACCTTAACATGCGAAGAAAACAAGCGTTTCATCTTAGAATTTGCACTGAAGCACACATGCGTACGAAACGGGGCGCTAGGCGCCCAGAAGAAGGACCAAAGTGCCCATACATATGTTGTGGGGATCCAGACACCGAGACCTGCAAGGCACATGCGCCTGGCGAAAAAAAATCACTTTTTGTGACTTTTTCGCACTAGAAAACCCATGTTTTTAGCCCAACTTAGGTGGAAACTTTCCCTATAAATACCACCTTCCTCATTCACAATTTCTCGTTCAAAACTGGAGCAGTTCTAGAGGAAGGTGATTCTAGGAAGCCAATGAGGAGTTATATCTTCTCCCATCTTTTCTAGGGTATGTATTTATCTTTTAGTATTTTTGTCTTAGTTATCATGTGTAACTAGATATCTATAGGTTAGGGTTCTAAGATGAACCTCTATTTATTTTTGTTGGATAATTATTTAATTTAATGTCATTTACATTATAGTTTATTTTCTGTTCCTGTAACACCCATACTAAACGTATCTAGAAAGTTTAGCATGTGCATTATCTTTAGTACTGGATACATTAAAATTTACAACATAAATTCTACGAATGAATATTTTATACAACAAAACACGTTCGTACAATCAACAATACAATACTACACGTCCAAGTATATAAAATACATCCTTAAAGTCCAAGACATCCTGCAGCGGGTACGAACGAGCTCTTGCTGAAATATCCATCCGGCTACAAGCTTGCTAAAACAACCTGTTGATCTGCAACAAATAAGGATTGGGATGAGACATAATGTCTCAGTGAGTTCTACCTAATCCTAGGCTAGAGGTAACCTCGGGGAAAACCTATGGTCACCACGTGTCTACAATACAACCTGACGGTTGATTATACGTGTGTGGGCTTGCTTACCTAGACGGTCGTGCATACTAAGTCCGTCTTAGGTTTCAACTTAACTTGTCATATAGGTCTTGACTCATACTGTACGTGTCCTGGCGGTTAAAGGGAACCTAAGACCGCTATGCCAAGATACACTAAACGTACCGAGGCCTAATCATAACATACTCAAGACACGATCCTAAACCGGACGATCGGGGGAATTCTAAGATCATCATCGGTGTAACTTCATGTATCGCTCTACGTACATGAACCTGCATAAATCTGTACATGGCTAA
>Ga0228711_1003676_pt1 | contig 23815 bp, 5 predicted proteins | sample MedpolnodulmetaG_2_FD_177996 | JGI IMG/M metagenome (GOLD analysis project Ga0228711, IMG submission 177996) | Root nodule microbial communities from Medicago polymorpha collected in Santa Monica, California, United States - brown nodules | ecosystem: Host-associated > Plants > Roots > Nodule...
GGGTGCTCTGTTGGAAACAAAATTTTGTTGAAGGTTGCCTCTTTTTAGAACACTTTGTATTTTATAATTAATCAAACTAGTAACAAGAAGTCCAATTGAAAATATTCTTAGACAAACCTTTGAAAGTTTATGCTGTAGTGCATATATTGTTCTTGACTACACCAAGACGTAAACCTTTCCGGCATTTTCTGTCTCAAGGGTGTAGAAACTTTAGTTTGTCAAGCACAAACCTTTACAAGTTTTGGCTCTGACAGTCTAAGACAGAAGTTGTTCTTAACTATGAATCTCTCTAGTGTTTGCCATCACACTCACATGCATATGCATATTCATATACATAATGATATACATATACGTATACAAACACACTTACACTTATGGCTGAAATATTTTATTGTCCTTTATCTTTTTCCTAATATTCATTTCGGTCTTAAGATTCATTTTCGTCCTTTATCTTTTTGAAATTGATCGTTGTTTTTTGAACAAGGAAATTGGTCGTTGTTAATCCTTTTCTAATAGTAAGTTAAATATGAAATGGAAACAAAAAATGCTAACTTGGCAAATGTTGTCCCGTTTAAATTGTCTTTAAATGGTTGATAGCCGTCTTTAGATTATTGTGTCTTTACTTCGTGATTTTGTTGAAGAAAAAAATTTCAAGGACTATTTAGGGATTTTGGATACCAGTTGGGACAATAAGTATGCCACCTCATACAACCATTGCTAAGTCAACATTTTTCGAGTTCATATTTAACATACTGCGAGAAAAGGATAAAAGTTTACTCACTTGGAAAAGATAAAGGACCAAAATGATTATTAGGCAAAAGATAAAGGACATAAAATGTATTTTAGCTTATACATATACATGTGTTATGTACATATACATAATATAGTTGAATGTAAAAATTGTAGTTCAACCAATTCCTATAATTCGCTTCTACAGTTAATTGCTATAATTTTTTATACATAATACAATTGAATGTAAAAATTGTAGGCTCAAAATATTGATGTTGTAATTGTTGATATCAATAGATTGTCTTATTATATTTGGTTAGTGATTAGTCTTGCTGAGGCCGTGCTTATATCCGGTGGATTGTCTTAAAAATAGTGATTATATCTGGTCGAATGTCCAGGCCATGCTTGCAACTTGAATTTGAAATAATTGCCGATCTTGTCTGTAGTATTTTATATTCGGTGACCATTGATAAACATCAGCTTGATCAAACCCCCCCTTTTTCATTAGATAGATATTTACTCATCATTCTTCTCCAGTTTCTGCATGGAAATTTGGTACCCGACTTTTACGTTTGATTGCTTTACTTATCATATGTTAGGTATGACTTCCCCTGGAATCCCACAAAATATATTCCATTTTATGGTGGCGCTGAGCATCATGATTACCATCATTATGTTGGAGGACAAAGCCAGAGCAATTTTGCATCGGTTTTCACATATTGTGATTACATCTATGGAACAGACAAGGTTAGATCATGATTCTGGAAATCTTCTGCTTAACATAAATATCTGTGTAATTTTCTCCACATGTGAAATTGATTTGCAATGGTTTTGCTTTATGTCACAGGGTTTTCGGTATCAGAAGAAGATACTTCAAAAGGTAAGTTTATTAATCATTGTCATTGAGAACTGTGATTTTCCTGTTGTGGCTTTAATTAGCTAAGCATTTCCATTTTGCTCAAACTCCTTCCACATTTTTCATTTTGTTTAGTATACTATACAATATGCAATGACTGACCTTTTTCCCCACTTCATTGTCCTTTTGTGAATTGATTTAGCTGAAGGAAGATTCGACAAATGGTGCCGCGCAGAATGGAAGATCATATAATGAACAGGATAATTATAAATCTGAATGAGACAGAAGCATTTTAGGTGGTTTATGTTGTATGTTGGTCTTTTGAAACAACCAAAATTTCTTGTAGACATATAAATAGTACTAGTAAAATAGATGTCTTTGGTTAGCTTCAGGATGAAGACTAGTAGAACGGGGCTTTTATGAATTGTGATTTTGTTTTACAAGAGTGGGTTGGGGAAGAAATTTTTCTGTTGTCATGTTTTGGAATTTGAACATTCGGTTTAGCTTTATGTCTATGTAAGAATGATCATTTCCCTGTGGATTGTAAATTCTGGATATGTGAAACAGACTTCCTCCTCTGGGTAAAATTGGAAGTTCGGTTTTGTATGATAGCCTGTTCGTGCACAGGTAAATGCCCCTTCTCCAATGCAGTCTACAAACATGTTTTGATGGATTGAGTCCAGGAAACCCAGAAATGAACTAATCAACGAGTAACATTGTAATATATATCCAGTAAAAAATATCATTATAACGTACTATTCCTAACATTTTATTCTATATGAATAGTAGAATGATAAATGATTATTTAGTCTCTTGTATAAGTCTATATTAGTGCTACTATTACAAATGAGTAACGGCCATTTAATATTTTCAGATTATCATGAAACTCGTAAAAATCATTCTGTGCATTTTTACAAGCATGTTATATTTTTTTGTGGTGGTCAGGGTTTGAATCCCAGATCTTACATATTTTATGTATTGTTTATACCAACTGAGCTAAGTTCACGAGGACACAAGCATGTTATATTTGTTATGCTATAAATTGTTATATCTATTAAACCTACAGCTTAAAATTTGATTGTCGTTAATACTTAAAACATCGATTTTTCTCAAGTACTTGTAGACGCTGATGAGGTAGATTAAAGTTGTGAAAGTATATGTAGAAACTAAATATGATGAAAGTATCCTATTTACTTACTTACTGTTTAATAAATTGAAACTTACTTTCCATGATTGCATTTATTAACAAACGGTTGATATCATCATATGGTTTACTCTCATTTTATCTTCAAGTATTGTGTGTAACCTAAGAATAAGTTCAGTCTTGAAGAATAGCATATTCTTTAACTTCTAATATAGTTAACAGAAAAAGGATAACATCAGCCCGTCTAGCTCAGTTGGTAGAGCGCAAGGCTCTTAACCTTGTGGTCGTGGGTTCGAGCCCCACGGTGGGCGTTTTTAACTTTCTGAACCAATTTTAATTTTTTTTTGTAAGAACCACTTGACAGAGAGAAAACGATAGCCCACAAACATTTTGGGCTTAAAACAATGCCCAACACATTTCTGAATCATCAACTATAGATATTTGATTTTTTAGGAACCTATTTATTAAGTTTATTTTTCACACTGCCTAATTTTTTGGTTACATAAATTTTTCCAACCTAACATTTTTTGCATTTAAGTTTCACGGAAAAAATCAAAATTATAAACATATATTGATTTGGCATTGAGGATGGTCAACTACATGAAAAAAGTTTCTGAAAAATGCAGGCACTGTTATAGCAAAACCATAGAGCCATTGCCAGAAACACAGCTAAATGTGACCCGATTAATGGGACCAACAATCACGTGGTTATGTGCCCAGCTGTTTCTAATCTTAAGTTTTTTCATTTTTAAAAGTTTATTAATTATCAAAGATTTGTTGGCCCATTTTTGCTGCTACTTTTTTATAAAGTCAGTGATATTGCAAATATGCTTTCTCAATTTTTCATACTTTTTTGGTCTTCTTTTTTCAAGGCATAATATCATTACAAATATCAGCTTCTCAATAATTTTCATATACATGGGTGAGAATCACTGCTTGTCTGCTTGACTCAAGTCCATGACCAAAATTGACATTGGTTTGTTAAGGATCAAGCTCCTCTAAACCAATTCACTTTATAAAGCAAAGTAAGTAGTGTGAGTATCAATTGTTAATAAGCATACCAATGGTTGACATTGAATACACATGCCGAGCAAAGACATTGGTCAATTTCCTCTAAATAAATTCACTTTAGAGAGAGAAATGAGTAATATCAATCATAAATAAACAAATCAATATGATCATGTTAACAAATGTTCTAATGATATGAATTATGTTTTACTATGAACTAGTTGAATAAGATAATAATCCAAAAATTAAGAGTGAAGTTGAATCTTTAGCAACCTATAAACTGGGTTTATAATGACTTGAAAATTTGTTGCAAACATCATGAAACTTATCTTTTCATGATATAATTCTTATGATATATTTATAAAAAGGGTTAATACGTTTTTACCCCCTGTAATTTGGACGAGTTCCGGTTTACCCCCTGTAAAAAAAAAATTAGATTCCAACCCTATAAATAAAAAAGTTTAGATTTCAACCCTGTAAAATAAGATTCTTTTATTTTAGCCCCTGACCCATGTGCATATCTGACAAGGCGAGCTGAGTGGCACGCTGACTGTGCATATCTGATTATATGGCGTGATGACTGTATAATTAATTTTTTTCATTTTTTTTAAAAAAAATGAAAAAATTCAGGTTTTTTTTTATTACGAAAAAAATTTCCAAAATTATTTTCAAAAAATTTTAAATATATATTTTTTGAAAATTCCAAAATTTATAATTTACGAAAAATATCTATTTCAAAATTATTTTTGAAAATCTTGAAATATATTCCAAAAATTTTATTTCGAATAAAAAAAAATCAAATTATTTTCAAAAATTTTGAAAATTAATTTTCCCAATAAAACAAATTTTTTTCGGAAAAGAAGTTTTTTAAATTTTCTCAATAAAAAAAATCTGGAAAATATTTTTATTTTTAAAAATCTGGATACAAATTTATTTAAAAATTTAGGAAAAGTCAGATTATTTTTCAAAAATTTTATTCCAAATTTCTTTTTACGATGTGTTACAAATTTGAGAATATTTTTTAATATTTAAAAATTGAGGATAACAAAAAATCTGGAAATTTTTTTAATATTTAAATTTATTCTTATCTATTTGTTACATGTGTTATTTGTATTGAAAATTGAAAACATTTTTGAAAAGAAACTGTCAGTCCAAAAGAGTTGAAAGAGATTGTTTTCTTTATATATATAGTATAGATTATATAAACAATATTTCCCAAAAAATTATATAAAAAATAAAAAATTTCCTAAACTTTCTATATTTTGAAACTTTTGAAAAAAATTAAAAAAATATCAAAATTAAATTAAAATTTTAAAAATATTTGAAAAAAATAATATAAGCTAATTTTTGAATGTTTTGGTAAAAAAAATATTTGAAAAAAATATTAATTTTTTCTGAATTTTTTTATTTTTTGAAAAAAATCCAATTTTTTTCGTTATTTTTAAAAAAATTCTTATTTTTTAATTTTTGAAAATTAATTATCAGATTTTTTTTTATCTTTTTAAAAATAATTTTTTGAACCATTACACACATGTCAGATTTAAAAAAAAAATTAAAACAATTACACAGTGGCATGCCACGTTAGTGTCCATTACACACATGTCAAGTTTACAAAATATAATTACATAGTGGCGTACCACGTCAGCGTCTGGATGGGGTCATGGGTGTTTTGTGGAGAATATTCATATTACAGGGGTGTTTTGTGCAGAATCTTCATATTATAGGGTTGGAATCTAAACTTTTTTCTACAGAGGGTAAACCAGAACTCACCCAAATTACAGGGGGTAAAACGTATTAACCCTTATAAAAAAATAGTGGAAAAGAAAAGTTTTTATCAATAATTAACACTAATTGTCATATCACAACCGTTTTCTTGAATATTATAGTTTGTATTTTGAGGTTACAAAACTAAACTTTTAAAATTGAGATAACATCTCGTGGTCTATAATTCTAATGATTTTGATGGTAAAATTTTATTTGAACAAATTAAATGTCGTTAGAGGATGTTTTAACAATTGAATCAAAAGTTCTCTGACTATGCTCTATTGTTTCCATTTTGAGTACATAGCGTATCGAGTAATAAAAAATAGGGACAAAATTGTAATTGTATTATTAATGTGTTCAATTCTATTGAATACACTGCAAATTGAGGGAATGAGAAGTTGACTGAATGAGTGATATTGCCCCCCCGCCCCCGCCCCGTTGTTTGTGTTCTAGATCATATGATTATATTGGGTTTTTTATGGCACCCTACAAGCTTCTCACACGCTCTGTTCTTGGATTCTAAAACCTAAAAAATGAGAAGTTTTTGAACGTATTTTATATTTTAAAAATATAAAATTTTAAATACACAAGGGTGTTTGAGAAGAAAGAATGACAAGAGAAGAAAACACATGATCATATCACGTGATTTTACTTTTTTACTTATATATTTACACGGAGTTAAAATCTTCATCTAACTTTGCGCTTGATTGAATATTCATTTCAATTTCTCTTCAAAAAGACCAATATGTACCAGAGGTGTCTCTTTCTTCTTCTTTAATTGGAAGATGAAAGAAAATTTGACATTTTGACTAATTAAACATTAACTTGAAACTCTGTAGATTTAATTCAACTGTCAAAGCATAGTATGCAAACAGTGAATTAAGTTCTCTTCTTAATGGTGGGTTTTGAATAAGGAAAATGCAAACAATTGTCCTTAAGTATTCTTCACATGTCAAAAGAAGTAATATTTACATATGTGCATTTATTGAAAACACTCTTGCACAAAATTATGTACTTTTAAGGTTTGTCATTATAGATTTAAAGAATAATTGTAAAGAGAAGTGAAATGGATGAATATGTCATGTTTACTTGAGTTTTTCTCAATATTAGAATGTCATGCATTTTTTTTGAAAGTACTTAGAAAAAAGAGTGTGGGGGTGTTTGCACCCAAGGGTCACGCCCACAAGGAAACCAAATATGAATAAATAAGCCATCATGGTAATTCCATACATTACAACAATTAGATTTCTGCTCTTCCTCCAGTACATTTTGCTCGCGCCCAACATAATTCTCAAATATATCCTTGCGTGAGTTAAGTCACGCTGCGTGACTTAACTCACGCACCTTATAAGTTCTATGTGACTTAAGTCACGCACGTTGGCCGATGGTCAGAGCTGAAGAACAAACGTTTTTTGGTCTTTGGTTAGATTTTCAACATTCAATTTACACGGTTTTTTTTACCACATTTATGGTAGATACAAACTAGGTTATCATTCCTACCTATAAATACCCTCCCAAACTTCCTCCTTTCCTCACATTATCTCCTCCCACTCTCTCCCCCTCTTTCTCTTCTTCCTTTTTCCTTCTATAGTCTCTAGGCTCTTTATACCCCTTTAGGTATATAGTAGTAGCTCTTGGGGGAAATAGTGGTCGGTCGAGTTGGGGAAAAATACATCATCCCTTGAGGTAAAATTAGGTTTGCTTTCTTTTACTCTCAAAATCTTTTTATCGTGGGTAAAAAGAATCACCAGGGGGGTATAAAAGGAACCAAATTTAAATTCACCTCAAGGGATCTTGATGTCTTTTTCCCAAACAGGACTAATCACTATTTTCCCCAAGAGCTATTGTTATATACCGAAGAGGGTAAAAATAACTTTTCACCCCAAGAGGGTAAAAAGATAATAAGTAGATTAGTGAATTCAAATAAATTATTGTAATGTTTAAAAGATATTAATAAAACGAGAGTTATATTTATTAATTTTGTTTTTTATTTGTAATTATATTTGCATTTATTTTATGTTTATGATTATGTATTGAATAAATAAATACTGAATAAATAAAATCGAATTTATTTTCTAATTTTGTATTTAATGAATAAATAAATTAGAATAAATATTGAATTAGAATAAAATCGAATTTATTTTCTAATTTTGAATTTATTTTAAGTGCATAAATAAATTAGAATTTATTTTCTAATTTCAAATTTATTTTAAATGCATAAATAAATAAGAATATAGCAAATAAATAATTTAGAATAAAGTGAACAAATAATTTAGAAAATAAAAAATTTAGAATAAAGTGAACAAATAATTTAGAATAAAGTAAATAAAATATTTCAGAATAAAGTAAATAAAATAATTTGAAAATAGTAAATAAATTTTAAAAAAAGCCACTATGTGCCACTTAACTCACGCCACTCAACTTAACTTACGCATTATTCTACACTTGCGCTAATTAACTAGCACAGGGGCATTTTGGACACGGCTGCAGGGCGCGAGCAAAACGTGCTGGGGGAAGAGCAGAAATCCAACAATTATTATAGTAAGAATTATGGCCAGTTGTTGTACCTAAAAAATTTCATAGTGAAAAGTATTTTGCTTTAAAGACGTTAGAAACAACTCTCATTTCCCATACTAAATTCCACCATGAAGGTGGATTTAATAGAAATTTTCAACCTTGGTTCTCCAACATTGCTTGATTCAATTCGTAGAGATCAAAAAAGTTTATGCCTCCTAATATCTTTTGCATGGTTACTAACTAAACCAATTTAGTTTTTGTTATGCACCCACTATTAGAGCCCCACAAAAAGCATTTAAGTATTATTTTTGAATGGCTTCTTCAATAGCATTAGGAAGCAATTAAACATTAATGCCCTAAGATGGAACACCTGATACAACTGATTTGAGAACACCTCTCTAAGGTAAACGTCTTTTACGTGATGAAAGATAACCTTTTTATCCCGACCTATCATCACAGATCTAAGGCCTAAATATTTTCTTGTACCAATACATGTCATGACACCAATGATGTTATAAAGCATAGTTTTGTTAGCTTCAGAAAAGGTTAGTTAGTCCTTCAACATGTTTCAGGAGATTATCTAGTCCTTCTACGCATAAGATAAAGAGATTTAGTGAGAGGGGATCCTTAGTTGTTAGTCTTAAGCGTGCATGATGTCATTGTCATTTTGTTATCAACTACTATTTGAACACCTTTTATTTATCTATATCACATTACTGGAAACACTCTATTTCAACACATTTTTTAACATCGACTCTTTTATGAGTTAAGATCCTCTTCATTAATAACTTTTTTCATTTCTTTCATTTGGAGAGATAAAAACATAAATAAATTTAAAAAACTATAAAATAATTAATGATAGTGAGATAAAAATTTCACCATCATAAATAGAGAGGATATTAACTCTTCTTTTATTGCATAAAATATTTCTAGATCCCACCGCTTTAAGTGAGACCAATTTCCAAAGTATAAGACTTGCGCTAATTTGAACCAATTAAAAATTAATGTTGAAGAAAGTGTTGTTAGCACTACTCTTAAATCTTATCTACACTCATTCAACATTTCATTCTCCCTGTATATCTCTTTACCTCTCAAGGTGCATTATAGATTTTGCTTTTGCCTGTCTATTGAATATTTTTCCTTTTGCTATTGACCACAGTTTACACTTTTTTTTGTCAAAACTATATTTTATTTTTGACTAAAAACTACTTCCACACTTGTAAATTAAAAAGTACTGGAGTTTAGGAACATTCATTGATTTTGATTGGACATTACTTTTTCCATCTTACGAGTTTCTCCAAAATATTTTAACGTATTTTGGAGGTTTTTATGAGATATTTATGCCATTTGACTATATAATCTGAACAAAGTAGGGTGCGCGAAAAAATCAATATGGTGAAAAAAGAATGAGTCATTTAGATTTCCAAATGCAATTAATTTAGTAGAGCGTTTCCTAAAAAAAGTTGTTTGGGCTAGTCATAAAAAAATTCAGTTGGGATTTGGGCTTTGCCCACCTTTAAATGAAGACTATTACTTTTCCCACCCCACCATATACTCGCGCGCCCTATTTTTTTCCCAAAAATATCCTCAATTTGGATTCTAAAATCCGAAATATATTGTTAGGTATTTTCAAGATTTTAGAATCCAAAACAAAGCGAACTGCACAAAAAACGTATTGTATTTGATATCAAAGGTCTCTGCTAACCGCCGTAGAATCTCTGCATAAACTCCTGTAAAACTAAAAAAAAGTTTAAGAAAAAGTAAGAAATGATGGGAAGTGAAGAATGATGAAATTGTTGAAGCATAGAGGGTATTTATAGTCATCAACCTATCCTAGACTATAACTACAGTAAAAGAAAACGTTTTCAATGCTCCGACCAAAAATATATTAAGCACAATTTAGGAGGTTTCAGATTATACAATCTAATTGCACATCGTTGGGATCATGGCATGAGTCACAGTCGAGTACCTTGTATATAACAAATCATGTAATCCAGACCCTCTGATCGGATCCCAAAACCATAACTAATTTTATGCTGACCGATTAATCTCTCTCACCTTAGGCCCATGATTTATGCATCTAAACCTGCACGTAAAGCCAATCTGAAACACAAATAAATAAACTAATAAAATACAACAATTTATTTAATCACTTAATCTTTTAACATTATAAAATTATTCACTTTATGACTTAAGACTAAATAAACGTTGTAAACATTTAATCACTTAAATACTTAATCACTTAACACTAAAACATTTAATCACGTAATCACTTAACACTAAAACATTTAATCACGTAATCACTTAACACATAAACTTTTAATCACTTAATCATTTAAACACACAAACACTTAACATTTAATCACTTAATCACACAGTCACTTAACACTGTAAAATTAATTACTTAAGCACCGAACATTTAACAATATAAATCAATAATTTTATAATGATATTAAACAATAATAGTAACGTAAAAACCTTTACAATACTTGACAAATAAAAAGTTAAAAAATAAAAACACTTACATTATTAACGTTTGTCAAGAGCGACACTACAACATGGCATGCATAACTGAACAACATTGATAGATCCTCAAAACCTCTAGGTAAGGGAGGCCCTACAGGGAAGACGTCTGCGACATCCTCCATCGCCTCATCACCATCATGATTCTCATGTACCTCCGGCTCCGGCACCTGAAAATAGGGATTCTCCAGGCCCGTCAACGTAGTGCTGTTCAACAGGACTGTAACTGATCTCCTGAGTCCCATACACATGTTGTTGTGTAGGATCAAGCACATGCGACTGTGCTGTGAGCCCTCTACACCATCCGGGTTCCTACCCCCTAGGTATATGAGGGTTTGTCACCATCCTCTCATGCCTATCACTATTAGTCATAGTCTCCTTGCCAAGTCAAATTATATGTGGGTTCCCATACATATCTGCACCAAAATAAAAGCAAAAAGTCATTGAAATATTCATTTAGGCATTTTATCAAACACCTTGAGTGCAAAAGATAAAACAATGACTCATTCTGTTAATTCAACTTCTACTAACCATATTGTACATAAACTTACTTTAAACAACACTCACATCAACATCATTCAAATATAACATCATAAACTAACAAAAAATTATATTTCTAAACTAACCCTAAACACTACCATTTTTCTAAAATTAACAACAAAAACACCATATACAAACTACATTGTATATCAATAGCATTAGGTGTACTTACTTGTGATTTTGTTGAAGAGATTTGAGTGATTTTCATGAAAATGAGAATTGTTGAAATATTGTAGAGTTTTGAGAGTTTGAAGCAATGTAGTTAATTGTTGTTGCCTTTTAGAATATGTACACGTCGCAGCTATAGTTAACTGCAGTTGACTAATTAGCAAACAATAACTAACGACTGTTGAAAAGACCGAACAATGGTTAACTATCGTTGATGACAAAAGTTTCATTTCAATGTGTTTTTTAGCAAAATGATAGGTTAAAAAAGAAATTTTCTAAATGAATATTCCTTGACAAAGCAAATCTATTTTTTAATCCAAATATAATGACGTCAGGCATTGCACTTTTAAACTGTCATCCCTGTCTGAGTGCACAGCTCCTCGTTTGGAATTCAATAAATTCCACAATGTCCTGTTCTGAATATACATCCAAACAAACAAACGTCACAAGAGAAAGTAATTTAAAAAAACGTCACGAGAGAAAAGCTTAGCCATAAACAAATTAAAAAATACACCCAAGAACACTTATATTGAGGAGAAGAGAGATTTATACCCATTTTTTTTAAACAATTCTCTCTTTTTTTTTGGTAGTGTTAACAATTCTCTTATTTAATTATAAAAAAACAAGTGAAAGAATATAAGGGTTAATTTGCTCCAAAAAAAAAAAACGAATATAAGGGTTAATAGCTTATGTAATTTTCCTTCAAAAATAGCTTATGTAATTTGGACGATGTTTGAAAATAACATCCGTAAAACAACACAAATTCCACATATTTAATTGTGAATTATTTATATTTTACTTTTATCATGGTAAAAAAATATTGAGATGAAGATTGAAGACGATTATGTAAAGGGTTAAAATGACCTTGTAAATAAATGTTATTTTCAGACCTCATATGAACATGAGTGGTGATACATGCACACCCATATTTGGCATACACACTTAAACTTCCACATAAATATGTGACATGTGGCCTAGACTCCACAAACACTTTGTCTCTCTTCCCTTTCATCCATCTCTCTCCTCTCAAATATGTGGGGGTATATGGGTGATATGAAAATATGAGTGGTCTACCAATCATTTTCCTATGAACATAGAGACTATTGAAGTATTAACCCAAAGTACAATTATTTTGAATTGAGAAATTTATCAATCTTTCTTTAAAACGTTATAAACACAAATATCCTTTCCTTTTAATTTCTTCCTGAAAATAGTCAAGAAAATTATTGTACTTGAATACAAAACCGATTACTACTAATTATTAAAAATAAATAAATAAATCCAACAAGAATAATAATGGAAAAAGAAAAAGTAAGAGACAAGGACAAAGTAAGACCCACCAAAACAACCAGAAAAAAACAAAGACAAAACCACATAAAAACCAAACCCATCAGCGCGTGCACACCACCTCCAAATCATCACGTCTAAAGTTCCACACGTGGCACTTCCATTCCATCACAACCTCGTTACACCTGCATCACACAAGTTAATGTTCCCCACGCGCATAATGTGAGCGCGTGAAAAAGCTAACTCTCTCTTCACTCTCATTCGCTTTGCCATTTCAGTCTCACACAAACAAATACACACACAACACACTCTTCTTCTTCTTCTTCTTCTTCCGATGAAGATGAAAAAAAACCAAACCACAAAAATAACATAACAACGTTAAAAACTTAACGGTGTTTCGTTTCACCAATGGCGGCTACTACTACAAATACGACGGCGGCGTTAGATACGAATTCTTCAGAAGAAGCAACTGCGAAAGCTATTCAAAAACGTTACGAAGGTTTAGTAACGGTTCGTAACAAAGCGATTAAAGGTAAAGGAGCATGGTATTGGTCACATCTTGAACCGTTTCTAATTCAACACAACGAAACTGGTTTACCTAAAGCCGTTAAGTTACGGTGTTTCCTATGCGACGCCGTTTTCTCCGCTTCAAATCCTTCACGAACCGCTTCTGAACATCTCAAACGTGGAACTTGCCCTAATTTCAATTCTGCAGCAAAACCCATTTCTTCAATTTCACCTGAAACTTGTTCCGGTGCCGGTGCTGTTGTTGTTTCTTCTCCGCCGTTGTTGGGTTCTTCTGTTCACCGACGTAAGAGAAATTCACCACCAGCACCACCTCCGCAGCAGCAGCAGCAGTTGTTGCAGTATGGTGTGGATCCGATGCGGGTTGTTACGCAGCAACAGCATTTGATGTTATCTGGTGGGAAAGATGATTTGGGAGCTTTGGCTATGTTGGAAGATAGTGTGAAGAAGCTCAAGAGTCCTAAAACTTCACCTGGGGTTGTTCTTCAGAAGACACAAGTTGATAGTGCTATTGAATTTTTAGCTGATTGGGTTTATGAATCTTGTGGTTCTGTTTCTTTTTCGAGTTTGGAGCATCCAAAGTTTAGAGCTTTTCTTACACAAGTTGGTTTGCCACCTGTTTTTCCTAGGGAGTTTGTTGGGTCAAGATTGGATGCCAAGTTTGAAGAAGTTAAGGTTGAATCAGAAGCAAGGATTAGAGATGCTATGTTCTTTCAAATTGCTTCTGATGGATGGAAAATTAAAGATTATGAAAATGATCAGAGTTTGGTGAATTTGACAGTGAATCTTCCAAATGGGACAAGTTTGTATAGAAGAGCTGTTTTTGTGAATGGTTCTGTTCCTTCCAATTATGCCGAGGATGTTTTGTGGGAGACAATAACTGGCATTTGTGGGAATCTAGCTCAGAATTGTGTTGGGATAGTTGCTGACAAGTTTAAATCCAAGGCATTGAGAAACTTGGAGAATCAGAATCATTGGATGGTGAATCTCTCTTGTCAGTATCAAGGTTTTAATAGTTTAATCAAGGATTTTACTAAAGAACTTCCTTTGTTTCGAACGGTGACTGAGAATTGTATGAAGGTAGCTAATTTTGTCAATTACACGTCTCAAATTCGGAATAGTTTTCACAAGTATCAATTGCAAGAGTACGGTCACACGTGGTTGCTTCGAGTTCTTCCAATGCGGGATTTTGAGGATTTTAACTTTGAACCTGTTTATGCAATGATTGAGGATACATTGAGTTCGGTTCGTGCGTTGCAGTTGGTTCTTCTTGACGAACCGTTCAAGATGGTATCCATGGAAGATAGGAATGCTAGAGAAATTGGCGACATGATTCGCGACATCGGTTTTTGGAATGATTTAGAAGCTGTACACAGTTTGGCTAAATTGGTGAAAGAAATGGCTAAGGAAATTGAGACAGAAAAGCCATTAGTTGGACAATGCCTTCTCCTTTGGAATGAGTTGAGGACAAAAGTGAAAGATTGGTGTTCCAAATTCAACATTGCAGAAGCAGCAATAGAAAAGTTGATTGAAAGAAGGTTTAGGAAAAACTACCACCCTGCTTGGGCTGCTTCATACATTCTTGATCCTCTTTATCTAATAAGAGACACTAGTGGAAAGTACCTTCCACCTTTTAAACACTTAACACCTGAGCAAGAGAAAGATGTTGATAGACTCATAACAAGGCTTGTTTCAAGAGATGAAGCACACATTGTTCTAATGGAACTCATGAAATGGAGAACGGAAGGGCTCGATCCGGTTTACGCGCAAGCCGTACAAATGAAGGAGAGAGATCCTGTTACTGGAAAGATGAGGATTGCTAATCCACAAAGTAGTAGACTTGTTTGGGAAACTTATTTAACTGAATTCAAATCCTTAGGAAGAGTTGCTGTGAGGTTAATTTTCCTTCATGCAACTTCTTGTGGATTCAAATGTAGTTTGTCTATGTGGAAATGGGTTTGTTCTCATGGTCACTACAAGACTTCATTGGATAAGGTTCAGAAGTTGATTTTTGTTGCAGCTCATTCTAAATTGGAAAGAAGGGATTTATCAAGTGATGAAGATAAGGATGCAGAACTGTTCACCTTGGCAAATGGTGATGATGATGTGTTGAATGAGGTTCTTGTTGATAGTTCATCAGTGTAACAATTTTTTTTATCCCCTTTTTTTTGAGTTAATTTAATCAGCTAGGAATTTTAATTTTTTAGGATTTATTATTGAATTCTTTCCACTTCCTTTTGTTCTTTTCTGCCATGTGATTTGAGCAACTTCCTTACCTTTCACTCAGCATGATTTTCAAGTTGTTACAAATACTAAAAAGGCTGGAGAGATTGTAACACTACAGGAAGAACAAAAATGCATAATTGATTGGTGATTACAGAATGGTGAAGGATGTTGTAGAAATTCTATTCTATTCCTTTAGTAGTTTGATCAGATAAATAATATTTGTAAAGGGGAAGTTTTTTTCAGTTCTCCTTTGATTTTAAGCTTCTTTTTTTCTCACCATTAGATTTTGTAAATTCAGAAGAAAGCATTCAGCATTTGGGGAGGGGGAATGCTCAGTTAATTTGGGGTGGCCTTTGGCATAATAAAACCATCTTAATAGAATCTGGTTTAATTATTTATCTATATATTTAAATATTGCATTTGTATAGTATAGAAAGAATGGAATAGAATCTTCTAAGTTACATGTAAAATCTGGAAAGGTGCTATGCTTTCAATCACACACCTAAATTGAATCTGTCTAATTCAGCTTTCTGTCTCAAAGTCAAAGGGAAATATGGTACTAAAGACCCTCTCCTAAAACTTTTTGGCCACTTAATTAGTCACATTGTTGATTCTTTAAAACATGCACCTTGTGTCCACATTTTTGTGTGTCAGCAGCATAATAATATAAACAAATGAATCCGGTAAGTAGCAATTTGTTGCTGATGAACAACCTTAAACTTGAAGGATTCTGTGATGCCAATGAATTATGGTTAAGTCCTTTGATGCGCTGACACAGACACCCGGACAAGCAAACATGCCACTATCGGATAGACACAAATATAATAATTAAAAAAAAAAAAGAAGGTAAAGTTATTGAATTTAATCATGTGTCAATGTCGTGTTCGTGTCAAACTAAAGTGTCTATGTTGCATAGGTTAAGTCACTGTGGTTGAAGTTGTACTCCACTTATATAACCACCGGATTCTTTGGTACTACATAGGGGCACAATAGTGTTACACAGCAAGCAAAAAGAGTGTTGTACTTGTCAAGAACTTCACTGTTTAGATGTTGAAAAAACATGGAGAGACTGTCGTTGAATTATTGGTTTTTGGTAGAACTTTTTTGGCCATTATCAAGAGGGGTTAACCAGAGGGGTTAACCAGAAGAATCCAAGAAAGGGACTTCAATTATACTAATTTTTACATGAACATATAGCAATATCAATTAAAATTTTAAAGTAGTTATAGTTTTTTTATATAAAAATAAATGACTGAAATTATTTAAGAGTTTAAAGGTTGCTTAATTTTTGAAAACTCTATTTTAAAAACCTGCATAGTTCAGACCCAAAAATAAAACCGGCATAGTTTTTTTGGACATTGAAGAGTCTTTAGTGGTCAAACATAGGGTTTGATTTCAAAGGGACAGGTCCACCTAAATCTAGCCCTTGTTCTGTATCCACTTTGAACCAATTATAAATTTATTGAAAAATAATTAATTGTCCAATCCAAAAATAATATTTAAACTATATGTTTATTTTATAATGATATTTTAGTCCAATCCGAAACCAAAGAAATAAAAAAATAATTACTCATTCATGCAGCTGTGTTCATGTAATTTTTAATAAAAATTTAAGAATGTAAATTTTATAGGAATTAAAAAACACATTTAACCTTTTATTTTACAACTCCTAAAAAAAAAAACCTTTCTTTTACAAGTTAGAGTTCATTTCAATAAATATGGAAGATTAAATATAAGTTGGAATAGTCCTAAAGACATGTAAACTAGTTAAAGTAGTGACCACTCTAATTATCTTAAAAACAACTATATTTGCTTGCTGGTAACAATATTCTTCATATTATTTATTGATGTTCCAAGATATTCTACAATTGGTTGTTATACATTACTACTAGATATATGAAAATTTTTGAGAGGGCCCAAAACAGATGAACATTGTCGGCATGAAACAGCACAGAAGATGTTAAGAGTTGAGGAGTGATTCTTCAACAACGAATTTTTTGTTAACAAACTTGTTTCTTTTTGGTTTTCTCTTTCCTTCTCTTTAGCAAATGCTTGTCCCTACTTTACATATGGCTTGTGGGGTTGAAACAAAATTTATTAAATTAATTTGTTTGCTAAAGGCCTAAAGTCACATACCTTAAAGTCTTTAAACTGCTTCAAATAACTGTTTATTGATTTTGATGGTGCTCATAACAGTTTATTGTAAAGTTAAAGGGAAATTAGCACTGATTTTTATAGTATATATATTATTTTGTTATAGCTTATAGTAGCATTAATTTAAAGGACAACATGGTTTGAAATGACAAAATAACATCATAGCAGAAACAGTTTGGTCAATGAAATTGTTGGCTTAGCAGCTACGTCTTAGATTAGGAGTTGAATCTAGCACAATCAAGTGAATTGGTAGATTGGTTTGAATTCAATACAAAAATTACAGTATAAAGCACAAATAGAGTTTTGATTTGAACAAGAAACTTAAGCTCAATTTCCTATATAGTAAATTTTTTTCCTCACAAGTTTTAAACTAAGGTAAAATTCTTATTCATAATACTATATACGCCATAAAACATGTCATTTAAAATGAGCTCAAAATATGCAATAGAGGGACTAAATTTAACAAATCTGACTTGATATCTAAAAAAAAGGTTGGTATCATAAAGTTTAAATCAGAGTTTAGTGAATTGAGATCAAAGCATATGCTTACAAATATTCTTATTAGCAGAGTAATTTTTATAGACTAACTATATACACATTCTCATCACACTATTATTGTATGCTTAGGCACCAAGTCAACCCATATTGGGTTATTGATCACATCAGTACTAGCTTACAACAAGATTTAAAACATTAATTTTTTGTAATAATTGATCATAATGCGCTTTGTATGTTTTCCTCAACAGTAAAAAACAAAGGCTAATTGATAGTGTACTCATTGTGCTCATATGTGGCAATTATGCTTTCATTGATAATGGCAAAGGATGGACCCTCTTCTCTTTTGAGAGAGAGAGAGATTTGAGTTATCCATCATTTACCCTCATGAGCACAACACTTACCCATTATGGAAAAGCTGCAACTATTATTTTACTGAAAATTTCTTACTAGTAACATTTACTCTCTTGCAGTCTTGCTAACATAATACATATAATTTGGACCAATAGTAAATGTATCTAATTCAAATTTCTTACTAACATTCTCCTCACACTATTATTTACTCACTTGTTATTTTACTTATATATATTTCTAATATAAGTAAAATAGTAAATGTATCTAATCAAATTTAGACCAAATACATATAATTTGGATAGTATACTTGTTTTACTTATATTAGAAATAATTAGTAATAGATAAAAATAAATAAAATAAATGAGAATAACAACCTTGACACAGGCTGCGATTTCCCAAAATAATGGTTTCTCATTGTTTAACATCGTAAATGATCTCGTTCGAAATTTTATACTAAATGACTCATATTATACAATAATAAAATATGATGTAGACGAATTTGAACATTCACATTTATTTGAGATCAAACGGTTGAGATGCAAAACTATATGATGCAGTAAATGGTAAATATATCATAACCAACTCCCCTTAACACGCCCTCTATTCTATGAGAATATGATCTATTGTCATTATTAATAGTCATAATTAATATATACATCCACGTAGCAATTTGAAATACGAATCTCTCTTTTCATTGATGGTTTTCATATTCACATACCCACCACTACAATGTAAACAGTGAAAAGGTAAAAAGATTAAACAAAAAAAAATGGTGCAGCCTCTACTTTAGGCGAATGAAATGAGTAGAAAAGTAGTAAGTATGATTCAATTTTCAGTACTGTATGATCATCACCCCCTCGTTGGGTTTTCTAATTACTCATTTAGTGGACAGACATATATCATTGTCGGCAAAGCCTTACAAAAAGCTTAGTACACTGCTTGCCAACTAAAAGTTCATTCTCTCACTTTTCTTTTTTATCTCTCTTCACTATCATACCATGGCATGGTATATATGATATGGATAAGTCCACTATATTTCATGCAGTTGAGATGACCTAGAATTCATGCATTCATATGATTTTACCCGTTCGATCTTAATCCGACGGTTCATATTTTAATTTTCTAAAACATTTTCCAACAAAGTTTAATTGTGAATCATCTTATCAAGGACCAAATGAACTAGATATGCATAAGCATGGTTGTGTGATTGCATTCAATTTAATACCCATGCTACATGTGTTGTGAACCTCTCTATTTGTGGTTTCAAGTGAAAGGAAATATAATGATTAGTATTGGACGACACTATCTTTATACAAAGAATCTTCTCCTGTTCCAATGCTCAGATTATGTAACCCTTTTTCTAATTTTAATTTAATTCCCTCTGTAGCTCTTACCCCCTCCTGTCCAAAAAAAAGAAGTGTAGAATTAGGTTTACCCGTTCATTTTCTCCAAACCTCAAAACCACCATCTTCTACAACATCGATTCACCTGTAACACCTTCAGATTTTTAATTCAATTTTTGCCATCACTTTTTTTTTTGAATCGGCAAATATTATTAAACGACATCCCTGCAAGACGCAAGGTATGGACGAAACAAAATACAAATGGTGTCGCATATAGACGGTACACCATAACCACCTAAAAACACCCTTGGAGATGAACCCACCAAAACACATCACCACCTAAAACAGATTCCAAAAAAACAAGCACTGTAAACACGGTATCCATCACCACTCATCGTCACTACTCACCCACAAAGAACACCCTTAAAAAAACTCCCAGACCCCAACACCCAAGCTGAGCCACATTTCGAAGAGCACCTAACCGAAAGAACATGCAGCTATGACAAACCTCGCAGCCTCCGATCCACCGAAAGAGCACAACACAAAGCCCAAAAACCAACTTAATTCCAAGATTTGACTCCCGATCTCGAATCAAAAGTGATCGGCCCAGCAGACTATAGAACCAAATTAGCAGGGCACCCCTCGTCCCCGGTACACCAGAGAAAAACCAAATCAAGTCAAACAAAGATTCCAGCTAGACCCCGATCCCGATCTCGAAGCCAAATGAACCGGCCCACTGAAAACCAGCACACAATATGTCTTACAAAAGACATGGCATGTGAAGTTTAAACAACAAACAAATCAAAAGGAAAAGGCTCAAACAACGTGACATCCACCCTTAAAACTCCGTAAACACCTAAACCGCCCAAAAGCACAAACAAGAGCTAGTGAGACGAACATGGACCCGTGTAACATAGGTTGCTTCTAAAGGAAATCACCCCAACAAGCACCCGCCTCCTCACTAAAACACCAACCACCACCACACAACATCACCCCCACCACACTTCACACCCCTTGAAAAAGTTCTCGTTCGCAAAGCGTTTCGGCACCGGATCCGTGACCACCAATCCAAACCACACCAAGACAACCCTACGTACACCCACGCAAACCGAAACACCACCACCACCAAGAAACAAGCGGCCACACAAACACAAATCTAAAGGAAGATGAAACCCAACAACAAACACGGGCAGCGACGCCGGTCTGTAGCAGAAACACAACCCCCAAATTGTATACAGGCGGCCGCCTATGACAAGTAGAAGGTGTCCGTTGCCGGAGTAAACAAACAACCATGCCAAAAACCTCCCACCCCACCACCAAACCACACATCAAAACCACCCATTGCACCACCACAACCACCTAACAGACCGAAAAACACAATCGCACCACCAACAACCACCACCCAAAGACTCTGATCAGCACCATAAAACAAACACCACAACAGAAAAAAGTAAAAGAACAACCACCACTACAGCAAAACTCCGACAGCAGCAAAGCAACTTCCTAACCACAACCGTCATAAACAATGAGCACTATCTGACACGCCGACGAACAGAAAGGCAACGACAAGAAGATCCACACGTCTGTCCTTAAGGTACCAAACACCAACAAACGCTACCAATAAGTGGAACAGCAGAAAACAGAACTCCAAAACCAAAACACCCAGCTGCCGCCATTGAGAGGCGGCACCACCTTGAGAAAACCCAAACCTGTTTCACACTTGAATCACCAAAGAGAAGCGATGTTAAGCGACCACAAGGAAGTTTGGAGGTGATGTGGAGGCGGATCTCGTCGCACCACCGCGAGTTAGGGCGGAAATGCGGAGAACAAGCGGCAGAGAACAGTCACCGCCGTGAGGACCCAACACCACCACCATGACGGACGAACATGGAACCCATCGCAAAAAACCCACCACCCACGATGAACGAACATCACCTCAACAACACTACTGCTACGACAAGAGGAATGAAGGTGGCTATCAGAGAGTGGTGAAAAAACACCCCAAAAAGGGTGAGCGACGGCACGGAGGAGGGACCTCGTCACACTGTCCCATCGTGAGCCTACATCGGAACAAGAAGGATTAGATTCGTGGGGGAGATGGTACTACCGGATCTAGATTCTTAGAGAGATAGCATAGACTTTCTCTCTCTACCTTTGTTTTAGTTTTTAACTACCTTTACAAGAACATCATATTTAATTTATTAAAACAATTTAAATTAATATTCATAGTTTTCTAACTTTTAATGATAGTTTTATTTTTAAATATTCTAATTTCAATAAATTAATTATTAATATTTTTACTTTAATATCAAATTCTTTTTTGTTTATTCTATATTTTTATTAGATTTCGATTTTTACATCGTGAATTATATTTTATAGAGATGATCAATAATTTATTTTCTTATTTATTAGGTTGGTTTCTAAATCATCTCATATTCAGAATTATAACTAAAAAGATTGAATATGATAAATTTTAAGATATACTTATCACATTCCTTTCTCTCTTCTTTTTTTTATAGGGGAAAAGTGTATGGCATTTCATTAGTTATTTGTTCAATGATACATTATGGTACATTAATAAAAGTTAGGGACTAGCAAAAAATTCTAGCTAATGTATAGCCACCTCATTCGTTTATTTTCAACTAAACTCGACATAAGAGCTTGTGAAAAATAAATTTCAACAAAGATACATCATTTAATATGGAACCAAACTCTATGATATTGTGTTGGCCGTTGTTGAAATAGTTTACAACTATCTTGGTATCAAGTTCAAAATCCACGTTAACGAGTTATGGATCATGCATCCAGTTAATGGTATGAAGCAAATCCATAGCTTCTCCAAACATAATACTTTCTCCATCCTAATAAGGTACATATTTGCTAAAAAAAATACATCTCAAAATGAATTTTACTTTCAATTTTTAATGTTATATCAAATATGAGAAACACAATGACCGGCTTAAGTGATTATTTAACTTCAGTAAAGGGCAATTTATTTGAAAGAACTGAATTTGTATCCTGTTTAAAACAATCATTGAACGATTGGACTTTATTTTTACTTTCGACCGAACTCCAAATTATCGATATTTGTTGGTCTTCAAACCTAATGGATAAGACAAGAGAAAGTTTGAACATGAATAAATATTAGCTGACTTGGTTTGTATGTCATTTTCTTTCCATCCCAGAAGAGCATTGATGCTGTTGACAGAAAGAAGAATACCGTTGTGACTTATGCTTCAAGATGGGTACCCACACGACACCAGAAGAACTCACTCACTTCTCTTTATTACTCTCTAGTTTAAGTTTTCGTAATCATTCCACTGCAGCCTTTGTTTCGTTATTTTCGCAAAAATTAATGACATCCCAAGTTTCAAACTCTGTCTCACCCCTTTTTCAACTTGCTTTTCTCTTTCACTACTTCAAATTATTCTTATCCAGCTACTAATAATTCTGACTTTAAATTGTTTGAATATTAAGAAAATTAACTCAACAAATTAAGCAGCCATCAAATGCTTTTTACTTTTGATTCAAAATGCCATTCAAGGACTTTCTTCACATGTCAACTTCAAAAGTGTAACCAAGTGCTCAAAAACTAATTTAATGTAGCAGTAGTAGTTAATTTTTGCATGCAAGAAAGATTTGTTGATTTTTTTAGTTACAAGAGATGATAAATTTTTATAGCAATTATTGTGGCTTTTTTCAAAGTGTTATTTTCTTTGAAATATATGGTTGGTCTATAAACAATTCATTTTAGGCAGAGAAATCAAAGTAGACAGTGCAAAATAAGTGCTTTTAACTAGATTTTAAATAAAAAGTCATTGGACAACTCATATCTTTTAAAGTTCCATGTCTAAATTTAATTGAGAGTCTGTCCTATATATGAACTGAAAATGGGAATTTTTTTTATTCCGACCATGTATGCCAAAAAAATTCTAAATCTGACCCCTATCAGATTTATTTTCCAAAATGACCCACTTTCTATTTTTGTTCGTTTTTTTTTGTCGTTTTCCTCATTCCCGCCATTTGAAACGGCGGGAATGAGCCCCCTCTCTGACACATGTCTGCGCATGACAGGTTCTGCATGTTTGACTTTCTTTTTTTTTTCTTTTTTTTTTCATTCCCGCCGTTTGAAATGGCGGGATTGGATATTTGATTTTTTTTTCTTTGTTTTTTTTTGTTTTT
>Ga0228711_1003678_pt1 | contig 23810 bp, 19 predicted proteins | sample MedpolnodulmetaG_2_FD_177996 | JGI IMG/M metagenome (GOLD analysis project Ga0228711, IMG submission 177996) | Root nodule microbial communities from Medicago polymorpha collected in Santa Monica, California, United States - brown nodules | ecosystem: Host-associated > Plants > Roots > Nodule...
GACAGCAAAACAATATTTGGATTTATCTGCCAGCTACCAATGACACTGACAGTGAGTTATTTGGGCAAGATAATCCTCCAAGTTACCAAGGACATTGTCCTCTAGTGTCATAAAAGGAAACCCTCATTTGGGCTGGTAGTCTCTTAGATATGTGGGCTGATGTATGGTCCTCTTGGGGCGGCCCATGCTAACAGATTCCCTATCTACCAAGATATTTCCACATGGGAGAAAGCTTGTTACGCAAGGTAACCACAATGAGAGGAGAAGAACCTTTAGGCGAGATGACTCATCCTTAGGGATAGTTGTAGCAATTCTATCTCCTTTAAACATAGTCTGAGGTAGCTATATTACAGGCATGTCACATTCGTTGTTTAGGACATCAACACATGTTTTATGTTGTTTCTTATGTGGTTTGGTTGTAGTTTAAACAAATAATCCCCTCAAAATAAAATTAAACAAATAAAAAACTCACTGAATCGAGAAGCGATTGTCAAAGAATTTGAAAGTGACTGAAGAATCCTAATTCCTTGAAAATGACGATAATGAAGCAGTTGTGAGCCGATTTTGAATTCAATTGATTTGAGAGATGAAACACGTGAATGATTCGGTCTTTCTAAAGTGATTGTGAAGAGGATGGATTCAATCGGTATGACGAGGATCTGCGAAGAGTTAGATATCTGAGAGCGATTATGACGTTGGATCAGCAAATCGGTGAATTTTGATCGGTGTACTAAATAAGTGATTGTGAAGTTCGATGGATCTACAACTGTGAAGTTCAAACAATGTTGTGGATGCAATTCGGTGAAGTTCAATGGGCAAAGTGAGAGTTCGTGTGAAGCTCCATGGGTGAATATGAGAATGGGTATAGTGTGAGAGTTCGAGAATGAAGAGAGTGAAGTTCGATGGTGAAAATGGGTGAGAATGCGTGACACTTAAATGAATGAAATAAAATGAAAATAGAATAAAAGAAATTTTATTTTGACTGTAGTTTTATTGACTATTGTTGCTAGGTGTACTAGACGTAACATTTTTTTCCGTACTTGTTACTATATCATTGTGTGTACGTTTGAAATTACAATGGATATGCTAGAATGATGATGATCCACCGTGATTTTACAAAAACTATAAAGTGTAGCTTTTGAAAAATCACAATGGGTTATTGTGACTGTATCATACTCATTGTAACAATTTTTCACTATGTTACGATGGTAATAAATTTTCACATGTTACAATGACATCTGGAAAACATATGTTATACCAGGTAACAATTTTACACATGTTACGATGAAATTGTTACTAAATGTCATTATTGTAGTAGTGAATTGAAATGTAAATTAAAGTTATAGGATCCACACCTATCAACAAGATGCTACAATCTTATAAATAATATTCCTCTGTTTTAAAATAATTGTCTCTTTAATATATTTTTTTGTGCCTCACAATTAAAATATCAATATAGCATTTATTAATATTTCACTAGAATGCAGATACAGATATTTCCATACAGGAATACATTAATACAGACAAAGTAACTAATCAAAATACTAAAGCTAAAGAAAAGATAAAAGACAACAACTTACAAGAGTTGTACTGAACACTTGCAAAAGCATACTAAAAGAAAAAAGAGAAAAGTGCAAAGTTTAGATATAAGTACTTATAGACTAATGCCCCTTATTTAATTCATAATTTATAACTGTTTAATTCAGTGAAAACTGAAATCAGTAGTTTCACCAAAACCCTTGAACCATATAATTTCCTATGAAGCATGAATACGGACATTGGACACGACACAGACACCGACACGCTGACACAACTAATTTTTTAAAAATATCACACGATTTAGTGTAATTATATGTGTCAGCGTCGTGTCAGTGTCGGACACGACACCTGTCTAACACACGCCTTATCCGAGGAGTGTCCGTTTTTTATAGATAATTTCTAACCTAATTAACATAGCCGTATCCACCACTGAAGCGACTATCACGACCATCCCTACCATACCCTCCAAAACTTTGCTCATTACTATAACCACCAGAGCGCCCTCCATATCCATAGCCACCACTAGAACGGTTTTCTTCTCCATATCCACCAATACTCGAACGTCCTCCATCACCATATCCACCACCGGAACGCCCATATCCACTCTCATAACGGTCATTGGCGCCATAACCACCACCAGAACGATCATCAGAACCATAACCACCACCAAAACGTCCACCTCCATACCCACTCTCGTTATTATTCCCATAACCACCACCGGAACGACCATTAGAACCATAACCACCACCAGTAGCTCCACCAGAACGTCCACCTCCATAACCACCACTAGATCGGTTATCAAGACCGTAACCACCACCTGTAGTACCACCACCATAACGTCCATAACCACTCTCATGATACTTATTATCCTTATTTCCATAATAACCACCATTTCCACCAAACCCACCACCAGAATAACCATTTTTTCGTCTGGTAGGAACACCGGAGGAAGAGTCGTGTTGACTAAGATAACCAGCGGCTTTGTCAACATACATGCCAACGCCCTTACTCTCATCAACAACACCAGTTGCACCTAAAATATTGGAAGCGGCAACCGCAACCTTGGCCTTGTTCACCTTGCCAGGTTCATGGTTGTAAACGGACTGTGCCGCGTCCGATAAGACCTTAGCAGAGGAAAAAAGCTCAGTACTCGAATGGTTCTGGCTGTGACGTTGTTCCTTCCCATGACCACCATAATAATTGTTGTTATAGTTGTCCATAATTCTTAGTTTTGAATCAATATCAGAAACTAAAGAAGTGCTGTTATTGCAATGAAATTGCTTGGATATAGGAGAGGTATTTGTAGGGAAGAGTATGCCTTAAAATGTATGTGAATAATATGGTTGAAGTATATGCCTTAAGGTGGGTCACGCCTTGTCTTTATAGGAGCTTTTTTGATGCTATGCTGCTTTTGTTTTGTGTGTTGAAAACGTGATTCTCCCTTTGGCTAATGGAGGTAACTTCAGTCATACAACGATGTTGATTTTTTGTCCCTTTGCTCTATGATGGGAACTTTAAGATATGTAACAATATACTTCCCTTAATTAGATATGATATCTGATTATAGCAATTTCTCGTGATGAAATATAAGCAAAAATGATAGTTAAAAAATCATTGTATGTTGTTAAGAATTTAGTCCATATACATCAACTTTTCAACTACCTTTTTCGTTTATATTTCATTCTGAAAGAAGTATATTTAGACATCTTTTAAATTTTCAACACTCTTCATCAATTGTGTACATGTATCACAATTGATTTTTCTATCACAATATAATTTATCACATCGATTTTTTATTTTTTTTTCACGTAAAGATATAGATTGGTGTTTGGTGTTTACAAATGATATTTCATCCAATTAATGTGGCTTGCTGTTTGTAAGACTCTCTTTCTAACACTCTCTAACACTCATTATCCTATTAGGTGAAACTCATACCACACTCCTCATAATAGAGTAGAACAAACATGTATGGTAAGGATTAATTAATTGAATTGAACAAACATGCATGTCCACATGTCCTAGCTTGATGGAAAAATATCGAAATTGTTACACAAGACATTATGGTTGAGCTCCTCCACTTATGCGTGTGAGTTTTTAATGATTATTAATATATTATCATTTCTTCTATTGAAAAAATCTCATACACGTAATACATAAGACCAAATGAATTGGTTACACGTACACGTAGGTCACTTTTATACAGTAGATAATTCCCTTTAGTTAGACGGTTCTAAAACCAAAAGGGTGGTAAAGAAGTCTTCGTCTACTTTTGTTGCGAATATAGTTAGAGGAGAATAAATGAGTCATTTATTTATCTTGTTTGATTCGGTGGAGACCTGAATAAAAAGAGGATATGGTTTCAAATCAACCTTCAAGTTGGCCACTACTATAAGTATAATATTGTAATCTTGTTGGGTTTAAGTATTTTTTATTAATTCTACATCAATTATGAATGATATAGATGATGCATATATAATAGAGGTAACCTATATTTTCAATGTTTAAATATTTTGGAGGGAGATATGTTGTCTCCCTCTTTTGAAGATCGGTATATTAGTTAGTTGATGTTTTTGGCGTTAGTCCGGACTCTGCCAATAAGTGGCATTCAAGCCCCGATTTAACTTGGTGAAGGAGCACAAATGGATCTTTGTCTTGGACCCTTGTATTAAAAGTTTTCTTGGTGGTTCCATTCATAATAATTGTGTTGAAAGTATAGGATGTCGAAGACTCTCACACTTGAGAAGAAAATATTGCATTAAGTGTGAGTAGATAGTCCAACATTTATTATAAATGAAAGGCTTTTATATGTGTTTAGTCCCTCCAAATAGGGGGGTCATTTAAAATTTGGTCCCTGAATTTGCTAATCCTGGCATTCTGCCCTTGCAAATTTTAATCATTTAAAATTTTCTCCCTCTCCACACTTAATCACTGTCACCTCAGTAATTTGATGACGTGGCTCTGTTAATTGCCCAACCAGATGAGTGAGTCAGCAAATAGGCATGGGAATGAACAAAAATACCCCTGAGTTCATCTTCTCCAAATCTTCCCTCCTCTTCTCTTCTCTGAAGTCACGATTCCATCTCCTCTTCTCTTTTATCCCCTTCTCTTCCCTTATATGCTCTCATCCTTATCAATCGAGTTCTATGAATAATCAACATAGAAAACCAACATCTGAATCCAATTAATCAGTGTTAAGCTTCAACTCACAAGACACGAGGAGAAGAATGACGACAGAGATATAAACCCTCCATAAACGGCCTCAGCGTCAACACAAGCAGATCTCATAACCATATCTGAGTTCAACGGTGGCTCTTGGTGGCCTGCACAGGTTTGTGAATTACATGATTCACCTTAAACGATGAAGCGCTTGATACACTATTTGATGTTGATTTGTTGACAATTTAATGTTGTAGGACGATGAAGCACTTGAAACATAGGCAACCACCTTCTTCCTCACCCTTGTCGCCGCTTCTCTCACTCAGGTCGCTGTTACTCTCAAGCTTACATCTCACCGCCTCTCTCACTTGTGTATCTCTCAAAATCGAGACCTGGCAACGTCTCTTCACAACTTCAGGGAGGGTCGTCATCATCGTCGGCGTGCACACAGCCGTCGTCATCGTTGGCGTGCACAAGGATGTCGTCATCGTTCGCCGTTGATCGAGAATTATTGAAAAAGAATTGCGTTTAATTTGATTTGGGGTGAAAGGTTGTGTAAATTTGAATTGAAACAAGTTGATTAAGGGTTGGAGTTTGACGTTGGGTAAAATTGATTAAGAATTGAAAACAATTCACAAACTCTTCCATAGCTCTGAGTTTGAGACGGTAAGAGGACGATGAAGAAGAAGATTATGATGAATCTAGGTTTGAGAGGATTACGTCAGGGGTAGTTTTGTAATTTCACGCTTGTTTGATATAAAGAGGGGTATTTTCGTCCATCCACTCTATTTTTTATGACTGAGCAGCTGACTTACCCAATCAACAGTGACACGTCATCAAATCACTAACGTGTCAGTGATTAAGTGGGAAAAGGGACGAAACTTTAAATGATTAAATTTTGCAAGGGCAAAATGCCAAGATTAGCAAATTCAGGGACCAAATTTTAAATGACCCCTATTTGCAGGGACTAAACACATATAAAAGCCTAAATGAAATAATTAATCTATATAAGAGAAATGATCCCTATTATCAAGGGTTAATAGGTCTTTACCCCCCTGTAAAATATTTTTTTTGATTTACCCCCCTGTAAAATATTTTTGTTTTGATTTACCCCCCTAATAGGCCAAACAAAAACCAATTTTTTTTTTTTTCAAAAAATTTTCGTTTTTGTTTGGCCTATTAGGGGGGTAAATAAAAACAAAAATATTTTACAGGGGGGTAAATCAAAAAAAAATATTTTACAGGGGGGAAAACCGAAAATGACCTATATTACAGGGGGTAAAGACCTATTAACCCTATTATCAATATCTTAAAATTTTGAATCAACATGGAAATTCTCTCGCTCTTATAGGCATGAAGCATTGACCCTTTATTATTCTTAGATGCTCCCCGAACTTTCCCACAACTATAAATATGGTTGTGATGGGTGTAGTCTAAAGCTTCATTTTTCTTTTAACAGTGAAACAATTTATGGTGTTTTTTTCTATACAGTGAAACAAGTCGCTTAGCTGAAAATCACATTTTTGAAAGCAAGTGAATCGATTATTTAAATTGACTGAAACAATTCACTATTTTTTTTTCTAGACAGTGAACCAATTCACATTGATCAATGAAATGATTCACTTTTTGAAAAACAACAAAAAATCACAATTTTTAAAAGCAAGTGAAAAATTCACTCAGGCAAAAAAAATACACATTTCAAAAACACACACCTAGTGTATGAATGCAAGATTTAAGATAATGCAAGATATATAAGATTGTGAAGACAAGATTATGAGAACGACAAAATCATGCACATTTAAAAAACACACCTAGTATTTACTGTTTTGGACCGAGCAAACAGTTTAGGTCCATTTACTTATGCCTAATACGAAATAAACTCAAATCCAACATTTGGTAAATTACTCTCAACACACACCCTCCCCGCTAGGGGGGTGCTCGGAGCAACAGAGACTTGTTCAAACTGAACAATAACGGTCACCATCATGGCTCCCGTGAATCTCTCTTCGGCGATTACAATTCCCACGAATTCGTAACCGCTCAACCTTATGTGTGCCTTACAACGGCTCTGCAAACACCCACCTCTATATAAAGGGGACTAGTAGTAGTCTCCAAGGTTAGAATCTCTCTGCTTTCGAAACCCCTCATTCTAATCTCATATTGACTTGAGCGTCAGAGTGACTGCAGGTACACATTCCCCCGTTTTTCCAGTCAAAACTAAGGCATTCAACCACCATACAAAATTGCATTGGTAGTCACCTTCTGATCAAGTACAATCAATGGCGCCGTCTGTGGGAAAATACAAGTTATCCCCGTTTTTTACAAACAAAAAACCAAAGTTTTCTAAATTCTAAACACCATGACTACCAATAGTATCAATTCCCATGTCAGGAGAGAAGTCCATCATGTCTACCGCGACGGACAGACCTCCAAGTCGTCTCCTACTGACAGCCCAAAAGGGAAAACTTCCAGCAGACTACCCAGCTGGCAGTACCTCTATAGGACTGACCCCTTCTCGGTTCTCCACGATGTGACGAAGTGGCAGACAATGCCACCCCTACTGAGGTCAAGCTCAATAGTCTTCTCTGCACAGTTTAACGAAAAACGTCGATAATCAAGGAGAAGAATCGCCGCCTGTCGGACATAAAGAAAGATCGTCTGAGGAAGCAGTTGTTTCCTCCTATACAGCCTCTCTCCCCACCACGTAACAGAAGGGGAAGGAGTCCACGTCCGTCCAGACCAAGATTGCCTAGACATTTCGTTAGCGTGAGATCTCCGACCTACAGTCGATGATTTCTTAGCAGAAGATCCCCACGACGATCTCCACCATAAATGACTCCATCGAGGCGCAATAGATGATGGCGGTCCTCGTCTTACTCTGACAACAATTGTACGACATATGGTCCTTTCACTCAGCGCATCAGAGAAGCTCACATCCCTCGTGGATTGGAGAAGCCACCACAAATGAACTCATACGATGGGACAACCGATCTGAACGAGCACATTGAAAACATTGAAGTTGATCTCACCTACAAAGAGGTGTGAGGCGTGGTAAAATGCAAGCTCTTCATCACCACACTCTGGCGAGGAGCTTTGTTCTGGTACAAAATCTCAGGAGAAACTATATCGACTCTTGGGACGATCTAGGCCAGGAGTTCACTGCTCACTTCACAGCTTCGAGGATCCAGCCCAAAACAGCGGCGTCCCTCGAAGCTATTGTGCAAGGGAAGAATGAGCCTCTTCGAGACTACATCGAGAGGTTCAACAAAGAAATTGTTCAGGTTCGAGGTGCGGACAAATCAATGAAAAAGTACCTCATCGCAAAAGGTCTACGTCCTGACACAGACATGAAAAAGGTTGTACTGTTTGATCGCCCAAGGACTTTAAACGAGTTCCTAGCAATAGCCAAGACCTACATCAGGTATGAGGAGGAGCTGTATACGGACAGCCTGAACAAATCTAGGAAGGAAAAGTCTGCAGTTGAATCTTTCAAAAAGCCCTTCTAGGAGAAAAATAAGGAAGGCAAGCATGCTCACGAGGGCAAAGGACATATCGGTCACTTCATTGAGTATACACCCTTAGCGGTATCCAGAGAGAACATCCTAGCTGAGATCGCAATCAGCGATCTGAAAGAAGTTGGGATAAAGCCATCCAAAACTCCTACTCAGGAGAAGAAGAAGACCGACAAAATAAAACATTGTCGGTTCCACAAATTCCATGGGAACATGACTGATGACTGCATCCACCTGAAGTATGCCAATGAAATGCTCATACAACGAGGTCGGCTCAAGCAATCTTGAGCCGGAGAGAATAATCGTTGAGTAAATCACTAATGGAAACAACCAAGACGTGGTGATCGCCATATTTGTGGAGCAGCTGGAAGAATTCCCTAAGCATGTGGAAATAACACCATACGCGTGCACCTAGGAACAATTTCCTGTCATCAATGTGATCACCGATGGAATAACGAACTTCACCATGGGAAGCATGAAGAGGAAGTTCAAAGATTTGTTGAGCATCAACCAGCTAGTCCTCCCTTACTCACATCTTGAGGGTAACCACCATTGGCCTTCTATGATCATGAGCTGCCTGGTGGAGCTCCAAATTTAGCCATACACCTGCTTGTCCAGGCGTACATGGCCAACTTAGATGTTCGTAGAGTCCTAGTTGACACAAGGGCCTCTTGCGACATCATGTACACTGAGCTTTTCAAGACTCTCCAGCTGACAGAGAAAAATCTATCACCTTACGTTAGGTCTGAACTCTACGGATTTAGCGGCTCTTCAACGAAACTTTGGGGTTACGTCGAGATGCTTGTAACCTTCGGGCAAGGAGAGGCCAAAAAGACAATAAAGATTACATTCATAGTGATCGACTACTCCTCCCTCTACAACTGCATCGTATGGAGAACAGGAATTGAGCAGCTCGGGGCCGCATGCTCGACTGCCCATCTCAGGCTAAAATACCATGCGAAGAACAACAATGTCGCCACACTGCATGGAGACATCGAAGTTGCAAGAAGATGTTTCCTACAAGCAAACAAGAGCCAAAACTCGGTTTTCCCAGCCAAACAATCCTAAAAGGATAATGGGAAAGCTGTTGCGAGCACTCTAGACTCCAACATGATCGAGCTCGACTCCAGGTTCAGCAAGTCTGGACTGAAGGAGCAAAAGAAGGAGAAAAAGGATCCGCTCAATGATGAAATCCTAAGACCCGTCCCAGATGGAGATTTCGAGCTGATTCCATTTGGGGACGACCCCTCCAAGAACTTCAAGATTAGCAAACACGTTCAGACCTTGTGCGAGCTCAACTGGTCCCTTGCTTAAGGGAAAATGTTGACCTTTTGCCTGGAGTGCTGCTGACATGCCTGGAATCGACCCTAGCGTCGCTTGCAATCAGCTGACAGTTAGCCTTAGTGCTAGAGTTGTTGCTCAGCGACGTAGGAAGTAGTCTCCTGAAAAAGCAGAGGCTGCTGAAAAAAGTCGTAAAAAATCTCCTAGAGGCAAATTTCATTTATGAGGCCAAGTATACAACTTGGCTCTCCAATGTTGTACTCATTAAGAAATCTAATGGAAAATGGTGTATGTGTGTTGAATATACCAATCTTAATAGGGTCTGCCCTAAAGATGCATATCCTCTTCCCAACAAGATAAACTAGTAGATAATTCTTCTGGCTATAAACTTTTATCATTCATGGACGCCTATTCTGGATACAACCAGATACCAATGGCCGAAATAGATAAAACTAAAACAACATTCATAACCAAATCATGGAACTATTACTACAACGTAATGCGCTTCGGTCTTAGAAACGCAGGTGCCACTTATCAACGAATGATGAACAAAGTATAGGAAAAAATTATGTGGACGACATTCTTGAGATTTACATGGACGATATGATCGTAAAATCCAAATAGGAGATTGATCATACCTCTCATCTCAAACGAGTGTTCGAACAAACCAGAAAGTGCAATATGAGACTTAATTCTTGGCTATTTCTCAAAACGTAAAGTTGTTACTTGCCCTTTGAAAGCACAAGCAAAATCTCCATATAAAAGTCTATAGATGTATTTGTTTTCTAATGAGGAGTTCTGAATGATTAAAATTCCTTCAAAAAGAAAAACATAAAATTATCTACAAAAATAAATACACTATTTGATGAAGGAAATCTTCATATTTTTAGTCATCAAGAGTCGAACTCGGTACCTGGTGGTTTATAAGACCATGTGCAGTGGATCTGTTGAAAGCCACTTTAAATATGTTGAACCATTGCAAGAGCCTGTTGAAAATGATAGAAAAATGATGTGGATGAGAGAGGTAATGAAGCAAATCAACATGTTGAGTTCTATCCCGTCAGGCCACGCGTTGCGTTTTTATTGGACAAAGTCAGCGTGTGTGATACACTCGCCGATAGGCGCGAGTGCGTAAATAGGGATGTGGAGAGAGAAGAGGTGAGAGGATAATATTTGACAGGTGTCCCATTCTGATTGGCTGTTTGATTTTATCTCATCTTAATAATTTAACTCAATTATTTCATTACAAATTTTTTTTAAAAAAAAAATTTACCAAAATTCATGATTTTTTTTCTCTATAAATAGAGACTTGGTTCATTTGATTTGGACACAGAAAAAAATGAGGTTTTTCACTATTTTAATATTATTATCTTTCTATTAAGAAAATAAAAATAAATTATTTAAATAAATTTTGTTTTTACAAAAAACTAAAAAATAAATTGTTAAGCATTTATTATTTTAATTTAATTATAATCTATAACTGTAATTTTATGTAATCATAAAAACAAAAATATAAATTTAAATAAGAATATGAAATAAAAAGTGGCGGGGTAGAATGTTGAATGAAAAACCATTGGAGAGGGTAAAAGTTGAATGAATGTTGAATAAGAGAGAGAAAATGATATAGAGTGTTGGGAATTGAAAAAGTGGGTGTTGAGTTTTGTTGAATTTGGAAATGGTCTAACAGTCAATAACGTGCATGAACATATCAAGGTGTCCTTTGCCATGCTTATGTGATTTTCTATTATCATAGGCATAAAAGATTTAACTTACAAATAATTGCTTAAAATTTCATTAAACTGGCATTTATGCATTTGGCCTTTAGGAAAACTTGATATCAATATAGGAAAATTCTTTGGTGCTCTGGTGTTTTGTTGGGTACTATTATTGTTCTTGTTTGAACAAATGAGATGTACTTTCTGAACATGAGGTGTTGTGTGTATTCTTCACTCAGATGCTTTGATCCTCCACGACTGATTGTGTGCCAAAGAGATATTGTCTAAGACATGCCTTCCTACTACATCAATGTTTTCTACTTCCAACTTCAATTAAGAGGATAAGGTGGCTAAGTTGTGGGGCATGCTTTTTGAAACTTACATATCTTTAATCTTGCATTGCTGTTAAATAATGTTATTACAACAAAAAGTCTTCAAAGCTATATATAACATACATCAACTAAGTACACAATTAAAAATTGCAGAAATTCCTTACCAACACAAATGTTGAAAATTCCTTTTAAGTCTTCAACCCAATTTTTTTTATTAATAGCACACTAGCACAAGGCATGCATAGTTGCTAAAGAGATAAAGTTAACATACATCAACAAAGCAAACAAGCTAATTCAAATGCTCATAACAGAGAAATACTAACTAAAGCATGATCAAATCACCAACTTAGTACACAATTAAAAATTGCAGAAATTCCATTGCAGCTAAAAATTGCAGATGAAAAGCAGTGGACTCAACTTTATCGATCAACTGCGTCCATATTCATAGTTGGGATTTAGGCAACATATCTGACAGCATCATCCATAGGTTCAACGAGATATCTATTTGACACAAACATAATGAAATAACATGAGTGTCCCAGTCAAATTAAAGTAGCATAGTGAAAAACAATGGCACATTCCTAATAAGAGGACTAAATTAAGAAATACCTCAAGCTCAAATGTGCACCCAAGAAAAAAGTGCATCTTGCAACGAGACCATAGTGAAGAGACAAAAGTGGTATATCCTGCAAACAAAGTACAAGATATTGTTACTTAACTATAAGAAACACAATCAAAAGAAGGGTGGAAAGGGATTAGAGAGCCTACCAATTTAGGTAGAAATGTGACAAAATGTAAGGAGCAATCGTATTAATGCTCTTCAAACATATAATTTTGGAATATGCGCTATCTTGTCCCAATCCTCGCCTGTTCCCTTCTTGCACCGTTCCTTTAATGTTGGGCATTCATAAATACTCAAAACCTCAAGTGAAGTGAGGTGTCGTATACCTTCAGGCAAGCATCTCAATCCTTTACAACTACGAATCATCATGGTTCTAAGGGATTTCAAACCTTCCCAAATTTTCTCTGGTAAACACTCAAGCTTATCGCAATGAAAGATCTTTAGATGCTCCAAAGCTAGGCTGAATGGTTTGATTGGGAACTCTTTCAATTCGGTGAAACCACTTAAATTGAGAGTTTGAAGACAAGTAAGGTTTATGAACATCCCCTTTGGGAAGGATGTTATTTCTATACCTCCACCAAGGTTAAGGGTGATGAGACCATAAAAGCTAGAGATTGACCTTAGTAACTCATTATTACATGGATCGACAGAGAGTTCTTTAAGAGATGGAAAACATGGCAGTCCAAGTTTAGGGCAACTGTCGATGTTCAATCTAGAAAGACAAGGAAACTTCTCCCCCTTTTCCTTTTTCAACAATCGCTCAAAGTTTGGTAAGGATTGTAATATGAGCACCTCTAGAGATGGGAAAACCCTCACCTCCATACCATCATGAGATTCATCGTCATCCATGTACTTAAGATCACGCATATCGTATAATTCAAGTTTTTTTAGAGATTGTAGTTTACCAAATGACGGAAGCTCAACACAGTTGTTGCAACGCCAAAGTTCAAGAGAAACTAAGTTACTAAGAATACTTATCCATTTTGGGAAGCATAATCCGTCATAGTCATGTATTTTCATTCTCTTGAGATTTGAGTGTGGTTGAAACACTTCAAGTAGTTGCTCTGCACTAATAGTAGGGGTCTTTGTAAATCCATCATTGTTGGTCCATGACAAGCATAATTCTTTCAGGTCTTTTTTACCTAACAAATTGGCCTCTTGAGCTTCAAATAAACTGCCAACATTGTTTAAGCATTGGATATTTAGTTTTCCTCGTAGGTTTAGCTCACTTAATTCTGCCAAGCTATGTCCCCTCTCTATACTAAGAATGTATACACTTAATGTTCTTAAGCAGGATAATTTTCTAATGTAAGGAAACATACGAGACAACGAATAACAACCTTCAATGACTAGATGTCTAAGATTTTGCAGGCAAGCCAAGCCTTTTGGAAGACAACTTAAGCTTAAAAGATATTTCAATTTTAAGATTTCTAATTTCTGTAAGTTGTAAATTGAGTCAGGAAAGGTTTTTATGTCAAGACCATAAAGCTCTAAATACCTCAAATGAATTAAATTCCCGAGTGATGATACCTTGAAAGAGGAGGTGCATACAACCCTGAGAGAAGAATTTGTTGGAAAGTAATCTTGTTTTATTTCGCAAAAATGGTTCAAATGAATCAATGTTCTTAAGGATTCTACTTTTTTGAAGGAACCCTCGTCGAATGATGACAGGTGAGCTGAGTCAAAACTAATATGATGTGTGCTTTTTGACAAACAAGTCATGTTTGCATCCTCCAAAATTATACATTCTTTCCCTGTTATTGATTGAGCAAGATCATGGACAATATCATGCATCTTGAAAGAAATGTCTCCAGAATATTCATCCATCTTGATGTCTTGAAAGAAAGATTTTTGGCACAATTCATTCCAAACCATGCTGCCAACATCTTCAACCTCCAAATTTTCTCTAGATGAAATAAATCCATTAGCCATCCAAAGATGGATCAATTCTTCCTTCATGATTTCTGTATCTTTGGGAAATATGGCACAAAATGCAAAACATCGCTTTAAGGTCGGCATTAAATGAAAGTAGCTCAACCTCAAAGCAGGAAAAATATAATTCTCACATGGTAAGGCCCAAAACTCACTCTCTTTGATTTCAAGCCATTCTCTTACTTCACTCCTAGAGTGCATTAGACCGCCCAATGCTTGCGCGGCAAGAGGCAATCCCTTGCACTTTTTGACTATCTCGTTGCCTATTGCTACAAGCTCTGCACTCTCTATTCTGTCATGTCCAAATGCATATTTTTTGAACAATAAGCAACATTCATCATGAGACAGACCAGACAAAGGATGAGCTTGGCATGTTCCCACGATTGATGCAACAATCATATCACGAGTGGATACTAAAATGGAACTGCCTTTGGATCCACATGACAAAACAGACTTCAAATTATTCCATTCATGTTGGCTTAATCCGAATTCTAGTTCTTGATTTTTGTTCCATAGATCGTCTAAAACCAGCAAATATGTTTTACCTTTCAAATGTTCTTGCACATTTCTTTGTATTACATCTAAATCCAAGGCATCACATTTCTCACTTGTGATAGATTCAATAATGGAACACAAAATCCTCTTAACTGAAAAATCCTCAGACACACAAACCCAAATTTTTGTATTAAAATTATTACTCACCCTTACATCATTGTAGACCAATTGAATAAGAGTTGTTTTTCCAACACCGCCTAAACCAACAATGGGATAGACAGAAAGGAAGCCAGAGTCCCTTGCTTGGGTGATCAGAAACTCTACAATCTTCTCTTTATCATCTTCCCGTCCGAAAACTTTTGGTTCAACAATATTGGAGCTGGTTTGGCGCCATTGAACTACTTCAATCGGTCTTTTCCTAACATTCATACCCTCCCATAGAAGAAACTTATTCTTAATTTCAGCAATATTATCGAATCTCATCGTAATTTCTTTCAACCTTTTGCCAATGTTATGGCGAAACATGATGGTCTTTGGGTTGATAAAGGATGAGCCTCTAAGTCGACTAGATTCAATGGAACATTCATCAAGAACATCATCGAGCACGTATACAGCATCTTTGAGTTGTTGCAGCCATACCTTGATAGAGTGGTCTGTGACTTGTTTCTTCTCAGCATCTTCAAGAACGGCCTTGATTAGATCCAAGGTGGCTGATAGCTTTTCAGCCTTTGACTTGATTCCAGAAATGGTAGAAAATTCATTTTGAAGCAGAGACATCAAATTCTTAAACGCAACTTCAAGTAAGGCCTCTGCCATTTTTTGAGAAAAGAAAGATTGGAAGATTAGAAACTGGTTTTGATTGGATGAGTGCTAAACTAAACAGATGAAATGTGAGTATAATGTGATGCTAGAAAGTCAACAAGTAGCTGATCAATAGAAATTATGAGGAAACATCCACGAAGCCACAATGTAATTTTCAATAATTGATACAAAGGTTCCATTAGGTGAGTGGGCTGCATGTACTATGAATAAAGAATATATTATTGACTTTCTTTGTTTTCTTAGTTTAATAGGAACCAAGAGTTTGATTGTGCCACTCTAACCATTAAGATGTGTTCTATGGAGTGATGAATTGACTTTTAAAGACAAGGGACGGAATTTTAAATTTTACTAGAGGTAATTTTAAAAGTAGAGAACTATGATGCCTTAAATACTCGTATGTTTTCCTGATGAGATATATTATTTTTACTGAATTGGATTCATGTTGTGAATTTCTTGAACAAGCATTATCCATTTTACCAATTTCAGTCAGTTGGTACTCAATCTCCAGTCATATAACACGGAAAAGTTATTACTGCCAACAAAAGAAAATTCATTTTCAATGAGGATAAATTTTGAAGGATGAAATTTGTTGACAGTCAGTCATATAGTAGTTTTAGCATCATTTAGGAGCTATTTTATAGTCTTTCTAGCTAAGTATCAATTGTTTTTGTTGATTTTTTGTAAATAAACCGACGGATGAACATGAGATAGTAAAGTGAAGCACAAGACCTTGGAACATGTCAAATCACCCAAACCAGACAACTTTGTGGTCATGCTATGCTTTTTACAAGAGTATCAAAGTGATTTTTTAGGGCATAGTCAATACGGAATGGGACAAGGGATAAAGAAAAGGTGAAGAATCAGCTACTGGTACATGCACGATGTGTTCTACGAGCCACGCGTCGTGCAGTTGAAAGGATTTAGAAGTGTACAGCTACTGGACAACACGTGATGCATCCAAGAAGTTGTGCATTGCGCAGCATGGACTGTAATTGAAGGTACTAATAAGAGTAGTACTACTACTAGATACTGAATCCTGATATCTCTATATGATACATGTTTATGATTCTACTTCCATTGTTCTAGACAAGCCCAATCTAGAGCCCTAATATTTAGAATTTTCTCACCATTATTTTCCTCATTTTCGTAAATAACCGTTTCATGTGTACCAAACAAACTCATGCTCATTTTCCCTTCCACAATTCATTTTCTTGTGTGATTTTGCAACATTTGAAAGTATAGTCTTCCTGAATTTTGTTAGTTTCATGATGATGATCAGCATATGGCAAAGAAGACTTCTGACTTTTACGAGTCGTAAAGCTTTATAGTCATGCTGATAGATTGTTTCCTGAATTTTATTTCAGATCTGATAACTATCCATCAATATTTTTAGCTCCAGCCGGGGAACCTACCTCCTTATCTTCGAAAGAGGTTGCATTCCAAGCACTAGTTTGTTTTTCTTCTGCACAATTGGATTGTGATTTAAGTATAATCATTCATTTGTACAACGTTAAAAGAAGTAAATCAATCAACTTTGCTCTAGGTACGTAGAATATCATTCAATTAATAAGTATTTCATAGTTTTGAGCGATCGAGAATTCTATTGACTTTCATTTATGTCAGATCCTAACTCTTATCATGAATTATTATAAACAAACTTCCCAAACACAGGGATATTCATAACCAGTTCATTTACTGAATAGATAAGAAACAAGAAAATGAAATAAAATAAGGACGAATTCTTAAATATTTTTGGTAAAAACTAATTTGTGAAGGTAATGAATATTATAAATCCTCAAGATGAAGCCCTTTCTTAACGATCATTAATGTGTGCTGATGATGAACTCAAGTTGGTTGAGACATTATCAGTTGCTTTTTTTAGCTTCAATAAGGAAATATAATTTGATCAAGTATGAATTCAAAAAATTATTTGTCCCTTGTAAATAAATAATGTATGTACACTGTTTGGAACAACCAAGACACAAAATGTCTGATTATAAGCTCACTAACAAAAAACACTAGAGGAATGTGGAAGAGATTAATATAAAGAATCACTTATGTCAGCAACGTTAGGACTAGTTGATATTGTAAAATCAAGGACAACCTCCTCAGGCTTAGGAGAAGCTATATATAACTTTTTCGATATCTGTTATTAGTTGGAATTAAGTTTGGCTCGTGTGTTGGATCACCATTGTCAACATCCTCTCCTTTCATGCCAACCATAACCAGCAACAAACTTCACTCCGAAATTATGCTCAACAACACTGCCAATTCTGGCGATCGGTGTTTCCCCTAATCGAGCTTGAAACTCCAACTCTTCCATAAATATTTCATACATTAAACGACTATTTCATAAATGAAGGTCCATCACCTATATATTTTCATGAATACATGAATTTAAATTGAAATCAAGTAATATATGTTAAAATAATACTATAGGAATTGAAGATCTATACCATATCAATACCAGCATCAATGGAAGTGGAGACACGATAACGATAATCTGACCCATTAGGTTGACATCTTTAATCGATTTCGTCTCAGACAAAAATCACAAGTTTCACATAAATCATTTCAAAGATGTCTTCTTCTTCATTCCAATAAACAAATATTGGAATGTGTGCTATCTTGTCTCATTCCTCTCCTGTTCTCTCCTTACACTCCTTTAATTTTCGGCAACCACGAATATTCAAAAACTCAAGTGAAGTGAGGTGTCAAATACCTTCTGGCAAGGATCTCAATTCATCGCATTCAACAATATCCATAGTTCAACGAGAAATAAGTGTCACCTGTTCAGTTTCACAAGATATGGTCTCTGTAACTGTAAGTGGCGTGACTAATGCTAATCTACTAAAATACATGGAGTTAAAAGATGTAAAATTCACTTGTTATCAAATAAAACGGTTGATCTCTCATTCATATCGTCCAAAATCATCACCTCTTCTAGCTTCTGTGGTATGGCTGAAGCATCCTCTTGTTTTCAGGAAAAGCAGTGGACACAACTTGATCAATTAACATTGTCTGACACAAACATAGTCGAGACTCAGCAGCATTCCACAACATATCTTACACAAACATAATTAATTAACATGATTGACTCAACTAGAATTATGAAATATAATGTCACCTTCCTAATAAAGACCTGTATACACACCATATTTTCTGTCTTTTGTTGGTAACATGCTAAGCATCACATTGCTCCCTTTGGTAAGCAACAATGGCAAACACAGGGGATCATTTCTCACAATTTTTACCAACACAGAAGAATCATAATATATTTTGGTTGCGACAAAATGCTCTAGATTGTTATTGATGTCGATGATAACAATAACACACATGTGGATCTTGGCTTCCCTCACTCAAAAGATGTTTCAAAAACTATGTAAGCAAGTGGTTCCTGCACATAGAAATTAAAGTAAGTGAATAATATGGTAATAATGATGTACAAGAGACAAAGAAGCTTCAAAAAATTGTTCTGACTAGAAATTACAGTCAGTCATCAAATTGAAGAACCTTTGATGATAAATTCATAATGACTAAACATGCAATTATAGATTTCAAAACCAAAAATAAAAAAGGGATATTCAGAATATGTTACTTCATTGAATGAAATAATCAAAACTTACCCATGAAAGACAAAAGAGAAACTAACATAAAAAGGAGACCATAGTGAAGAGACGGGAGAAGCATATCCGGCAAAGAGAGTACAGAGAGATTGTTACTGCATTGTAAGAAACAAAATCAAAAGAAAGGAGCTTGAGGAGGGAGGGAGATTATAGAGTCTACCGATTAAGGTGGAAATGTGACAAGCAACACCAACATCAACTAATGCTTAATTTTGATGGTGATGGAGGCTGATAAGGGTGAACGTCTCAGTTTCTTAATACTCACACGATTGCGAAACTCTCTTTTTGGAATATGAGCTATCTTGTCCCAATCCTCCCCTGTTCCCTCCTTGCATCTCTCCTTTAATGTCGGGCATCTCCAAATTCTCAGAAACTCAAGAGACGTGAGGTGTCGAATACCATCCGGCAAGCATCGCAATCCTTCACAATTCCAATGACGAAAAACATGATTACTTCCAGATGGTGTGTGCTTTTCGAAGGCACCCTCATCGAATGATAACAAGTCATTAGAGTGAAAACAAACATGGTGTGTGCTTCTCGATATTAGTATCTTTGGGAAACATAGCACCAAAAGAAAAACACCGCTATAAGTTTGGCGCTAAATGAATGTAGCTCAGTCTCAAAGCAGGCAAAATAGAATCCTCATGTGGTAAAGACCAAAGCTCACTCTTTAATTTCAAGCCATTCCTTTTCTTCACTCCTTGAGCTCATTAGACCTCCCAATGCTTGTGCAGCAAGAGGCAATCCATCACATTTCTTCTCTTTTCCTATTGCCACAAGCTCTGCACGCTCTTCTCTGTAATGTCCAAATGCATATTGTTTGAACAACAACCAACATTCATTATCAGAGAGACCAGACAGAGGATGAGCTTGGCATGTTCCCATGATTGCCGCAACAACCTCATCACGAGAAGACACTAAAATGGAACTACCTTTTGAACCACACGACAACACATACTTCTGTAACGAATAATGGCTTGATGCCCTTCTCATTGTTATTCCTTGTATATATAGAGGTTACAAGGCTATACAGGTAATTACACTAAATCATTACAATTAATGGAAACAAATCAATTTCTGATTTATGTTCTATTTTCTTGGAATAAACTAATAAATATAACAAGGAGAACAAGTCAACTCCTTATTCACATCCCCCCTCAAATTGATGCGGTTGGTCGATGAGCATCAATTTGACAACAAGAAACTTATGACGTGGGCGTCGAACAGCCTTGGTAAGAATATCTTCAATTTGCAAATGAGTACTGACGTGAGGAAGGGATATTAGTCAGTCATCATACGCGTTACAGATTGAATGACAATCAACTTCGATATGCTTGGTGCGTTCATGGAAAGCAGGATTTGCAACGATCTGGATGGTGCTTGTATTATCAGCATAAAGTGAGGTTGGCTCTGTTTGAGGAAATCCAAGTTCAGCCAAAAGACCACGAAGCCAAATTATTTCTGAACAAGCGGCAAACATGACACGATACTCAAATTCGGTAGAAGATTTAGAGACTCTTACTTTTCCATGAGATCAATAAAGAGCTAAGAAACATGCACCAATTAGTGACAGAACGTCGAGTATCAGAGCGTCCTGTCCAATCGGCATCACTATAAGCACTCAACTTAGGAGAATTTCTTTATGAATTAAATGCATTAATTTTATTTACGAACATACTCTTCATTAATTTATATCTTGTTCTACAGCGAATATTAAGTTCTACTCTCTCCGTCTCACCAAAATTGTCACATTAAAGTAGGTCATGTCACACAAGTTAAGTAGAAGTTATAAATGAAGGGAACAAAATAATAATTTTATCAAATTAACTTTATTAATTATTTGTTGATGCTCATCATCATAAATGCACAATGGAAAATAATAATTTAGAAGTGATGCACATAATATTAATTAGAGGGTATAATTGAAGAAAAAAAATTGTATTAACTAAAGCTCTATTTGGTGAAAACTAACAAGTGTCGGATAATCTAGATGATGAGCTTATAGTGGTTAACAAATAGACTAGTTGTTTGAATTTGAAGTATTTATTAAAACTAACGGTTGAACTAACTAATAAATATAAAATGACAATTTTATAAAAATAAAAAAAAATTAGACAAAAGGGGCAACCAGGAAGGCTGCAACCCTAAATATATTCAAGAAGTGGAAATCGGAAACAAAGTTACAAAAGGAATGAGGGGGGACATAAAACCAAAACCCTCAAAAGAGCTTAGCAAAATCTAAAATTGGGAAATCATGTCTTATTCCTACCAAATTCAACAATAACCTGAGGAGGTACACTGTTGAACCAAGAATAAGAAGGCAAGGTTAAACCTAAGTTTGCAACCTGATCTGCACAATGATTACCATCTCTGTATATATGAGAAAAATTAAAATTAAACATAGATAAAAGGAACAGACAATTGTTCCACCTATTCCTTAGGGACCAAGGCACTATTTTAGCATATTTGAAAGCCAAGAAAACTAGCATGGAGTCAGTTTCCAACCAGAGATTGTGCCAATTCTTAACATGAGCAATTTCAATTACAACCATAGCTGCTATAAGCTCAGAGTGAAGAGCAGTGGAGACTCCAAGATTAACAGAGAAGGCTACTAAAAAATCAGCATCTGAATTTCTAAAAATACCACCACAAGCTGCCATACCTGGATTTCCTTGAGCTGCCACATCAGTGTTGCACTTAACCCAGTTAAAAATTGGTGGAGACCAAATGACCTCTTTGATGTTATAAGATTTAGGGGGGTTGATTTTAACATAAATTTTTTTGAGGATAACAAATTCAGATATAGAAGAACTAGCTGCTAACTTAGAACTGTTACCAGAAAGGGATGTTCATGCAATAATAAGATTGATAGCTGAGGCAACCTTGATTCTCTTATCATTGAATCTACTTTGGTTTCGGCAGTGCCAAATTATGTTGAAGCAATAAATGATGGCAGCCAAAATGACAAGCTTACAATGGGGGGACCAATTTCTGTCAGAGATTCTGATGATATCCAAAAAAGAGCTTAAGTTACAATTTAGGTTAAGTAAAGAACCTAACCAGTGCCATATGTCAGTTTCAAATGGACAATCAATGAACAAGTGTATAGAGGATTCCTATGCAGCACCACAAAGATCACAGATGGATGGTAAAAGGCATCCTCTTGTGGAGAGATTGTCATCAGTGGGGAGTTCGTCATGAAATAATCTCCAAAAACTAAGAAAGATTTGGATGGAGCAATAGAAACATTCCATATCATTTTGGCCCAACTAAGAGATCGTGAATGATTGGAAGCATGGAAAATGTAGGCATCTTTAAAGGTTAGGGATCCATCATGTGAATTCTTCCAAATGAGTTTATCATCTTTTGGTATCAAAGGGATGGTTGTTGAAGAGAGTTTCTGCTTAAGGGTGGGATAGGCAGATATGAAAGGTTGAGGCACATTCCATTTAGAATTCATAATATAAGTATCAAGGTGAGACTGAAGGAGATGGTGGAGGTGTTGAGGTATATTAAGAGCAGAAGTGAGAGGGTCTTCACACTAGGGATCTGTCCAAAATTTGATAGTTTGACCATTTCCAATTTGCCAAGAGACATTGTCCATAAGAGTGTTAAATTTGTGTCTGGCACTGCTCCAAATTGAAGAGGATATATGATGAGTGATAGGCTTATTATTTCTCAATACCCTACTTTTGACCAGTTGAGACCATTGCAGCTCAGATTGAAGAATGTCCCAGCAGTTTTTGAGGTTTCCTGCTTCATTAATGTCACTTAGGTTTCTCAAACCCAGACCTCCCTCCTTGAAAGGTGTACCAACTTTATGTCAAGCAATTGTTACTAACTTTCTTTGATTTACATCACCAGACCATATGAAGTTTCTCATCCATTTTTTCATATCCTTTAAAAGTTTTACTGGCCAAGAATAGATGGAAAGACAGTGAAGGAGCATACTGTGAACTACACTCTTTACTAATTGCACTCTGCCAATAATGGAGAGAATGGATGCTTTCCAAGCTGAGAGCTTACTTTTAACTTTATCAGCAAGAGGTTGAAAATAAGCATACTTTGCCTTGCCTTGCCTTTGCCTTTGAAAATTCAATCTTGAAGTGGAAATAGAGCCTGCATACAAAGAGGATTTCTGAGGATTGACCAACTGCCCATAAGCTTCAGCATAGTCCAAAAAGGCTTTCTTGAGCACCTTGATGTTTTAATTTGTTCCTTTACAAAAAAATCATCATATCATCAGCATATAGAATGCGTGATGGAATTTGAATATCTTTAGTACCATTGATAAGCTTGAGATTTCCCTCCCTAACCAACTTAGTTAGGTATCTACTAATTACTTCCTCAGCAAGGCAGAAGAGAAGGGGTGATAGAGGATCACCCTGTCTCACCCCTCTGGAGCAGTTGAAATTGTTGAAACAAAAATCTTTTTGATGAATGTTTTAATGATAACAAACTTTATGGAATAAACACTAAGTTTTATGAATAGTAATCTACTGATGTTTGCACTTAAGTCTTTTCACAGAAGTTACAAGAAAGAAGTCTCTTACAATTGCATATATATACTCATTGGAAGAATACCAAAACAGTAGTATCACAAGTTCAAAGAAGATATAAAAAGGATATTGTTTAAATCAAATGAGTGTTAATTGAAGATTCAACAAGAAGATGAATTTTATGATCAATTAACTCATCCTCGTCACCACATGGTTTTCAACAAAGCCTTAAAGATTCGAGGAATAAAGGGTTACTATTTGAAAGGAATGATCTTCAAA
>Ga0228711_1003679_pt1 | contig 23803 bp, 18 predicted proteins | sample MedpolnodulmetaG_2_FD_177996 | JGI IMG/M metagenome (GOLD analysis project Ga0228711, IMG submission 177996) | Root nodule microbial communities from Medicago polymorpha collected in Santa Monica, California, United States - brown nodules | ecosystem: Host-associated > Plants > Roots > Nodule...
ATAAAAAAAAAAAAATTTTTTTAAAAAAAAAAAAAAAAAAAAAAAAAATATTTTAAATATTTTTTTTTTTTTTTTTTATGGAATTTCAACAATTTATATTTTTTTAAGGGAAAGAGGTGGACATTAAACAATGATACATAGATATTCCAATTTTACATCACTCATTTAACACTCCATTTTATTTATATTTCTCTTTTTTTCGTCTAGTGGCTAAAGCTCACACAATTAAATGTGGAGAAATGGAGTGTTCGGGTTCGAACCACAACCCCTGCATAAATCATGTAATGTCCATACCAACGGCGTTAAACTCATTGAGACATATTTCTCTCTTTCTATCACATCACTCACTAACGTATCATATCCACATCTATAATATTATTTTGTCAAAAAAAAAATCTATCATATTAATTATTTTCTCTATTTTTTTAGGTGTATACAATGTATCGGATGTACGCTAGACATTTGCCTATATCTATCTATTTCAAATAAAACTACAATAATTTGTATCTAAGCCCCAAATCATGTACCATTCTACAATACTATGTTCAAGAGTTGCAAGGAAGGATAACACTAACATGTACACCCTTCGGTCACAAATATAAGCAAAAATTCATATTTTAGATTTATTAAATGAATCTAAAACATGAACTTTTTCTTATATTTATAACCGAAGGGTGTACATATCAAATGGGCAACCACACCTTCTCGGTCTAAGATATCGTTTTGGATGTCTCAATTCTTTAATGAGACACTTCACATCTTCGCGAGTCTCTCTATTATTAGGTAAAGAGAAATCACTCTAATTCATTTATATGATTCATAGCAGCATGTTTGGTTACACATTTAAATATTTTTTTTTTTCTTTCTAAAGGTCTATTTGAGGAAGAGATTTGAGTTTTGGAGGGCTATGTTTGTATTTTAATATATATATTTTGTAATTTTAAAAAACTTGAAAAAATACCATGATTTATTATCATATAACAATTCAACACATTTATTTTTAAAAGTATTTTATAGCTTGCTTAATTCATATAAAAAAAAAAATGTTCGCACTGCCCTCCCCTCCCCTCCCAAATCATCTTTCCCAACATACACTAAAAAAAACTTGTTCTTAAGTTTTTCACCCATTTATATTTATCTAGAAATTTAAATTGATTTGCTAATACATACCTTAATTGATTTTTTTAATAGAATTCGTACATATATTTGGTGGAGAAATTAATTGTAAGTTTATGCCACATCATGTATTTAGGATCTGGTGGAGAAAATTACATAGATGGAGATATATTACATTAAACATGTGGCTGCAGCAAACTTTTGGCTGCAATTGCTGTAGGCTTATACAAGAAAATTACATAGGTGGAGATATATTCCACCTCAACCCATGTGACTTTTGGCTGCAACTGCAGTATGACAGCAACATCGATTCGAATCTTATAAATAATGCAACAATGTTTTGTACCGCAATAATTTAGTTAGGTTTTGAGTCTTAGAAAATGATTGATAGATGAGTGAGAACAAGTCATAAAAGAACGAATATACTAGCACTTTTCAATTTTCATGATAACAACATATTAACATTAAGTAATACCACATTATAAGCATGTGTTAAAATATTTCGTATAATTATTTATTTGTTGATAGTTACTACTACAATATGAATAAAGTAATATAAATTGTACAATAATTACTTCATGACTGTATTCATTGTGGGTTTGTTTGGTTCAAGGGAGCAAAGGGAAGGGAAAAAGACGGGGTGTGATGGGATATAATGTAATTAAATACTACAAGTTTAATTATAGTTTTAGTCCCTTTATTTTATCTCATTAAAAAAGTTATTTCTTGAAACACGAAATCATCTTATTATCATTTTCTTTTTTATTATTAGAAAAAATCTTTTAATGTGTATGCCCAAATACTATTCATTTGTATTTGTGACTATAAAAGAATTTCTCTACTTGGTCACATGTCCAACACCTCACATTTTGGCACAGCCAATATAAACATGCCAACTCATTTTATTTTATTTTAAAATATTAAAAAGAAAAAACTAGGAAAAAGTCAGAACTAGGGGTGTGCATAAAAACTGAAAATCCAGTTAACCAATCCAAAAAGCCCAAACCAATATTTACAAAAACTGGTCCAGTTCAATTTTAAAATAAAAAAACAGTTTGGGTACCCATTTCTCAAAACCGGATACTCGTTTCACAATCCATATTCTTCACTATCATCATGGACGAAACCAACACAATAACAAAGCGAGTACATTCCTTAAAAAAAACAGAGCGAGTACCTACCTCACACGCGCTTACCAAAATCACCACCACCATCATTGACGGCGAAAAAATCATCTCCAGTCACCGACGAAAAACTCGTCTCCGGTCTCAGCACACTCCTAGTCGCATCAATTCAAGAAACCAAAGACAAAATGTCCCAAATCGAATATGTTTTCTGCTCCCAACTCTACCCTAATTTCCAATCCACTTCCAAAAACTACGAGGCAAAACGTCGTCGTATCACCGAACTCGAACATGAACTCGATGAAGGCATGACACTGCAAAAGAATCTCCTTGATTTAATTTGTACGAAAGATTGTTTACTGAAATCGTGCGAAGAGAAGCGGAAAACCGCGGTGGCGAAATTGGAGAGTTGTGAGAGCGAAAACCCGTAGTTGTTAGGGTAAAAAAACTAGTTCAGTAAAAAATCCGGTTCAGGCCAAAATCCGGTTCAGGTAGCATGAACCAGTATTGAATCGGACTAAACTGTATCGAATCACTTTTAAAAAAAGGTCTCGTTAACGAGTGTTCCTAAACACTCTTTAAGCATTCCTAATGAAGAAACTATTCTTGAAAAAGGTAAAGACTTCAATTTCCAATGCAATAAATGCACAAACTTTCGTAAAATCTTACCATTTTAAGTGCTCCTCAGGGGCACTCGTTAACATTTTCCTTTAAAAAATCCTCTTTTTTTTTTTTTTTGTGAAAGTTGTTTTTCGATCCAAACTGCATCCATAAATCTAGTATGGTTCAATTTGGATAATCCATTTGCACACCCCTAGTCAGAACCCATCGTCTTCCTTAATACCTTCCTCTCTCCTTCCGCCATAAACAACACTTCACGGGCTTTTAAGACTGCTTCTCCATTGATGAGTGACGATCCTTCATCATAACGGACTCCGAGTTCTTCATCACCGAGCGTCACCGGACTTCGAGAAGCAAGACAGTGGTTGTTGGTGTGAGGTTTTGATGACTTAATGCTTGATTGTGATTATTTAATTTTTTAAGATAAATAAAACAAACAAAATATTAACTGCACAAGAAGAGATAAGAAGCTTGTGGTTTTATATATTATTTCGCAGGTTTTATTTATGCCAGTTGAGAAACAATGGAGAAAATTGGGGTTGGTGGCATGTTCTCTCTCTTCCTCTTGATTTTCTATTTTTATTAGAAAAATAAATTCAATGCATATGTGTTGTCAAATTTTAATTGTATGTGCCTAAATGTGACCAAGTAAGAGTTTATCATATTTAGACTCAAATTTGACGATGAGTTGTGTTTTTAATGATGTGGCACATAATTCGATGACTTCGAAAGGTCTACATGTATTAATGAATAACACGTCAATAATTACATAATATCAAGGTGAATCCAATGGTATACATAAAGTTTGGTTGGGTATGTGTCCTTCATCTAACCTTTCAATGTTATGTCATATTTTTATATAAATTTACATGATAAACCTTTTCCTTACAAGGTACCTGTACCCAACCAAACTTCGAGGTATCTGACCCACGCGATGGGTGGTTATTTTCGAAAGGCCCGAAATGCTATAAGAATGTTCCAAGACGCACCTTGAATCTCCATCAAGATTCAATTATCGTGAACCTTAATCCGTTTTCTCTTATCCATGCATCTCTTATCCTTGTTCCTCTCCTTAACTTTGCTTGCTTCTTTCCTTTAAACCTTGTTCTCCTTTGTTTTCCTTCCACTAGTTGTGTGTTATTCTTTGCTTAGGGATAGTTGTCCTTTGTTTGCATGATTATGCACCTTTAATTTTGCTTCTATCGTTTTACATCTTCAGATGAATCTCAACTCTTGCTTACTTTTACACAATCTATCTCTTATATATTAATTACTTCTTTGTTTTTGCTCTATGCCTTCTCTTTGTTCCTTATGTGCCCCTTTCTCTTATTTATTTCTCTCTCTCTCTCTCTGTGGTTTTACTCCTTTCCATGGTTTTTATTTTTTCTTCTGCATCATGAATAACCATCATGGCAAAGTTGATGCGCACAACCAAATCACCCAAAACGTGGCTGGGAAGGAAAATGACATCAAGCGTCCTTAGAAACTTCAAAATTTGGTCATTCAACCTCGAGAACTAGGCAAGTATCAAGATTGGGTGCATCTAAAAAGCACAAACACAAGCCACATAACAACAATCAAACGCAATATGACAATCAGAATGCAAGCTTCCAACAAGAAGACACTACAAGAAAATATGTCATTACCCACAAACAATTACCCGTGGCCGCAAAGCCGTGGATAATTTTTTAGAGTAGTGACGGATTACCCATGACTTTTTGCTCCTACAGACAGCTTATGTCCTTGGGTAATAACAGATTTTCTTGTAGTGAAAGATCTTTGGACCCCAGAAAAGAAGCCAAAAGGAAAAACAAAACAAAAGAAGTGTTGTTAGTCCAACTTAATTTTATGTTTAGCAGTTAGGGGAAAAAAGAGAGTAAAAGACAATATAAAAAATAACTACATGAAGAAAAAGTTAATTTATTCTAAGCTAAGCTCTTTTATTTTATTTTCTAGTAAGAAAAAAAGTTTTTTTATTTAAATATATTTGGTGACATTTATAAGCTAAGCTCTATTATTTTCATATTATATAGCAAAAATTGACCTTTATATTATTTACGTAATATATATGAAAAAGAGAATTCCAGTTAAAGTAAAATTCCAGATTGCACATATAAAGAGATAAAAATAATAATGTTGACATTTTCTATAAGAAAAAATAATATTGTAAATTAGTGTTGAAAATTAATAGAAACTAAAATATTTGCATTAATATGAAATATTTACGGTTTCACAATTTGTTACTTTTGAAACACCAACAAAAAAAAAATCACAATCAAAAAAATTTGTTACTTTTGAAAATCGTTCATAGGCAAGTTTCATTTCTAGCTTCCCAACGTTCCTCCACCATTATGATGTGAAAATTGATCTTCTCACGTACAAAATTGTTCACTCCTATATAAACCGACAAAAATATCTCCACGTAAAAGTCACGTTGATTCCAACGTGAGTTAACTCGTGCTCATTACAGGTTAACGTGATACTAATTTTATTATACCCTTATTTATTAAATTTCATCTAACTTAACTATTCCATTAACTACAATTAATAAGGGTGGTTTAGTAAATGATACTAATTTTACCATCAAAATCAACACAATTAATCATTTCCTTAATAATCGTGCATAAACTTTAAACAACTATTATTTAGAGACAGAGGGAGTACACAAAATCACATAATCACACATAAACGATTCAAATTACACAAATTCGTCGTTAAATACACATCAACAAATTCATCAAAATGCAACATTACGAACACATATTCGAATATATTACACTATTACACGTTAATAAATATTAAACTTCAATAGATCGGACACAAAGATGTAAATGTTATTTTCAACCATTAACCTAAACATTTAATCAACCTCGCCATCGTCACAGATAACTTGTGAAAAATACACGGTCTTTAAATTATCTTCATCCTTATCCTCCCCCAGGTTAACACATGACACCTGTACAAATACAATTGATACTCTTTGATTTTCACCAATATGGACAAAGTATTTGTTAAGTTGTGCCTTCCACTCATCCAACTTATCGGTGGGGTTAAAAGACCTTAATTGTCTTCTTCATGACGGAGTATCGGACATGAGCTTCAACTTCAACTTGTGCATCTTCAGACATGTTTCACTTCACAAAATTTAATGGAATAACAAGTATGAAAATAAAACCAAATGAAAGATAAAATAAATAGTTGAATAATTAGAGACTAAAAAATGTGAGCAATAATTGACGTGACATAACCGACCACCAAAAAATATTTCACTTTATATATATATATATATATATATATATATATATATAAATTATATATAATGTTAGTTACATATTGGCCACAAATATCGGCGTTACATAACGGGCCACCAAAAAATATGTCGGTGGAATATCAACAAAAAAAGGACGAACACCAACAAAAAAAAGTGGCCTATCTAACTAGCTAGTGATAAGGCATCATTTTCATCTTCTTCAATGACTTCAAATTCACCTTTTGGTTTTTACGGAGTGGGAGTGTCGCAATAAATTGGATTGAGATGATTAGTTGGGTTTTTTCGGCGGTTTCAGATCCTTAAACATGATGTCTTTGAATAAGGCTTGTCTATCCATAAATGCAAACTCTCATTGCTCCGCATCACCAATCTTGTGATTCTTCCATTCCATACAAGGCAGTGGTAATGGAAAACTGTCTTTCAAATAAACATGAAGAAAGTGGTCGGGAATTAAGACAAGACACAAGATGTGGGAATGTAGGTTAAGTGGTAGAGCACCTCAGATTGGAAATATGTCTCACATATACCTCTTTCGGGAAAAACCAATTAAACAACTGCTCTATTGTAGCAAATTGCAACATTGTGACCCATATCCGATAATGTTAACCACTTATCTACAAACACAATTCCACCACTATTTGTTGGAGGGTGTTAACCATTCAAGGTATATTGAAAACGCCCCTCTAAACCAAATATCGACAAATAAGCACTCTTATTATTTTTCATGTCATGAATAAGTGCACTACGCACCAATACATGATTTTCCTCATCCATGCTCACGTGTCTAGCTATGACCCGGAATTCACAATTACCATCTCCTTTAACATTCATAATATTTTCAATGTAAGGCCTCATGATCTTTGGCATTTGTGTAATGTATGGTATATCCCGAAACGGTTGTGGAGTAGGCGTCGAAGCGTGTGAGCGGGAGTAATTGCCAACACGTGCACTTTCCCTCTTTGGAAGTGATATCTTGGTTTGCAACGATTGACTGTCGGGAAATTGAGAATCAACAAGCTCCCACATAGAGGGGATTCGACCCATGGATGTCTCTTTCGGAGTAACCTCACCCTTTCAGGTGCTCCCTTGGTAACTACCTTTCTTGGAGGTGGAGACAACATTGTGACTTCCGAAAATGCTAGTTAATGCATCGCTCTTTGAAATGGAGTTTCATCTTTTTAGGAACTTTTTTGAGACGTTCTTGAATGCCATTCCACTCCTTCATCACAGAAAAATCATCATCAACCTCTTTTCCTTGTACATTTAACCTTTGCCAATGAGAGTCTATTTCATCCAATCGAATAGGCAATTTTCCTTTTCTCTTCATGGCAATAATACATGCACATGGCAACTCGTACGATGTCTTTTAAACACAACCACAATCTTTCTTAGCAAATCTGAATGTCTTGGACCTTTTTCCATCCCAAAAGACAATGCGGGTCTAGATACATAACCCTTCAACTTAGAGTACAAAAAGTTGCCTTTGTATCTGTGTTCAAAGACAATATGACTTCCCTTAAAACTTGCTTTTATCTCACCAAATTGGATAACCAACATTTTGTCTATTTCCTCCCAACATGATTCCAAGTCTCCCATACTACTCCTCAAATTTTTTTTTTTCAAATTTCCACGAGCCGATTCAACAATGTTGGTGGTTCTACACTCTAGATGCAAGACTTTATCTGTTCATTCCCTCACAAATTTTTCCTTAACAATGTTCAATATTGTGGTTTCAATATATGCAAGGAACTCTAGAAATAGTTCAATACATCTTTGAATCGCTTTACTGCACTTGCATATGAATCCTCCGTAGGAGATTCAACCAAATCTTTCGAAGAACTCATGATTTTGTCAACAACATCACTTGCCTTCTCCTTCTTCGCTTCCTTCACTTCTTTCTCATTAACTTTTACATCCTTAGGCTTCACTTTGACTCTACAATCTGTGATGCACTTAGCTCTTACATTCTTTCCAGTATAAAAATAAAAAAAGTATTATGTCAGTTTCAGGGAGAACTTTAGCAACGACATTCATCATAGCATTATCCCTATCGGTGACAACCACCTTAGGCATGTTGAGTTTTGAGGACAAAAGACCAACCAACATCCCAAGTGCCCAAGTAAAGTTATCCTCTTGCTCAAAGGAAAGAAAGGAAAAACCAACAGATTATGTCAGGTTGGTAGAGGTGACACCAACTATCTCAAATAATGGCATTCCGTAGAAATTGGTTTCGTAAGTGGAGTTCATGACCAAACGGGTCGGAAAAGTGTTAAGCATATTAATTGACTCCAGATGAGCAAAAAATATATCTTTAAAAGTGGTTTCCTCACTATTTTCTCTTGTGAAATAGACGTATTTATGCTCCTCCAACTTTGAAATCAAGTATTGTATCTCTGTCTTGTCATCTCTTATCCCCTTGCACCATCTAGTTCGCGCATTGTACACTTGTTTAATATTTGTCAAACTTTTTTTTTTTCTTCAAACCCGTGAGAATATTCCTAGGCAACGCCAATCTCTTTATCATGTCGACAACTATTTTTTTCTCCTCCTCTTTAATTCCGCAAGAAGGTGGCCGACTAACTTTGTCTCCAACTCATGGTTGTGAATTCCACTAAGCATTGCCAACCACCAATCTTTTGTATACTTCTTAAAGAAATCATGCAACCTAAACGGATAATCACATTTCTTTGAGCTTGTGCCTTCAAGCTTCGGTTTCTTTCTTGTCTTTGGTGGTTTGTATACACCACTCCTTTTACAATTCAGCGTCATGTTGGCTTTTTTAAACTAGATTTATCTATAGATATAGTACATCCCGCCCTTGCTGCTTGTCGACGAACCCAACCAAGCAAATCATGTCACTCACGACAGCTTTCCTTTGTTAAAAAAATGAGGTGGTGTCTACTTCATAACCGTGAAGCTTGGCAACACCGGTAGGTACCGATTTAGGTTTTTCTTCAATGTGAACTTTTAAAGGAATTTTGAATTTAAACTTCACATTAACGGTTGGTTTGACATCAATAGATGCTTCGCCGGAAGCTTCAATTATGGCCGGTTTCGGCTCAACGCAATCATCCACCACATTTTCAACCATCACTATGTCTATTGAATAAAAAAATAACAATGAAAAAAAATATAACTTTTGCAACAAGGTAAGAAAGAAAAAAATGGCGCAAAATTTCAAATTATGGGTGCCAACGTGACTTAAGTCACGTTCATCTAACACCTACATGACGTAAGTCACGTTGGTTTTACACCTACGTGAGTTAATCCACGTTGGCCCAAGGTGAGTTAACTCACGTTCAACCTACATCCAGAAACGACCAACACAGCTAAAAAACCAGCTAAATCAAAAGAGTTTAGATTTCACATTACCTGAATTTTGACATTTGATGAGCGTAGAAATTTGGTTCCTGACGATTTGCAATGATTTCAAGTGAATATTTGCAATGATTAAAAATATCATAGGTGTCAATTTTTATTTTTTAAAAAACACACCGCAGTGATCAGCTTTGACCCAGTCAAAATCAAGGAGGACCGCAATTTTGCAAAAGGACCGAAAGATGTAGGGTTAAAAGTGCAGTTTTCAAAATAGACAGGTCAAAATCGCTAGTTTTAGAAAGATGGGGACAAAAGTGCATTTTACCCAAAAAAAAAAAATTAAACCCTAAAACGTTTTTTTACAAAAAGAGAAAACCCAAAAAGAAAACCTGTTCCATCCCCGGCCGAATCCTCTTCATATCAATATTTAGTGCCGTGAGTTCCAAGTTTTGCCGCAAGTCATCCTGAACACAGCTGCCCGAAAAACGTCGCCGGAGTTGTTCATTGGCCGCCTGAAACAGTGAGCATTCTCCTTCTTTCAACCTTTTTGACCTATGGTCGATTGCTTTTGTTGGTTTTTTTACCTTTTACTTTATATAACTTTATGATCAAATTTTATTCATAGGTTAGCAACTCAGAATGGAAGAAGAGAATAAAGAAATGAAATCATTTAAGGATTTGGGTTTATCTGAGCAATTAGTTGAAGCTTGTGAAAAATTTGGTTGGAAGAATCCAAAAGAAATTCAAACAGAAGTGATTCCACTTGCACTACAAGGTTAGATGTGATCTTTGCTTCAATTTTTTTTATTAAACAATCATTTTGGAAATGTGTAGAACTTTGTGTCTTTCGTTAGTAATTTTAGTTTACCTAGCACGAACACTCTTCGGATTAGGCGTGTCTTGATGTCAGACACACCCCGCTGTCTGACACCAACAAATATGATTGTAATCATGTCATTTTCTCCAAATATTATCAATGTCGACGTGTCAATGTTCGGTGTCTGTGCTTCATAGATTTTAGTCCTCGAGTGTTTTTATTTTTAGTTAGTTTGGTACTCAAATGCATCATCGTAGTTTTTTTTTTTTAAACTCGATTCAGTTTAGTTAAAGTTTGGTCCTAATATTGCAAATAGAAAGATAAACTGAAGGATGTTTGTGTAATTTGTATGCAACTATAATGATAAAACCTCACTCATTTAGGAACCAAAATGCTTATTTCATTTATGTAATATAGCCGCTTGAGCAAGAGAGTGAGCGAGCCTATTAGTTTGCCTGCAAAGAATCTCCCGCTGAAATTGGATCATTTTTTTTTTCTTTTATAAAATACTAATAGAAATGAACAAGAAGAATGATTGCAGAGTGATAATCCTTGCTAATTGCTATACAACCAAATAATGATCCGATTTTGAAACAGAAATTTTATACATCATCAGTATGATAGTTTTTTTAAAAAAATATTTTCAATGCTTATTGAATTATTCTTTATAATTTGTGTTTCTTAGGAAAAGATGTGATTGGAATTTCCAATACGGGTTCTGGTAAGACTGGAGCTTTTGTTCTTCCTATATTGCACGCCCTAGCACCGCAACCACACCTAAACAATTTCTTTGCTTGTGTAATGTCTCCCACAAGGTTTGATACATAGATACCTGATCATGGAATATATAATATTCTTATAAATAAATTCAGATTTATCTAATGTAATTATACTACTTGTATATTTAAATAGTATATTCCTTCTGTTCTAACCTTTTTTTTAAACTAGAGAGCTTGGCATTCAAATTGCTGAACAGTTTGAAGCTCTAGGTTCTGAAATTGGTGTTAAGTGTGCTGTGGTGAGTTCTAATAAAATTTTCTGAAATAATTTGTTATGCATGAATTTTATGTCTTCCTATTCATTACATAGCTCAAGTTTGTTTTGTTTTGTCCTATCACATAGTGGTTGTTCACGTGCATACTAAACAATCAATTTTGATTGGTATCATTGCCTTTTTCTATAGCTTGTTGGAGGGACTAGCATGGTACAGCAATCCATCGACATTGCAAAGCGACCTCATATTATTGTAAGTGTGTTACTGATGCAAAATATGGTTGATACAATTGATAAGAGATAGCTGTAGTTTATGCAAGTTCTGCATGTACAAGATTGAGATTGCATTTTGAATTAGTACTGTTTCCAGTCTTCTAATTTCATCAGTCCCACATTTTGTTTTTTATTTACTTATGTTGATTTCTTACTCTTGAAGGTTGGGACGCCTGGACGACTCTTGGATCACCTAAAACACACCAAAGGATTTTCTCTTGGTAGATTAAAATACTTGGTATGATTTCTATGTTGTTTGATTCAAGCTCGACTCGAGTTTTATTTTTGACATCCAATGGTTGAGTAGTGATGAGTACATGTGTAGTGTGAACTGAGGAATTGATTTGAGAACTTGATAATGGATTTTAATTGATAACTATTGTTGCAATTGTGTTAGGACTTTGAATAGAGGGAGTTTGCTAGGATTGGAGTTAAGAAGTTAATTAGGATTTAGTTTAGTTGTTAAGTTTGTTAGCATTTCTGTTTTACTTTCTTAGCCTTTCTGTTTATAGTTCAGTTAGTCATATAGATTATCAATAGGATGGACTGGTCTGAGGAGAGGAGATGGAATCATTTTACGAAATTGTAAACTATAGAATGCTCTAGTGAGGGGAGAGTCCTCCCTTGGGGTAACCTCGAGTGCAAGGTTATCATCTTGTTCATTCGCATTATTTCCATTCAGTGATAATACTAGAAAGCTATTCAAGGAGTTATTCATTTGATTTATCAATTAATCCAATTTTAAGGAATTCATTTGAAATCCTATTCTTGAGTTCCTGACAAATTGAAACATGTATGTTTCTGCATTGGTCTTGTTTTATCTTATCACATGATTATGAAGTTATATTTAAAGCAACATTGTTAAATAGAGGCGCTATAGTGCTATTACTTAGCGGCATTTGAACAAACCGCTATTGTTATGTGATACACTATTTAGTATATAAAATAGTAAAATACTGTGAAATATCGGTTGTAGCGATGCTATAACCCTACTGTGTAACAAAATTTGAACAAACTGTTATTTTCCGCAATCCACAATTGACAACACTTTCAAAGAAAGTTTGCAGCTGATTTGCAACATGTCTATAGATGTAGGAGTTTTTGTGTTTTGTTTTTACAGATGCTTGGACGTGTTTGCGACTTCACAAAATGAAATATTTAAGTAATATATTTTGTTTACTACCATTTCATATTCTAGTCCTCTACTTTCCATTATGTTTTAGTTGGAACTTGTTTGATTGCTCTACATTTTGAGCAGGTCTTAGATGAGGCAGATAGGTTATTGAACGAGGACTTTGAGAAAGAACTTAATGAGATTTTAGGATTCATTCCTAGTAAGCGGAGAACATTTCTTTTTTCAGCTACAGGGACAGACAAGGTAAATATGTAGGTTTGTTAATAAAAGTGAACTTCATATACTATTTATGGTAGCCCTTTTTCCCCTTAGCAGTAGCCAGATATTATATCTTACTATTCAAATGAAACTTTTTTCTTTACAAATTATTTCAAATATCTTATATTTTGTTATAATAATACATTTTCTATGCATTGCTTATATGCAACATATGCAACAGATGCTTGATTGTGCAATGTATTTATATTCATATTTTTGTAACAAGCAGAAAAATTTATGAATGGATGGGCACTACGGTGGCATTTGAGAGGAGAAATTAGAATAAAGTTTTGTTTGATGTTTGGTTTATATTTAAAGTAGAACAGAACATGACTAAAAAAGTCGTAAACTTTGGTTTAGGTTATCTAGTTCCATTTTGCTTGTATGCCAAATGTAACCTATATAGAAATCTCATAAGTTTGGCATAATTTTCCTTTAGAAAATATTTGCTGCTTGCATTTTACTAGACCAGAGACATACAATACAATCAAGGATACATAGTACAAAAATAAAATACATTTAGCAAAGTAAAAGTATTTTTTTTTAGTTTAATACCAAATAAGATTATGGATTATGGTGTTTGATGCACAAGAGCAGACACTCAGGTTATAAAGAAAATGTTTGTATTGAACGCTTCTAACATATTGGCTATTGTGTTCATCAATTGCATTGCATGCTTCTTCCATAGACCTACTACCTTGTATACATTCTAACTGAAATGACTGGAAGTACATCAATGATATTCACTCGGACTTGTAATCAAAAGTTCACAGTTGCGTTCATGTAATGGTAGGAACTTGATTGTAATTTAATGGCTGTTTATAGACAATACATCTAAATTAACATAAATCCAGAAATCATGGAAAGAATTCCTGACCTTGTGAAAGTACAGATTTATATACATCGTGTGGGAAGGACTGCTCGTGCTGGGCGCTCTGGTGTTGCCATTTCCCTTTTGAACCAATATGAACTGTCGTGGTTCAGACAGATAGAAGAACAAATGGGTGAGGAGTATATGCTCTCTGCGTTTGCTTTGCCATTTTAATGAACAAAACTTTATTAGTAAATATAACTCATACATGATACAAGTATTTTTTTTTTAGACAAGAAGCTACCATGTGACGAAGTTATGCTTTTGAAAGAGCGTGTTGATACGGCCAAAAGATTAGCAGAAAAGGTAAATCTTTTCATATTGAGCCTAGTTATGCTTTAGGTTACTTTTAATCTTTCTGTCCATTTTTCTTTTAAACATAAGAGTTAAGTTTTGGGATTTTGTGGTAAGTTGAAATTGTGATGCCCTTGCCGAGTTGTCTGCATTTGATACAAGTAATGTTTCTGATAAAAGGGATGTTATTTAAAAATCTAAATGTCGACAACATATTTGATACAGTATAAAAATGCATCATTTATAACTATTGATTTGATTCGGCGAGAGAGAGAGAGGAAAAACTAATAAAAACAAAATAGTATCAACTAGATAGAAAAGAGTGTATGAAAAGATGCATGAATTGTGATTATATTATTGAATATATTAAATTATTTGAAATTAGTATGGCGTGTCTTTTAAAGCTTAGCTGGGACTTGGGAACTTCTTTCCGGGAACAACACATTATGGTGTAGAGTAATGGAAAAAAAATATAATAGAGCCAATATGGAAAATGCTGTGGTGGAAGCAAAAACATCAAACTCGTCGCTTTGGAAGACATTGGTGAGAGTGTGGCCTAACTATGCTCAATTTGACTATAGATTTATTGGTAATGGTAGGGCTACCTTAGCTTCGTACCATAGTTGGATTGAGGTGGATGGCAAATTTCTGATTTAGTGCATGATATTCCGCGGGTCTGCAGCATATGACAGTGGTGGATTTGGTTGATAAACGGGACAATTCGAATAATCAAATACCGTATTGGATGCCTAATGATATTAGAAAGAAGATTGAATCAATTCTGCCACCACAGATTTAGGTGATGATAGGATTTTGTGGCCTGGAGATAATTGTGGCAATTTTATAGTTTCTAGTACATATGCTCTATCATGTAACCATGATAGAGAAATGATATTTGAAAAAGAATTTGGAGACTATTGGTGCCTGAAAGAGTTATAAGTTTTGTGTGGATTGTCCTTCATGGGAAGTTGATGACTAATGAAAGAAGAGTAAGATGCATTTGAGCATGCCATTCTGTGATTACTGCAGAGAAGAGGTTGAAACAATTCTGCATGTGCTAAGAGAGTGTTCACAAGCAACAACTCTGTGGATAAATGTAGTGCCACATAGTATGAGTCATGAATTTTTTCATAGTAATCTCAGAGAGTGGATTCATTTAAATGTGGAATGTAGTATTAAATGGGAGAGAGATATATGCAGTGGAGAGATTATTGGGCATTGACTTGCCATCATCTTTGGAATTGGAGGAGCAAAGAAAAACATCAAATAAAATTTTCCAGACCCCGCACACACTCGACAACTACCATATGGCACAGGTTGCGTGATCTATTATCAGCTACAAGCATAGATAGCAGGTTAGGATTATTCGGAAACCACCTAAAGCGGGATGGGTTAAATTAAATACTGATGGGGCTACTAGAGCCGCTGTTGTAGCGGGTTGTGGAGGACTAATTCATGCTACAGATGGAGAATGGCTTGGTGGTTCCAAAGGTCTTGGAATTTGTAGTGCATATATAGCAGAATTGTGGGGGTGTTTTGATTGGGTTGCAACTGTTTATTGATCGAGGATTCAGGTATGTCGAGGAATGTATTGATTCGAGTCAGTCAGCAAGAGTATCATGCAAAAAGGGAGCGTGAACGCTAATGGGTGGAGATCAGTGCACAAGATTTGTCATCTTTTGGAAAGAGATTGGGAATTTACTGTTGGTCACGCGTATCTGGAAGCATACATGTGTGCCGAGTTGGCTAATCATGATTCTTGCGGAAACACTGATTTAATTATGTATGATGATTGTCCTGATCGAATTAGGAAGAGTTTTACTGATGATGCATAGGGAGTTGCCACTCCTTGTTTAGTTTATCTGTAGTTTTTCTTTCTTGAGCGTAGGTCCACATTTATCCCAAGAAAAGAAATTAGTATATTCTTATGTGATTTAACTTAAATATACTTTTCTAACTGTTTGTATTTTATTTGTGTAGGAAATTAAGGAATCCGGTGAGAAGAAGAAATGGAGGGGAGAAGGAGATTTAGGTGAAGAGGATGAGAATATTGACAAGTACTTGGGTCTCTTTTCGTCAAGAAAAAAAAAATTCTTCGATCTCAAAGATAGAAGATCGTCAAAGAAATTTAGAAGATAATAATGGCTTTATTTCTTAAGCTTAGACTTTATTTCTACCATTAAGTTTTCTCGCATTGAATTTTATGTAAAATATCCTAGAAAGTTTATTCTAATATTGATTAGTTATTACAAGCAAAATGTTCAGCATTGTTTGATCTTGACAAGAAAAATGTACCAAATTAGGCTTTGATTTAGTTTTTATCATCACTTTCTTAGGTTATACTACGTGGTCCATAAATATAGCGTTGTGTTATTTTGACACAAATTTGAGTGTCAACAAGTCGAACATGTCATTAAAGGGAAAAAAAAAACTTATTCTTTCTAGTGAATCCTTTCATTCCATCAAAATTCAGGACGTTTGAAGATCCACACCTCGCCTAAATACGAAACTTGGGAGCAAGAAGACAAATTGCTCCTTGCATGGCTTCAAATTTCAATCTACAATTACTCACGACGTGCTTTGTCGTGTTATTGGATGCAATAATTTTTCTTTTGGCAAATTTGGTATAAAATTAATGATTACTTTCAAACGCACCTAAGGAATTGTACCTAAGTTTTATCCATATTTTATAATCCTTGCCATACTTAGTAACTTCCCTTGTAATTTTTTTTAAGAACCTCATGATAGCAGTAATAAATGTCAAACTGTTTGTAACTAACTCCTTGACAACTATCAGTTAGTTAGCTCTTCTTAGAAGAATCTATAAATTGCTTGTTGCTCATTAAGAAGATTAAAAAAATCAATACAAAAAAAGTGATTGATAGCATATATGTTAGATCCTATGTTAGGGGACCACTAAAACACTTTAGCATGAAGACGATGAAAATGATGATTATGCACAATTAATTTTATTTTTTTTTGGTCGGGTTTTAACATTTGCATATATTATGCATTGTCCATACCAACTGAGCTAAGCTTATGAGGGCTTATGCACAATTAAATAAAACAACAAAACTTGAGCCAAAAAATAAATAAATAAAACAAAATACTGAAGGGGATATAACACCTAAACAACATAACCACCACGCCAATGTTAACTCCTCAATTAATTAATTTATTACGTAGAATATTAAACATTGATTTTTTTTCAAAGGTTGTTGTGACAAATTAAAATTGTTCTTTACAAAAGAGGAGGTAAAAACGTTTGCAAATGCAGGCCAAAGATGGCCCTACCATTACCAATGCCCATTATAAGAACGTGTTTCCTCTTCCTTCCCAATGTTGACTCCTTTTTGGAATCTAGCACTAGGTAGTTATTTGTAAATCTTATGTTCGTCTCGTGTCAAATTAATTCGATAGCTTGTTCATCTTTTCAATGTTCTTGCATAAAAACTTTACCTGTCTTGATTTATCTTTGATTTGTTTCTTGGACTTAGGTTTGATATCCTCCCATCTTTTTTTTTCTTTCTTGGATGCAATATGTCCTCTCATCCTCTTTTTTATTGCAATGTGTCAATCTTAACATATTTAAGACATGTTAGCATGACATTTTCAAAAATATTTAAAACTCCAAGAGTCTTTTAGTATATGTTAATGATCTCATTCATTTTTATGATTAAAATAAAAACTTAATTGAAACTGATTTAATTAAAACATCGAAAAATTAATTGATACTGATTTAATTTAAATGATCTCAAGTCATAATTTTAGTCGTAAATTTGAGTAAAGTCATGAGCATTTATTTCCGAATAGGTTCGTCGACAATCATTAAAATTTCTGTAATTAAATTTAAGTACTGATATGCGGTGGACCGCTCATGAAAGTAGTCTCCTAACAAATAATTGAATAAAATAAATAGATATATAACCCGTTTGTGCTTTGTTAGTTCTGCATTGGTCGACCTTTTATGCCATGTTTGGATCCAGAGAAAGATAAAGGAAAGAAAGAAGCAGGATAGATTGTGTGTGGAAAGATTGATTTTCTACCGTTTGGCAGCACATCAAAAAGGATGAGGAAAGAAAGTTTGAGGTCGGACCCACGCTCAAAACCTTTCCTCATTGCTTTGGACAAGACATGAAGAAGCCATTAACTTTTTGATAAAAAGTTAAAAATACCCTTGCAATAATATTAATATTATCATGTTGAACAAGTAACCATAAGAAAAGTTATGTTTTAGTTCGCTTAGTATCCCACGGTCTCCCTTCCCATTCTCTCTCATGGGAGCCGTCACCAAAATCCTAGTTTCTTCATCTTCATCCACCAAAGAGGGGTGATTTAGAGTCAATTTTTGACCCAAAATCACCCCTCTAACTTGTTTTATCTATTTCCCTTTTATTGAAATAAGTGATTTACACATCTATTTCATTTCTTTTTTTGTGATTTCGTCGTCTTAGTGCGACCTTGTTTTGTTCGTCGTCTTTGTGCGACGTTGTTTGCCTTTCTTGTTTCATTCAGGTGTTTGTTCGGTTCAGATTGTCAGATTAGCTTCGATCTAGTGCAGATCAAATCAATGACTTTAGAGTCGTCAACGTTGCAGATCCGGAGACATGGATATTCTAAAGACTTAACTATAGTCATATGTGTAGGCTTTAGTACTTTGTCGTTTTATGCTATTAACATGGATGATGTGAGTTTGTTCACAGATTCATCCTTTTTGTTTTTAGCGAATTTTCATTGTATCGATGTACTTTACCAATTTAAATGAATGAATATCATTTATTTTTGTCAAAAAATAAATAAAATTATGTTTTAGAAATATGCAAGGCAATTTTTTGTCTCAGCGTGATATTTTGAAAAGAAAAAAAATCATTAACAAAAAGTTTGACAAATGTTAAATAAATTAAAATTTATTAATAAAATATATTTAAATATGTAGATAGCATAATTAATTTAAAATAAACACATTTATCTAAAACCTTTTAAGGTTATAATTGTCATTTTGCAAATATACATATCTTTCTTTCCTCTCACAATCTATTCACTTTCTTTTATACCAAACAACTAAAAAAATCATCTCACTTTCTTCTATCTATCTTTTCTTTTACTATCAATCCTTTCTCTTTCTTCTCCAAACCAAACATAGCCTTAGGGTTGCGTTTTCTCATTAAGATTTATCGGATGTTGATACAAATAATTTTTTTAAATGAGTGTTGCAAATATGTTGATATCATCATTTAAAATTCTTGAATTTGTCAAAGTTGTAGACTGTTATCCAAATGTTTCAATTTCTTATCGAATTCTCTTAACCATGATAAATCATATTGATGTGGTCAGAATTATTCGTGACGTTACATATAGAAATGCTTATAGGTATTGTTTTGTATAAGATGTTTGGATAATAAATAAAAAATTCAATGTTATTTCGATAAAGTCTGATGTTTTTATTAGATTATTTTTTAACGTAATAAAAACTAGGTCAAATACATCTTTTGGTCATTTAAGTTTTACAAAAAAATTGGGTTAATCCTTTAAATTTTTTAAGTTTCAAATAGGTCTTTTAATCCCTAAAAAATAATAATAGGTCTTTTAAGTTATTAATTTAATACACGGTTACCCTTTGAAGGACCTATTTGAAACTTAAAAACATAAAAAACTTCAAATAGTTGTATTACATTAACAACTTAAAAGACTTATTTGAAATTGAAAAAAACTTAAAAGGACCTATTTAAAACTTAAAAAACTTGAAGTACTAACTCAATATTTTTGTCAAACTTTAAGTACCAAAAGAGGTATTTGACCTAAAAACTATGATCTTCATGCAAATTATTTTCACATTTAAAAAATTCAAAATTTTATATACTTATTAATTAAGATCCAAATATAAATTCGCTCTAGGCCACCAAAATCTTAGAAATAGGCCACCAAAATCTTAGAAATAGACATGTTAGCACCCAACAATAGGATTGATGAACCTAAATGCAATTTGTTTTAGTTTTACTCATGAAAATAAGGATCCTCATTAGAATCTAGAATTTGATTTTCATTAGAATTAATAATGTTGGTTGACCTTATTAACATCTTCTTTTTTTTTTAAAACTCGGTATCCAATTTAAGAATCGACTAATCTGAGGGGATCAATCTCATCGTCCACTTGCGGGGACCCCGTTTAAAGCAAGAGTAAACCCACCGAAATTAATATCAAAGGAAACCTTATTAATATCTTTATAATCTCAATTTATGATTCCTCATTAGAATTTCTCTTAGAAAGTTTGAGTGAGTGTCTACAATTTTGTTTGAGTACCTCTTAGTCATTACCGACGATTCATTACTCGTGAGTTAATCATCAGGTGTTTGCATTTTTTCTATTTCATACTGTCTTTCTCTTCTATTAAAAAAATGTTTTAGTGTTGTCATTATTTGAGAAGACTTAAGGTGATCTCCCTTATATCCTTGAAATTTATTATAATATAAGATACATACTAACTTCAGATATATCTTTGTCAAAAAGAACTTTAGATATATCTTCCAATTTAATTTTTTTACTCTTTCTATTTCAAAATACATATCCTTCTCAACCACTTCACACATGTCAATTCACAACTTTGACTATTAATATCTTTAATTATTTAAAATAAAGAATTATAATATTTTGAAAATATATGTCGAGACAAATCAAACATCTTACATGCTAATATTTGTATTTATATATTGGTTAAAAAGTAGAGTCGAAGTAAGTCATGTGAATAGTACACATTGCAAAAATACGACATATATATTTGAAACGGATGGGGTACAAGATATCTTATAATTTCTGAAATTTTTTTATTTGTTGTGCATTTGAAAATTTATTTTTTCTTTACCAATTTATACTTTTAAACTTGATCTTCCATGAGCTTAGTTTTTGGCTCCATCGTCCCTGGGTAAAACAATTTTTCTTTGCATGGAAAATCTTTGCCGCTGGGCCTGATTAGATGGGGCAATGCCACAAGAATCTCACAGGTACATTTTTTTTTCCTTCTTTAAGTGTTCTTTCTATCAAAGATATTTTTATCTAAAGTGTCTCAAATATTAAATGTGACTATCTCTTTTAAATGATATTCAAAATTATTTGTTATTAAAAGTTAGGGGTGTTTAAATTCAAATTGATTGACGCATAACGAAAGTAAGGATTTAACAAACACTTAACCTAAAAGATAAGCAGACAAGTTGCAAGCGACAAACTTGACAAATAAGTGTTTCCGGAATCCACCAGAATTGAGAAAGTTCTCGATAATTTTATTGAATGAAAAATTGCCTATTGGGCTACCAAAATTCTGTTTAAATACTAGAGAAATAATAAACCCTAATGGACAGAAAAATAACAAATTGAAATAAAACAAAAAAATAATAAATTTGCAGAAATAATAAAAATGTGGTTTTGAGCCTTCAAATGATTTCGAATGGCTAAATTCACCCCTACATCATGGAGAAGTGATATGTTATGCTCGTGACACCCGGTGCTTTCTGAAAAGGTACAATTCAAGCAATCCGACACCGAATTCCAAATCTGCACTATTTCCATTGAGCATTTCTTGCGCGTCACTGCATCTTTGATACGTGCAGCCAATTTTCCTACATCAATGATTAAAAATGAGACCACAATCTGATTGAAAAAAAAAATTGAAAAATGCACAAAATCAAAATTATTTATTGAATGTGTTTGGATGTGCTTTTGTAACAACCACTTACAAATTGACACCGAGAGAATTGACCTGAGACCTTAAGGATAAGCATACTCCAAGATTCCAACCTCCCAATCCAACACCACCAAGCAAGCCGAAGTGAGTTCATATGTTAAATTTATTCTATTTTTTTAACTATTTCATATTCCTTCGTGTCACATTTATAAGCAAAAAACATTTTTTAGATTCATTCAATACTTATGCATTCAATGAACCTAAAAAATACATTTTTGTTTATAAATGTGACCGGAAACATGATTAATTATTTCAATCCTAATTGTTAATTTTTAATATATTATATGTTATCCCCTAAAAAAAATATTAGATGTTATTTTTCATCAAACCTATGATCTTACCTTGTTTCAATAGTGTTAATTTTTGCAGTATTAATCTAAATTGGTGTTTTTTCCTACTTGAAATTATGATTTGAATATCCAAAAATTGTTTCAAACTACACTGATAAAATTTGATCATACTATATCAATTTTTTTAAAATTTTCATCTAAACTGAATCGCGGATTTTTAATTTCTTAAATCGGATAATTTTTTATGTCATAAGGAATTTAAAACTCATAAGTGATTTAAAAGACATTGAAAGGCGCAAACACCTCTATTAAAAGTCTAATCCGTTCAATGTCTTGGTTCTGGAGTAATGCTAGCAACACCCTCTTTTGAACTAGGGTCGGTTGATTTCATATTAATGGAGTAGCATTGGCTACTCCAAAAGAAAGAAAAAAATCTTGAATAATTTAGTGTAGTTTTGAACCCGCCCTTGCTGCTTGTCGACGAACCCAACCAAGCAAACCATGTCACTCACGACAGCTTTCCTTTGTTAAAAAAATGAGGCGGTGTCTGCTTCATAACCGTGAAGCTTGGCAACACCGGTAGGTACTGATTTAGGTTTTTCTTCAATGTGAGCTTTTAAAGGAATTTTGAATTTAAACTTCACATTAACGGTTGGTTTGACATCAACAGATGCTTCGCCGGAAGCTTCAATTATGGCCGGTTTCGGCTCAACGCAATCATCCACCACATTTTCAACCATCACTATGTCTATTGAATAAAAAAATAACAATGAAAAAAAAATATAACATTTGCAACAAGGTAAGAAAGAAAAAAATGGCGCAAAATTTCAAATTCTGGGCGCCAATGTGACTTAAGTCACGTTCATCTAACACCTGCATGACGTAAGTCACGTTGGTTTTACACCTACGTGAGTTAATCCACGTTGGCCCAAGGTGAGTTAACTCACGTTCAACCTGCATCCAGAAACGACCAACACAGTTCAAAAACCAGCTAAATCAAAAGAGTTTAGATTTCACATTACCTGAATTTTCACATTTGATGAGCGTAGAAATTTGGTTCCTAGCGATTTGCAATGATTTCTGAATATTTGCAATGATTCAAAATATCATAGGTGTCAATTTTTATTTTTTATAAAACACACCGCAGACATCATCTTTGACCCAGTCAAAATCAAGGAGGACCACAATTTTGCAAAAGGACCGAAAGATGTAGGGCTAAAAGTGCAGTTTTTAAAATAGACAGGTCAAAATCGCTAGTTTTAGAAAGATAGGGACAAAAGTGCATTTTACCCCCAAAAAAATAAAATTAAACCCTAAAACGTTTTTTTACAAAATGAGAAAACCCAAAAAGAAAACATGTTCCATCCCCGGCCGAATCCTCTTCATTTCAATATTTAGGGCCGTGAGGTCCAAGTTTTGCGGCAAGTCATCCTGAACACAGCTGCCCGAAAAACGTCGCCAGAGTTGTTCATCGGCCGCCTGAAACAGTGAGCATTCTCCTTCTTTCAACCTTTTTGACCTATGATCGATTGCTTTTGTTGGTTTTTTTACCTTTTACCTTATATAACTTTATGATCAAATTTTATTCATAGGTTAGCAACTCAGAATGGAAGAAGAGAATAAAGAAATGAAATCATTTAAGGATTTGGGTTTATCTGAGCAATTAGTTGAAGCTTGTGAAAAATT
>Ga0228711_1003682_pt1 | contig 23795 bp, 8 predicted proteins | sample MedpolnodulmetaG_2_FD_177996 | JGI IMG/M metagenome (GOLD analysis project Ga0228711, IMG submission 177996) | Root nodule microbial communities from Medicago polymorpha collected in Santa Monica, California, United States - brown nodules | ecosystem: Host-associated > Plants > Roots > Nodule...
AAAAAAAGAATGAATAGGACTTAAGTACAAACTTCAACATATATGAGGACCCATATCCAAAATTTGAAAAAAAAAGTATAGGATTAAATTGCGATTCCCATTTTATAAGGTTAAGAAGGAAATTTATCTTTTTTTTATTTCTAAGCGGGTAATTGAAATTTCTTATATTTAACGTTACCAGAATATCTCATAGAATCGTTTCATTTTAAATTTCTCCCAATATATGCTATCCAAACAAAATAATCTATACTTTTTTTTAAAAGGAAACAAAATAATCTATATTGAAAAATTTAAAATATCCACTAAAATTATGATTTCTTCGGTTATACGCGTTTGTTTTTTCATAAACACACTCATTCTCATACTCCCATATAAATAAATTCTCCTTTTTTAGGCTTCCAAAATTATATTTAGAAGTTTATGTTTTATTAAACTAAATTGAAAAGTTGCCGTTATAATTAGCTTTTCTATGAAAGGTATTATTGGGTTGTTGGCTAAAATGAAGGAATATTATGGAAACTGCATTTAACCTACACTTCAGGTAGATTAATTTTTCCTCGTTCATACAACTTATCTCTTAACTCAAATCGGTTGAACTCCATCCTGCCCTTTACTCTCATATATAAACTTCAGAACTTCATTTTCTTTATTTGACTCTTAAAAAATTTCCAATTTGCTTAGGATAGAACGAGAGCAAAACCGCACATGAAAGCAAAGTCTGATTTGTCCGGTTTGCCTTTTGTGACTGGAGACAGTCTTCAAAACCTTTCCGATTTACCTATTATAACCAGAAACCACAAACCACAAAGAGGGTATTAACGCGGCAAAGGAGAAATAATAACATAATAACTATAATATTGATTACTAACATGTATCCATCTATATTTTCTATCCAAAAAGAAAGAAAGAAAAAAAACTAATAACTAAAGTGAACGGCGTGGAAAGAGTAAACCGGAGGAAGAGGGAGAAAAATTTAGTGTTGATGGTGTACAACAAAGCTGGTAGAACCTTTATTTTTTGGTCAAGTTGGTAGAACCAGATATTGAAAAAAAACTTGTGCAAAATACACCAATTATATCACTTGTTCACATTAGAACTTGGCCACTTTTTTTATGTAATTTGCAACAGTCTCCTACAAGCTGAGATTGGATTCCTCCGGAATCACAGTTAAAGTCGCAAATCTATCATTCGCTCTTTTAACTACAACCTTCATGGGCACCCCAACTTTGTCCACCATCATTTCAATCACCTACAACAATTTTATGTCTGTGAGAATAATTTTTTTTGCTCCCCAGATCATTTTATCTATCTTAGTAATATAACTAGAATAAAATTAAAATGATAATATCAAACTAATAACAAATAACATATGTCAATACCTCCTTCATGCTTTCCACGGGCTTTCCATCAAATTCAACGACAACATCACCAGGACGAAACCCAGCACGATCACCAGGGGACCCAGGGGTTACCTAGTCAAAAACATTTAAATTCCTTTGTGACAAACACGTTATTTCAAGCATCCTAATGCTTGCCTCACATTTGAGCAACACAGTGCATATTATGGCAGAGGAGATAAGTTACATACTGAGAATAATCACATTGAATAAACTAAATTACACAAAACATAAGGGGAATGGCATATTTATCTACACTAATGTTGTCTTGTCTAATCAGAAAGAGGAGTAGGTGGACCGTTCTCATAAAAAAATGCTTCCTGCTACACGTAACTATCACAATTAGATGGGATAGATAAAAGCAGTTAGTTACTGTTTGTATATTGTTTCGTACACAAGAGTTCCATCTTCTCTTTGATTTGTAATATTCACTATTTTTTTTCCCAATAATGTGATATTAACTTTGATCTATCAATAAGAAGATGAATATTTTCAGAATAGTTTTCCAGGATTCTCACTTTTATAGGGTATCAGAGCCCTATCTAAGTATGATAGTAACAAGTATGTAGAAGTTTGAACCGCCCATGGCTTCACTAACATAACCTCTTAGAAATGCTGACAACACAACTAAATAATAAGCTAAGCTAGTTATTAGCGAAAGCATTGCAAAAGAAAGCAGATAAATTTTAAACTAAACCTCTTCATTATCATCACAAACCAACTTTGCAAACAACTTTGAAATGTATTTGTCTCGTAAAAGCAGAACATGATTCCATGAAGATACCGTCCTGTGAATCTAGATTTTGAAAAATTACTAAAATAAGTATCTAAAGATCGATTAATTGGGAACATACCATTGGTACAAGAATGCCCTTATTAACATTAGGGAATGAAGCATCTTTCTTTTTAAGCTGCTCAATAATCATCTCATTTAGATCAAGCATTCTTAGTCCAAGCCATGGCCGTATTACTCTCCTGAAAAGAAAAAAAGTATACTGCATTAGTACTCAACTTAGCACAGCCTAACTACTCAAGTATGAACCTCATAAAAGTACATCAATCAAAATAGATTATGTGGATCATAATATATTCATAAAAGGTGAAAATTGTAAGAGTTTGCCTAATTAGACTTTCTGCTTAGAGAGTAAGACCTCCTTTCTGATTGTCACATATAAACGGCAAGCTGACAATATTTTATGACAGTTAACATAGTGCTTTCAAATGAATATGCAATAAAATAAAACAGATGAAATCAGAAACATACCCACTTTTCTTGAAATGCTCTATAATTTTACACACAGAGTCGATTGGTACGGAAAAACCCAACCCATCAGCAGCCAACACTTTCATGATGTTCACTCCAACAATTTCTCCATCCATATTGACGAGTGGCCCTCCAGAATTTCCCTGTGCCATACAAGCAAATAACATGCAACTTAATAATTGATCTGTACACCAAATCCATATTCCATATCTAGTTGGGTAGTTTATGCGGGAAAAGGAAGGCATCTCACATACCACATTAATTGCACAATCTGTTTGTAAATACTCTCTTGGCGAGCCACTAAATCCCAAATCACTGCTTTTACGGTCGACGCAACTATGCCAAAAAATCATACATTACATGCATATATTAATCCAAATGACATTTAAAAAATCATGACTTGTTAAATCTAACATTGAAATGGTATAATTTAAAGTAAAAGAAAAGAAAATAGCTTAAAACCAAGAGACGTCTTTATAGCTAGAAAGTTTTATCTTCGCACCTTACAATACCAGCAGTGACAGTATTCTGAAGGGAATGCGGACAACCCATGGCTATTACCCAATCCCCGGGACGAAGCCTGGTTGAAGAACCAAGTTTTGCTTCCGGGAGTGGGGTTTCAGAATTTATCTTCACAACAGCAATATCTGAATGCATGTCAGCATTCACCACTTTCCCCTCAAATGTCCTTCCATCTTGCAAAGTGACTTCAATCTGTAGTACAAAAGATGTTCTAGATATAAAATCAATGTCTTCATTTCACGAGGCAAACTATAAAGAATGGTAAAATAAAATGATTAAATATACAACACAACAGCTTGCAAATGATAGTCTTGAATGATTTTCAGGTATATATACTTCAATGAAACGTAACAATTCATGTGAAGAATATTAAGAACCAATTGTTCCAGCAAGCAAGCTACTGTACAAGGCCTACAACATAAGAATATCAAGAACCAGTTGTTCTGGCAAGTAAGCTACTATACAAAGCCTACAACTAAATGAATAACTACCTGGGATTACATGATAAACTGTCATACATACTTGTAATGAGTTTATGTATGGGACTGAAAACTTGACGGCAAAAAGGCAAAATCGGAATGTTAAGAAAGATAAATGGTCATAAAAGACAAGATTAGAGAAAGAACTGAGGTAGCTCCCATTATTAAAAGTAAATGTGGAAAGGAAGGAGAATAATTCAACTGTTAGAGTAATAGGAAGTTCGACTGTTAAGAGAGAAAGAAAGTTCAACTGTTAGGGTAAAAGGAAGAGTAGCATAAACTCAAAGTCCAACGTTAGCAGGGATTTAGATATAAAAAATATATCTTGAATTGTGGTATATACTAACTAGTTACGGCACCGTCTTATTCTAACTCATGTAGTTGACCTCACCTAAAGGATTGGTTGTTACTGTTGTTGTTGTAATGCTGATGTGTTTGTGCAAAACTAAGGTATGTCATAATTCACAGAAGACGTTTCCATTCAGTTCTGTAGGCAAAAAAGAAAATAATTAATTTATCAAGCAATGCCCTATTTTGTTGGGAATGGATCGATGAATTTTCAAACCATGACTCAGAAACCCATCAGATCTTAATCCACCCTAGCTTTGAGTCATACAGAGCCACAGACCAAGCAAGAACAGTACCACTTCAAACAGATATCTATAAGAAAAAAATCATATAACTGTATCTTGATACTGGCTGCATGTCAATGCAAACGAAACATGCTTTTGGAAAACATCCAATTGGACTCTAACGAATTTACCAGCACTTTTTTTCAACTTTCAAGACGGTGTACATATTTGGAAAGACAAGCCCTTTCATGAACACGAACCTTCCCTTTGGATGAACCTATTGTGCCATGAAAATCAACAACAACATGAGCACATGTCAAGATTGTACCATCTTTGTTAATGATTGTTCCAGAACCAATACTCTTCCCTGTAGCAAAACCATAGAAATCTACAAAGCCAATACTTCAAACCATCAGCATAATCTCAAAAGGGACAAAAATTGAAACAATTCATTCAGATGAAAAGGTAGAAAAACCTTGTGGAATCGAAATATTAACAACAGCGGGACCAACTTTAGCAGCAGCATTTGCAATAGTATCTCTGCCAAAATTTTCCTTAGATGGCTTTGATGCATCATTAACACCCCCAGAAGCTTCCTTAGATATGTCCGAAGAAGGAACAGGGCTAACTCTATAAGAAGACAGCGCGAGAATCCCTGCAAATTTTCAGTTCTAAATGTAACACATACATCTAAACATGCATAATTATTATTATTATTATTATAGAAGTTCAAAACAGAAAGAGGACAAACCATGTTGGTCAAAAGATGGCAAATGTAGAGGTAACAAATCAAACGGCATTGCTAAAGTCAACCATGATATATCTTGCAATGGCAATGGAACCCGCGCACGTACAAACGTTCCTAAATTTGAAGCCATGTTAGATCAATTGATATTTTAAAAATGATTTCCTTTATATGCATCATCAATATTACACGAGCAATTGATCATAATTGATGAATATCAATAACTATTTGACATTAATCATATGTACCTTGAAATTGATACTACAAATGAATTGTGATCGATTGACATTTCATCAAAATTAATCTAAATGGCATTTATTAATAGAGTTCCAATTGTAAACAATGATACAAAGATTATAAACTAACAAAAGAGGATTTAGTTAGTTGCTCACTGGAATAAGTGTTGTTATCGGAACAGATTAAAGTTGAACCAACGGCAACGATACCCACAGCTCCAATGGCGGAGCTTCTATTCAAACGCAGAAGTTTACTCTGTCACACATTTCGCCCCCCAAAATCAGAGAGATTCAACTCAGGTTTTCTTCAAATATTACCAAAAACAAACGCTAAAGAAGAAAGTGTAAGCAAATACCAGGAAATAACTCATGATAGATACCAGCGCCAAAATTCTACACTCTTCAACGCAAAATCAAGCGAATACAGTGTCACAAACCTTTTCAGTGTTCAAAACCCCCAACAAAAAAAAAAAGGTACGGTCATCGAAATGGGCTCAAAACAATAACCCACGGCCCAATAAGAATTCTCATTTGTCTTGTTAAAAAAGTTATCACCTTATTGGTGGGATAAAGACACAGCGACATGGTTATTTTATCTAAATAAACCGTTCGTTCGTTCGTTCTAAATTTACAGTTTCGTTGTTCAATCTCAGATTGTAACTGCGTTTCGTAAAAATAACTGCAGAGTAAATCGCTGGAAAACGTAAATAAAAAACCAAAAGCAAGAGAGGAAAATGTCTAGAAAATAACATGACTTCATTCATATTTAACAAACCACTACATTTATCATCCAACGAAACAGTTAGATCTAAATGAAATTAAAAACAAATTACATCTAAAATTGAAGCCACGTAAATGCACTTCAATAGAAAACCTAATTAAAAGTAAGATTATACAATTGAAAAATCTATTTCTTAGGGGGATTGGTAGTTTTGTCAGCAACAATGGAACCAGTTTTCTTTGGTAACAACACAGGGTTAATATTTGGCAAAACTCCACCATTAGCAATTGTCACACCTTGAAGCAATTTTCCTAATTCATCATCGTTCCTCACAGCAAGACACACGTGTCTAGGGTTAATTCTGTTCTTCTTGTTATCTCTTGCAGCATTCCCAGCCAATTCAAGAACCTACATTACATCACATTCCAAAACAAAAGCCTAATTAACATTAATTAATTACATAAATCGACTAATTATGAAATTTGCTTTGAAATTTACGGAAAAATACCTCGGCAGCGAGATATTCGAGAACGGCGGCGAGGTAGATCGGAGCACCGGTGCCAACACGCTGAGAATAGCGACCTTTCTTCATGAACCTAGCGATACGGCCAACGGGGAATTGAAGACCGGCTTTGGAGGATTTTGAAACGGCTTTCTTCCTTTCGCCGCCTTTTCTTCCACCGGCACCTTTGGTGGTTGTGGTGGTGGTGGAATCCATTGTTTTTTCTTTTTTTTTTTGCGATCCGAAAATGGAGGGAATGAGTATAATAGGAATAATGCTAAATTGGAATTTGGATGAAAGTGTGAAAAGGATTACGAAGGCGCGAGGTGTTAAATACTGATTGAAATGCCAATTGTTTGTTATTGCGTTTGAATCTCAGGTTTAAACGAACGGTGAAGATTGTGTCACGTTAGCGATCCGTGGCTTTTTGCATTGCGGTTTCGTTCATCGTGCGGTCGTGTAGTGTGCCACGCTGGCGATCCGCGTGCTTGCCTTTTCGTCCAATCATGTTATTTCTTCGTTAGATAGTGGAGGAAGGAAGTTAAAACTTTTAGCGATCGTCCTGTATTTTTTTCATTGGATACAAATTATAGTTTTTAAAGTGTCTTATCGACAACTTATATCTTAACTACTCCCTCCCTTTATTTTTAAGTGTTTCTTACCGTAAATTTTTTGTTTCTATTTAACTGTTTTTTGGTATTTTAAGTGTATGATTTATCAATTATACCCTTTGTCAATTATTTTTATCTTTTTTAATAAAACTAATTAATGTTATCTATTTAGAAAATTAAAGTTTGTTTTTTTAAACAAAGTTTGTTTGTTTTTTTTTTAAAATAAAATTTGTTTCTTGTTATCGTTAAATTTAAACAAAATTTTGTTCTAAACAATGGTTTCTAGAAGAGTTAAAATTCTATAAATAAGATGAGTAATAATTGTTAAAAATTTCAAGTGTGACTATAGTTGAAGCCTTAACTTTTGATAAATGTGAAGTTGAAATAATTTTTATATTGACTTACAATAATTAAAAAGATGAGCAAAGTATTTAGAAAATTGACAATTGTTTGTTATGTGAAAGAGAGTGCGCAGAAAAATAAGAATTTGTTGAAGAAAAAGATAATAATTGTTTGTAACGGGAGAAACATAACATATTAAATTTATTGGAAAGAGATAAAATGTGTGAAATAGAAATTTATTGGTGGATTAAAACGAGGGTATAATAGGAAGAAAATGTGCAAAAATACACATCGCTATTTTGGGGTTAATTTTCTAAAAAAACACTTAAAAAGGAACGAAGGGAGTATGTCGATACCCCGAAAAAAGATTATAATATATCATTACTAATATAAATAAAAAATATAAACAGCAAACGTAAATCTAACCTCCAAAATATATTTTTTAAAAAATCCAAGAAAATGTTAACTATGAAGATTGGATCTATTCGCACACACATTTGCCTTTCATAATGTGTGAGATATCCTGAAATTCAGCTTGATGAGAAGAGCAATGTAGTTCTTCCATCAATTGGATAACTTGAAGAACCATATTATAATTCGCAAGAGACTAAAGAACTTTTGGATGGGGTGTTGGGATTTCTCCTACTTGACCATGTTGTGGGAATGACGATGAAACTGTCCTTCATGTGTTTCATGACTGCATTCATGCAACTTAGGTATGGCTTCATATTGTTCCCTCCAATTTTATAACTAACTTATTTTCCTTTGACTGTAGGGATTGGATTTTCAATAACCTTAAGAGGAAAATGGTTGGGACGAGCACATCTAGATGGTAGACCACCTTCATGACCACGTGCTGGTATTTGTGGAAATGGAGGAACAAAACTATCTTTGAAGCTGATTTCCAAAGGTTGGATAATCCAAATATATTAATCCAGAGATTTGTTAGAGATATTGAAGACTACAACTTGGAGCACCTTCATAGAGGGCCTGAGGTGAAGGACACTATCTACATAGGAAGGAAATGACCTCAAGAAAGTTGGATCAAGCTCAACAGTGACGGTGCCTGCAAGGATCTGGGTCATATTTCTAGTTGTGGTGGCATTTTTCATGATGCAGATGGTAAATGGATTAAAGGCCACACTAAAAAGATTGGAGCTTGTGATGCCTTGCATGCTGAGATGTGGGGTTGTATTTGGGTATAGAGATGGCTTGGAGGGAGCATTTTGATCATCTTACAGTAGAAAGTGACTCAAAGATATTGTTCGACATGATTTCTAACAAGTTCAAGTTTAATGGGAATATCCCTATTTTAGTTCATCGTATCAGGAAGCTGGTGAGAATGGATTGGCATGTGCAAATCAACCATACTTTGCGCGAAGGAAATAGAAGTATCGATTGGCTTGCTAATTTTAGCATTTCTGTGAATCATTTGAATTTGATTATTTTGGAGACTCCTCCTACCGAGCTTCAAAAGCTCGTGTTTGATGATATTTCCGAGGCTTGCATGCCTAGGAATGTTCGGTTAATTTCGTAGTGTCTTTTCTCTTAGGTTTTGCCCTCCTTTTGTACCCAAAAAAAAGAGCCTATGTATAAGTGTACTCTAACTGTATATTATTCCAAACTTTAAAGTGGGCAACCTTGATCACGTTAATTGCAACTAACAATTCAGCATGAAGATAAATAGTAATCATGAAATCACCCATAAAATTAGCTATATGATTCAATCAACTTGAAAAGTAAAAGGGACCAAAATAAAATGACATGAGACCTTAGAGAATTGAAGAATCTAAAACTCTGATATGGGTGATGGCGAATGGTGAATGGGTTGAGCTTCAATTCAATAAAATGCATTCACGATTAGTATGTTGGTAACCTGAAATTGAATAGCCTCGCAATGCATTGGTTGTGGTGCACAACATATCATATCTCGAGCTTGGAAACTCCATTTTTTAAAACAAATATTGAAGATGAAATGGATGGGAGGGGATTTTATTCAGTTATTTTTTTCTCATTGATAAATAAGAGAATATGTCTGTGATATTGAAAAGGGAGAATGGGTGTGTGTAATTAAAGTTGGGGACTTTAGCACTGCAGAAAAATGGGAGATTTCTCGAGTAGATGGGATCTCTTCCATAAATGGATGAAAGAAATATTCATACTGCACTGAAGAGTGTAAGCCAACAAATCTTGTGACTTTGAAGTAAAAAAGAATGTGGAGAAAATATGAAAAGCGCATTTTAAACTTGTATGGCAAAAACTACAAGTTGAGACAATTATGCAAGCACGTTTCACCCGACTAAAATCAGTAGCATGTTTGTTACGAGCCAACTTCTAGAGAACCAATGACTTATAAAGAGAATGGAGTAGTTTCCACCAAATAAGCTTCGCCAAAGCATTGTAGGAAAAACATAACAAATATATAAATTATCTTATTTGGAAGTCACAGTGCAAGAAATTTAATAGCCTCAAACAACATGATTTGCAGAGGACATAGTCGGGATATATATGTGTCTTACTGTCGTTGAGATGTCATAGAAGACAGGGTAAAAGGAATATAAAATAGTGCTGATACATAGACATCCATAGGTGGCATACACCCCTTAAACCCCCCACACATAAATGCAACATGTGGTAATGTGGATCCCACACACAAACAAACTCAGCTTTCTGACAATTTCTCTTATCTCTTCCGTCTTTCTTCCTTCACGGTTTCAGTTCTCTCATCTCTTTCTCCTTCTTCTTTCTCCCTTTATCCCACTCCAACCACAACCACCATCGACCTCTGTCACCATCACCACTTCCATTCTCTCTTATTCTCTCTACTTTCTCTCCCTTTGCCTTGAATCTGACCTCACCACCAGCGACCATCCATGTAACAGATCTGACTACCACAAACCACTGTCATCACCTCCCTCTCCACCACCATCGACCGAAATAAAACGAAGAAGAAGAAAGAGTGGTAGATCTGAGACGACCGTCGTTGGTATCGTCGTCGTCGCAGGTGAGATAACTGGACCAGATCTGAGACGACCGAAAATCCAAAAGGGCGACGGCGGTGTAGATCTGACGTCGCCAGAGTATATTTGGAACCAAATAACAACAAAAACACCGGTGGTGGTGAAGTACGAACACAGGTGAAGGTCGACGGCGACGTCGGTGATGGCGGTGATTAGAGATGGTGATGGTGGCGATAGAGGTCAGAGACTGCGGTAGAGAGAGAATGGGAATGTTTGAAGGTTTGCTTCACTGTTTCATGTTGTAGAGGAGGAGGATGGGAGAGAGTGAGAGAATTTTAAAAAAGGGTGAAATTACTAAAATACGCTACCACGTAGGGTGTGTACAGGAGTAGTATGGGAAAAGGTGTTTATCTATATTTTTCTAATATAAAATATGTTGCTTCTCTCCATGGTAGACTCAAGAGCATTGATGACCTCATCATGAATATCATCGGAAGATAAATTTGGGTTATCGAGCCATTTATCTTACCGTATGTTGATTGAAGTGTCATACCAGATACCAAGTGTTTTTACGATGGTGATGAGAAATCTAAACTTAGAAAAATAATCCATGAATCTTTTGAAGTCATAAATTCCACCAATGATTCAAACCAACTAAATCGTTGAGCTCAACTTTTTTTCTTTTGATCCATGCACATTTTGGTTGCACGTCATGAATCGTTGATCATAAACATTAAAGTTATAAACTTACACATAATGAATCTTTATCTATTCACATACCCACTTTATTAGTGGGATATTTATGTCAAATATCCAATATCTATCTTCCTTTCCTCATATTTTTACTAATATGAAACAACTAAATTATTATCTCACTTTCCATTCATTTTCATTCATATAACTTTTTCTCCTTTTACTTTCTTTCCTCATACTCTCTTTTCCAACCCAAGTATAACATAAAACTTGTGAACTCGGTTAAAGAATCGAAGTTCAATTCTACTAGAACCGACCTAATTTTGGTACATTTGAAAAAGGATATGGATGCACAATATCATTTTTTTTATTCCGTATTTGATAATTTAAGCCGCCCCTACCAGGGCCGTTCTTTGGAGAGTGCAAAGAGCTCAATCGAGCTGGGCCTCGTAAAGTGATGAGCCAAGAAAAAAATTATTGCTTAATATCCCCACCCCCACTCAAAAAAAAAAGATAAACATGTTTTATGTTTCAATTTCTAAGTAAAAAATAAGGTTCCATGTTTCTATTTCCAAGTTAAAAAAACACGTCTTCGGTAAAAATAATTGCTAATTTTGATTTGGTGGCTAATAACCATTATACGAGTGTTATTTTCAATTTAAATAGAAAATTAAACTTTTAAAAAAATTGTGCGTTTTTTTTATTAGAGACCTATTTTTACTATGAGAGCCGAGCCTCCAACCCCTACTCACCCCTACTACTGCTTTCAACGTCAGGCTCATGTAGTAGTATTTTGTGTACGTCCTTTCCAGTTCATAATTTGTAGCAAAATCTAAGTGTAAAACCTTCAATATGATTTTTTTTTTTTTTTGAAGCAAAACCTTCAATATGATTAGGAGTCGGTTGTTGTTGAAACTTAGAAACATTTTTTTTTGCGCCAAGTTGAAACTTAGAAACATTTTTTTTTGCGCCAAGTTGAAACTTAGAAACATATAGAACCGTGGCACCTTAAAGATAAACACGTTTAATTTGTAATCGTTGTCTATTTCTTCCTCTCACTTTTTGTTTTTTGAAGGAATCTTCTTCCACTCACTATTTAGGCGTCTTTTTGTTTTTCAATTGTCTTCCATTTATTATAGAAAATAACATAGACAGTGATGTCAAGTGTATAAGAAAGAATGCTTGAGTCATGAAAAAAAGTTTAAAGAATGCCATATGCGTTCAAATCAACTTTCCCTTATCTTGACATTTTCCTTGTACCATTTATTATTTATGTTCACCTTTTTGTTTCGATAAATTGAACTATACGAAATTGATCGATCTCTCTCTGAAAAAATCAAAGGCTAAAAAATATGGTAAAAATTTCTGCAAATATGTCTCGTTTTGGTTTTAGTCTCTGTGATTTTTTTTTTTGCAGTTTTTGATCCCTTTTACAAGGACCTTTTTAAAAATCAAAATATTTTGTAGGGACTATTTTTCTATAAAATAAGTTCAGTCATCATGTGTCATGTGTGCAAATCATCACAAAAGTGGGACCAGTGACCAAAACCAAAATGAAACATATTTGCAGATACCAAAAACTAATTTTTTTTACCAAGGACTAAAACTAAAACGAGACATATTTGCAAGGAGCAAAACCATATTTTAGCCAAAATCAAATGAATTTAACGTACAAAATGTGTATCACCAAAATAATGTATTCCCTCCATTTAAAATAAGTGCCGTTTTAGTCATAAAAATTTGTTTTTCCGTTTCAAAATGAGTGTCGTTTTTGCCAAAAAATTGTTTTAAAATGAATGTCACTTTCAATTTCCAATGCAATAATAATATATTTTTTCAAGTGTACCCTTCAATTGATATTATATACATTACTTCCAAAGTATTATTTTTTCTTTAATTAAAAACAAACCAATAGTTAATTAAGATAATTTGGTAAAACAATATCTCTCTTTATTTTAATTAATATATTTCTTAATATTTAAGTCAAAATCTTAAACGATATTCATTTTAAAACGGAAGAAATATAAGATATAAAAATTTCACTTTATATAATTATTAAGGGTAATGTTAACATGTGGCCTTATGACATATGTTAAGAAACTCAAAAGAAGAAATATTTCCTAAAATTTTATGCATTTAATTAATTAAAAAATTAAAGAGTAAATGCAATACACATATTTCAATAAATTATTTTTATATTTGAATCATTAACTTGTGTCTTGTGGCATAAGGTTTCCTATTATTAATTGATACTACTAGTGAGATAGAGAGTAATTAATAAGAATGGGAATTACTTGGAAAGTTTCAGGTCAACATTTTGGGTTGGAGGGACGTCACGGATGGAATCAGGGAAGAAAAGCCTGAGTTGAAATTGTTTCCCACGCGCACAGAAAAGTCAAAACAATGCATGGCTTTTCTCCACTGTGGTCAGCGGCTACATATATGTTGTGCAATGCAATGCATGCAACTCTTTATTGATTCAACAATAAAAAGTGTACTTCTCATTTTAACACTCTTTCAAAAGACTCGCACTTTTTGTTTTAAAAAAATAAAGTGTTTGATATATAGACTAGCAGTATAGATTCTATCTATAAAAATAATAACACTTCGATTTCTTCGAGAAGTCACTCTATTAATTTGAATTTTGAAGTTCAATCGAGAGTTACCAAGTGTTGTTTTTGATATTATAATTATTGGTAATTTTTATTTTTCTTTTGTGAATTACTAGATAGACCCTATACATATAGAGTGGTGTCAACAACACTCTCTTCAACATTTTCTTAAATACCCACTCACTTATTAGGTTAAATGAAGGTGGGTCTCATACTTTAAAAATGAGTCTCAAAGTGGTAAGATGAAGATTGACTTCATCTAATAAAAGAGTTAGTATTAGAGAATATTGAGAGTAGAGTGTCCATAACATTTCTCATATATAAACCAACAACTTTTACTGATGGGACTCATAGCAATTAATTAATTAATTAATTAAAAATCTAATTATCCCTACCTATTGCAGCATAATTCAAACCCCTTGATTAAAAGTATCATTCACGCGTAACTGTAGAGATTAATCTTCTCGATGTAACTAAGATTTATTTAAGAAAGTAATCTCTGGTAACAAATATTTTTCCATAAACACCGACATGAGATCTTTCAAAACCTTTTAAATATATACGCTCAATGTGCAGCCGCGCCCATAGATTCACTTTTCAAGAAAAATATGGTGTTTAAATCTTTGGGTTCTTGGACTTGAGAGCCATGATTCACTCTAACATCTTTTTAAAGAGAAAAAAAATACCTGTACAACCATTTTTTAACAACTTTTGTGATAACTTTTTCTTTCATATTCACATTGTGTTTTTACTTTCTTTCTAATTTTTGTGTAAATACTTTATTTTCTTTGTAAATTTATGGTTGTACATAAATTATCATGCATACGGTTGTTCAAATAACTCAACTATTCTATAAAATGAGAATAAGCGGCGTTTGTTGGGATATGAAGGGAGTCATGGGGACCGCCCACATCAAACAAAACAATCGCACAAACGAGAGAGACACCACACTCTTACCAAAACCTTAAAGTCATGGACTTATGGGTACTCTCGTTATAAAATGTTCAACTTTTACTTTTTTTATGGAATGTAAGACATATAACTCACATTTACACACAACATCATTCACTTAATCACTTTCAATTATTTTAAAATATGTTAATATTTTGATACAATATATGTTAATTTATTTGTTTATAAGGACATAATAATTAAATCAATATTCAACTAGAATCTTTCCATATATACTATTTGCTGAAATAATTTTTTTTGTTCTGAATGGAAAGCAAATTACTTTTTTACGAAATGGGAAACAAAGTTTTTTTTGTGTGACAAAAATGGGAAAAAAAAGGTAAGTAGCAGACTTTAACAAACAAATTATTTATCTAAATGACCAGATATAGTCTGTATCTAGTCCGAAGCAATTTATTTATTGTAAAATGTGTTGACGGGCTACGGTCTAAATACTGTGCTTTTCTTTTTAATTAATTGACGGTCAAATATCCATACAAGTTGTTGTTAGATAATTTGTCAAAAAAAGTTGTTGTTAGATAAACCTTGCCATGGTTTGATACCTTGTGTTCAAACTTCAAACCATTATTATTTCGAAAGGAAAAAAGAGAGACGGAGTATACTTTAATGAAGTTGCTTTCAACTAACATTTCTCTTCTCATAATGCAACCAGGAAGTATTTTTTAAAGTAAAATAAATTTTGACCGGCCACAGAAACAAGAAAGACAGTTTTTTTAAGACATGTAGCTTAATAGTACAAGGGTTGTGAAAATGTGGTAGTCCAAATAGATCCGCCAATCCAATAAAATTTAGGTTATTACTCCTCTTATTTATACTATTGTTTACAAGATTCTTAATTATAAGATTCTTTTGATAAAATCACGAAAATTAAGAAAATTGATGGTAGTATTAAATTTGTTTGTAATTGCTATTGTTTTACAATTATCTCAGTTGATTTATATTTTCAATATAGTATTTATTGTTGAGTGAAGAAAAATATGTAAAATAAATAAGAGTATGTAAGTAAAGAAATAATTAATGTACTTAGAAATAACAAAGGAGTATTATATAAAGGGACAATTTTTTTTTCCAAAAGGGTCTTATAATTAGAGACGGAGGTAATAATATACCCCCTCCGTCCCGCAATAGATGACTCATTTGAAAATATATAATTTTGACCCAACTTACTTTGACCATACTTTTCTACTAATATACAAATATAAATAATATCATATAAGATGTCGTTAGATTTGTCTCGATGAGTATTTTCAAAATATCAAATTTTCATAATTTTTTCTAATATATTATTCAAGATATTTAAGCTCAAAATTATACATTGACGTCATGCGTAATAAGGTCAACCGTATCAAGTATTAAGGGACAGAGGGAGTAGTTGAAACTTGATTATAACATCACATGAGTAATAATCATTAATTAACGAACATTCTAAAAACACTTATTTGTAAACTACATTAGATGTAAATTACATCTAATGCAGTAATGAAGTTCAAGTTTCGGGAGAATCATTTTATTGTGTAGCTAAAAAAGTGAAACCAAAGAATACAAACCCTTTTGTTATTAATAATTACAACTTTTATATCTAGATGTATAGCCTTTTTCGTAAACTTGAAATATTATCTTCTTTTTTTAACTAAATTCAAAGTTTACCATATAGCCTTTATGTATAAATTAACAATAAAGGTGCATACAACATTGCACTTATCTATATCGAAAAGTAGCTTTTATGTATAGGGTGCAACAAAATCATTATTTTCTTATCTAAACTAAAAAAATCTTTTTGTAATCTTGAAATATTGTCACAAAAGAATTTTGATACAGATGGCATGGTTTGATTACTATCATCAATGACTTGAAATGTCACATGGCCTTGTATTTTGGAGTCCGAGAGCATTTTAGTAAAAAAAAAACATGGGCAAACCTAAGGTTTTTTCTAAGGTTTGAGTGCAACACTTCTTTACATTAGTATATAACTAGACTCTAACTCGTGCAATGGACAAGTTTTTTTTGTTAATTCATATGCATTTAAAATTAAGTAATATATTTAAGGTTTAATAGCAGTTTTAGCCCCCTAACTTTCCCAAAGTTGCGATTTTGACCCCCAAAGAAAAAAAAAACTACAAAACCGTCCCCTAAGTTTTGCAACTGTAGCAATTTTGGCCCCCAAGACCAGTTTTGACTCGGTCTACGCTGATGTGGCACCCTAAGTGTGGTGTCACGTGTTATTATTATTATTTTTTTTATCAAAAATTGGTCTTGGGGGCCAAAAACTACTACAGTTGCAAAACTTAAGGGGCGTTTTGTAGTTTTTTTCTTAGGGGGCCAAAATCGCAACTTCGTAAAAGTTAGGGGCGAAAACTGCTATTGAGCCTATATTTAACTATGATCACTATTATTGTGAACAATTTTACATGCATAGAAAGAAACAATAAAAGAAAAAGAGAAAAAAAGAAAGATCAATTCACAGAATTTAGAGAGTAGGAAAAGAATCTAAACATCATGACGAATCTTCAGATCACTTCAAATTCTGTATTTCAATATAAGTCATTCAACTCGTGCAACCAAAGTTCTAACAACGATTAATTCACCAAAATAATTATTTAATTTCAATTCATCAAAATAACTGTTTGAACAAATATTTAAGAACCAAAAACGATACGCATAGCTGAAGGGAAAGAAAATGACAGTTTATGAGAAGTGAAAAAGGTGGGATAAGAAGTGGTTAATGAGAAGTGGAAAAGGTGGGATAAGAAGTGGTTGGTGCAACCAGAGTTCTAACAACAATTAACACACCAAAATAACTATTTGAGAGCAGAAAATGATGCGCGTGATAGAAGGGAGGGAAATAACAGTTTATGGGAAGTGGAAAAAGTGAGATAAGAAGTGGGAGACGATTTTAGAATTTGAAAGCGAAATTAATTCAACAAAAATTTGTGTAGCTTAATGGCAAAAACTTTGGAATTCCACCAAGGTTAAACCGATTTAAAAATAATTGAACTGCTTTAAAAAGTGTTTAACTTCGCATAACTGTTGTTGGAAAAGTCGAACGACAATTAACCACCACTCAGGTAGCTTTTAAACAATTTCAAAAATGAGAAAAATAGTTTACTAAAATTTTAGATTTGAATCTAATATTTTCAGTTCAAATTATTCCAAGGCTTTTTAATTTGTCCCAAAATAGTCATTTAAATCATATGATTGTTCATTAGACTTTTAAAATTACTCAATCGATTGAGTCATAGCTCATAATCGTCTTTATTTGTGTGTAAACCCTGATCGAATTGTAAGTCGCGATCGTTTGTTTAAATATACGAGCAATTATGATGGGTCTATTGAGCAACTAGCTAAAAATCATGATTAACCCTTATATATGGTCTATGAGCCAGCAACGTAAAAAAATTATCCACTTTTCCTTCATTATGCATGTGTTATCGGTTATCCTACAATCACGACCTAATCATTATTTTTTCATTGAAATGACCTAATCATATTTGTTTTTAACCATTTTGAATAATTAAATCATAGAGACATACTGATTATGCTAATCTGGATTATAATATCCACGCCAAGATATTTTCTAACGAATAGTCTAAGAGAATGTACTTCTAAGTTCTAATAGGATATGAAATCTATTTTTATCATAATCACCTGTTTATACAGTTGGTTCTTACTAAAACAATAAGTCGAACAAAAGAATATACAGTTGATTCACTAAATTTACTATTTTTATCATATGAATCTCTAGTTTTACTTCTAAGGGCCCGTTTGATGGTCAGGATAGGATAGAGGCAGGATATGATATAAAGCTGGATAGAGATAGAATATGATAAGAACATGATAAACATTAATCCTATCATGTGTTTGATGCGCATATGATAACAAACAGGATATCATTATAATTAAATGAAAAAATTGGTCTCATCATTAATTAAATATTGTAAAAATGGCATGTTATTAATTATAATAGAAAATACATGCTATCATTATTTTAAAAATGACAATATTTTTAAAAATGGTAGAATATCAAGATAATAAATAAGGAATGATCTTCTAATCCATCAGGATAATTTCTAACCCAGATTATACTCAGGATAGAAATTACAAAGGAAAGTCAGGATATGATAGGAAAATGGCTTATTTTATCCTATCCCTTTGGTGCATCAAACATGAGATTTCAGTAGGATATGATTAATGTATCATATCTTGTCTCCCTATCCTGACCATCAAACGGACCCTAAGTGTATCACTAATAAGTTGAAATAAAAGATTGACTCATTAAAACTAGGAGGGGTATAAATTTCGAGGAATGCTAGCAACACACATTCTAACACACATTTTTCAACACACTCTTTTTGATTGGTTAAAATTCACATGGGTCCCACCAAATCATGTGGGTTCCATATAATTTTGGTGCGTCCCATGTGAATCATAACCAATCAAAAAGAGTGTGTTGAAAAGTGTGTGTTAGAATGTGTGTTGCTAACACTTCTCATAAATTTTTGCACTCTAAATTTCTCTAAAAAAATAAAATTAAACCACACTGCTATAGAAGTTGCTTTCAAACGACATAGTTTGTCCGAAAGTGTAAGTTTGGATGGCACTAAAATTGTATTTTTTGTTAAAACTATTTTTCCTCGATCTAATGCTATGAGCCAATGATATAATAATTAAATATAATATTATTTTATTGATAATAAAAAGTTTACGTAAGTTGGGTCTGAGTCCTAAAAAATTAGGTAGGCCTCAAAATTCAAAAAGTGTTTACGTAGGTACTCATTGATCATCATTAAATAATAACGAGGTCCTCGTATCTGTGATAGAAGTTGAATCTGCCATCTTCTTTTTTAACAATAATCCACTATTTTATAGGTAGTAAATTTCTTACTAACCGGGTTAATCTTTGTTGACAATAAGATATAATATTTTAAGAAACGTATGATGTTGCCTTAACAACATAGAAGAAGGTACCGAGTAAATTATGCTTTTAATTAAATTTAACCACCTTTTGGCTTCGCCCCTTGCTTAGAGGGGAGCCAAAGATATATTTTGCAGACTGACATTTCTGACAGGTGACAGTAGAACCTAGACATCCAGGGGGTTACACTGTGAGCGGTGTTTATCACATTCTGACTACTCCAAATGACCCTACAACGGGTGGAATGAATGATCTTGTTTGACATAAGCAGGTTCCATTGAAGGTTTTTATTTTTGTGTGGCGGTTGATTCGGGACAGGTTGCCAACCAAGGCTAATCTTGTCAGAAGAGGTATGCTCCATGCCGAGTTAGCGGAGTGTGGTGCTAGTTGTGGTCACGACGAATCGACGTCGCATCTGTTCCTTCATTGTGACAGTTTCGGCCCTTTATGGGGGCACATCAGATCGTGGGTTGGTGCTTCAGGTGTCAAAACTAATGATATTTGTGAGCATTTCTTTCTGTTCATTCATTATACAGGTTACTCAAGGATGCGCAAATCTTTCCTTCAGCTAGTGTGGTTACTCTGTGTCTGGGTGGTTTGGAATGAATGCAACTACATAATATTTAATAATACCCAAACCACTATAGAACAATTATTAGATAAGATTAAATTTCATTGGTTATGGTGGTTAAAAGCTAATAATGTCTCGTTTATGCATGACACTCAGATGTGGTGGTCGGACCCTATGTTATGTCCGGGTATCGACTGGCCGTACTTTTGTAAATATTATGTGACTGTTCTCTTTTTTTTTGGGTGGCCATTTAGTACATCTTGTACTAAAGTGGTTTCACAGCCAGTGTTAATATATTCCATTTTGATGTTTTCAATTTTTTTTTTTTGAAGAATTATATGGTACATGCGACAATTCAACATGTATTAAAAAAAACAATTGTGTGTAAATTTGATATGTGCAACGGTAAAGACCAGTCCTTTGAGCTGGAACATGTACTAATATATTTGTTCTTTAATATAATAGTTACATGAGTTTTATTTTGTTAATAAATGGTTTTTTGACAAATTATAAACGTTATCTAGTACGATAAAATTTATAATAAGTAAATATTATTTACCAAAAGTATCAACAAAGTAAAATAACATTTTTTAATTTCTATTACCGTAATAGTAAATGTTAAATATTTTTTACTATAAAATGACGAAAAAAGTGTAATGCTTATAAACAATGAAATGATACTTTTTTTAAATGATCTTTCTTAAAATATAAAAATTGACATATAGCTATTTGATTCATAAAAATATCATTGTTTTATTGATTTAGAAAGAAAATACATCAAAACAATTTTTAAATTAATTATAAAATGACACTAATAATCATTTTACGACTATTATCTAACAAATTTGAACCATGAACTAGCACCTTGAGTTTTTTAATTTTTTTGAGAAATAGCACCTCAAGTTTTATTGCATAGTAGAAACTATCCTACAATTGACCGTATAATATATATGGTTGAGATTGGATGCAGGATAAATATGTCAAAAGCCATCAACATATATTAGTTTTTTTATTAAACCATCAGCATATAATTATTAATTGTATAGTCAGCTTTCCATTGGACAAGTTTTTTTACTTCGAACATAGCAATATATCCATATAGCTACTTCCTTGTCAAAAAAAAATCTATAGCTACTTGGTGTAACATTTATTTTGGGTATGACATTATTATTATTTCAATTTGGAATTATGTGATTTGCTTTTTTTTTCTTCGCTGGAACGAACTGTCATTCCACATTTTTGAGTCTTTACTATGTGTTGCATTTTTGGTGAAAGATAGGTCAGATTGTGTATACTCACCCGAATCTCAATTATAAGCAAAATTTCGCTTTAGTTTCATCCAATAATTAAATGTATATGGTCTGTAATACACACCAAATACATTAGTTATTTAATAAAAGATTATACTAACTTGTGTCTTTAGCATATATATTAAGAAATCCAAAAGAAAAAATATTCTCTTAAATACTAATTATTAGTACAATGTTTATTAGGAATCTAAAAATCTTCTATAGTTGTGAGGTATGCTGTTATTAGGAGAAAAATACAATACGGTTCAAATAATTATTCTCTTTGATTATTATTATAAGGAAAAAATTACATTTTACATTTATTGAGTGAGTGATGTATGTGACAGTTGGTATAGATCACATATATAATTTATTCAATAAATTTAAAAAAATAGTTTTTTTTATAACAGTGACAAGAAAGAATATGCTAAAAGTATACAAATTAATTTCTTGTTTGCATTTGTAATCGTGGAAACCAACTAAATTGTCTATCAATACAATACAGACTCATTACAAGGGTAAGAGTACATCTAGTCCGATAGAAGCTCCTTCACTAAGTTATGCAAGCATCAGTTGATCTAGTTAAGGCCTAATAACGTGATCAAATGATACCAGATATTGGAACGATGCGCAATACATGATAAGGCTTCATGCGCTCCCTCAGGAGCCACGTCGTTCCTATCCGATGAATTAACAGAGCACCGATGCGCTCCACCACCATAAGTATAATCAAACTATTAGATAACTACTAAGTTGTTCATACTAATTAACAGGGACCATATTTGAATAAGACAGACGCCTCTGCCTATCTCAGATTCATTACCTCAAACAAATCCGATTACATCCATAGTAGAGTGCACCAAATTATTGGAGGAAATATATCAACAATCAAGGAGTGCATCACTGATATACATCACTGTAAAGAGGGATCTCGCCTCTCAAGTATAATCATACATTACTTATCTCATTTTACTTATGTTGCTAACTGCTAGCACTTACTTGGGGGTAATTTGAGTGTCTTTTGCAGACACACTCTCTACCACTTGAAGTTGAAGAAGGAGTATACAAAAAATCACAGTAAATCTGATCACATGCGAGAGGAGAACACCTCCTGCTCATAAGATGTACCCTATTTAATTTGTTCATACAAAAGTACTTTGTGACTTTGCTATTGGGTTAACCTTAGTAGAATAAGATAGAAAGAAATTAAGGAAATAGACTTATTGCGACACCTTTTTTTTTGTACCTGAACATTATTGCGTGAAAAGATAAAAATAAATAAATACTAATGCATTTTGTGATCATCATTATTGCATTGGTTATTTAAAAAAGAGTCTTTTATCTTGTGCCGTAATGGCACAAGTTAAGAAAAGAATATGTACAAGTTAAAAATATAAAATTTAAAGTTTTTTTTTTTTAAAGGAAAAATTTAAAGTTTTTAAAATTAAGAATACACAATTTTCATAATTTTATTTCTATTTTTAGTTTCTTATATTGTGCCCTAATGACACAAGTTAACATTTCCGTTAAAAAAATATGTACCGTAAAAAATTACTTTAGTCATTTCTTAAAATAAGAGTACCATAATTTTTTTTTAACGGCAAAATTTGTTAATAACCAAATTCATACTCAATAAGAACAAAGGCAAGACATAAACAAGTAAACAACACTGTATATAGACAAAATATCCAAAAGTAAACTCCTACACTTCATACGACAAAGCACCAATAAAGACACATGCAACTAATGTCAATCACCAAACCCAATAAAAAATACACCACCAAAACCAATGCCAACACCAAAAAACAATATCAATCCTCACACAACAGTAGAACCAAGGCTGAGACAAAAATCTCAAACTCTATCGTGAATAGCCACAGAAACTAGTTCCAAACACCTGATACATGTCACTAGTATAAAAAACACTTTTACGGTGAAAATAATAGAACAACCCGTGAACGATTTTTTTTTGAAAGGAATTGAGACTGAAATTTGTTATCTTGCATTTTGGTACACTTACATGTGCCCATTTTTGCACTATAATTCCAATGTACTTTTACGGTTGTACCATGTATTTTAACACACTTTTACGATTCATTAAAATAACAAGTGACGTAAACTCTAAATTTAAAAAATGCGTAGAGTATATTATATATAGAGTTTCGTCTAATATATAGAGAGAAAGAGAGAAGTATTACACAATAATGGAGGCAAGCGAACAACAACCGTAAACAAAAGTCAAATGATAAATTTAAAATTTAACATATACAAAAAAAAAAATCACAAAAATAGTCATATTTATGGAATTGTTTTACGATACATGCGAAAATCTCAAAACTAAAAAAAGATGAGACTTCTCTCAAAAAAAAAAAAAAAAAAGAAACTATTCAAAAAA
>Ga0228711_1003684_pt1 | contig 23790 bp, 10 predicted proteins | sample MedpolnodulmetaG_2_FD_177996 | JGI IMG/M metagenome (GOLD analysis project Ga0228711, IMG submission 177996) | Root nodule microbial communities from Medicago polymorpha collected in Santa Monica, California, United States - brown nodules | ecosystem: Host-associated > Plants > Roots > Nodule...
AGCAACTTGTAATCCAACATTACATTTTAGTGGAACTCTCCTTGGAAGTGCAAGGGGGACAGGACTACTTCCGGTTTGTGGAAGGAACCTGTATAATTGCTTGTGTTCTTTCTTTCTCTGTTCTCTTCTATTATTCGCTGCATTAAGACTCTGAACTCAGTCAGACTCTGAACTACTTCAGACTCTGAATCTGGGAACAGTTTTTCAGAACGCAAGAAAGAAGTTTTTGAAAACACAATTCAACCCCCCATTCTTGTGGTTTTTCTCACCTTCAGAAGATACATCTAAAATAATGAATAGCTGTCCTTGCTTCTTCTCGTGTCACTCTCAAATGTTATTTTAGGTTTACATCACTTTTAGTAAGGGAAGGGTGTGGTCTATGTGCCAAAGTATGTCCTACAGACGGAAACAGTGGCATATCTATATGTGCCCAAGGGTATGTTTGGATTAATTTTTTGATATCTAGAGTTTAGGGCCTGTTTGGATAAGACTTATTTTGAGTTTATGCAAAATAACTTATACAAATAAACGAACTCTTTTATATTATTTATAAACCTGTCAATGTAGTTTACAAAAAAAAAAATTGGTTATGTAGATACAATTTTCATTATTGAAAACTTAAAAATTAACATTAAAGCTTATTTATTTGCATAAGCTGTTTTGCATAAGCTCATAATAAGCCTCATTCAAACGGGCGTTGAATACAGGTGCTATCTTATAGGTAAAATAATTAATTCAAAATTCAAGTTTAATTTAAAATAATTAAATATAAAAAAAATATACACGACACTGAATAATTAAATGTTGTGTCCTATGCTCAATAAAACTTTAGGGTAGCAAGTATTTACCTTAAAAAAAAAGTTTTTACATTTAAGCTTTGGAAATCAGTTCTTTTAGTTAATTATTAAGTAGATAGTACCTAAAAATATTTGTGATTGTTTTTAATCCCTACAAAATAATATAGCACTTTTTAGTCCTTGTAACATTTTCCTTTGTTTTATTAGACGTAAAAAATGGTGATGGAAGTTTTTTACAGGGACTGAAAACGCTGATGAAAAAATTTACAAGGATTAAAAATGATGATGGAAAAGTTTACTAAGACTAAAAAGTACGATTTTTTTTTATAGGAACTAAAAACAAAATTCAAGATATTTATACGAACCACTTACTTAATTAAACTTTTTTTACTTTCGCCGCATGGACTACGTGTATGGCTGTTTGCGTAAGAATAGAAAATATTTCTTAACGTAGTATTAAGGGCTTTTATGCATATACCAAAATAAGAATTACCGTCCTGTAAATACAACTCAGTTGGTAGCCTCATGTTCTATGAATATTGGAATGTAGGGATCGCTTGTCGGTTAGGTTTCTCAACGGAAATTCATGGTAATTTACAGGATTTTTTTGGTTCAATTAGGTGGTTTTTTGGGGTCAATCGAAAAATGCTTGGTTGGCTCTTAATATTAGGCATTCAATGGTTTGGATTATTTGGAAGGATATGAATAGCCGCACTTTTCGGTAAAAGGAAGATCACTTATAGTTATTATGTGATAAGGTTGAGCTTCAGTCGTTCTGGTGGTTGAAATCGAGATATGTTACATTAGATTTTGATTATCGTTATTGGAGGCTTAACACTGCTCCTTGTTTATATTTTGAAATTTAGATTGTTCTCTCCTATGTTGTTTTTTGTTTCGGTTTTGTTGTAACCTTGATTACTTTTTAAGCTTTTTTTTGGTAATCCTTGTGCTGGAAGAGTTTGGATCATTTTGGGTTTATATATATATATATATATATAATTTTGACTTTTTTTAAATAAAAAAAATCCAATATGTGCAATCTCAAATTTCCTACTTCTATATAAATGAACCAATCCTAAGACAACAGTTTAACATTATATCTTATTACTTCGTCTCACATTCATCACCATTTATAACCTCAATCATCCCCATAATCCTAACTTCATTCTAACTTGAGGTTTTTACCTCTGTAGTAATTCAATATCTTATCTCATCATTGTTATTATCCCTAACATTATTTATTACTTAACACACAATTTTCTATCTTCATCTATATTTCGTCTTAACAATCATCTCATCACCAACAAATCATCTTAACTCGAAAACACTCTATGACTCCTTTTATATCGTCTTATAATCCCTTAACTAATTCATGTTCTAGTCTCACTCTGTAGACAAACCATTTACATCCTTAAAGTCTTATCTTATTAACACTGAGTAACTTAGTATTTACCATTACCGTTAGTACTATCTATATCCTTATTCATCACTTCAACTCAAATGCCCTTGTTCTTATTTACATCTTTTATTCTAACAACATTCCTTACTCTTTGTTCTTAGTTAAGATTTTTACCTCACTGTTAGCATTTCTTATAATGTATTTCATTTCTACGACTAGGCTTTACTAAATTTTAAGGTCCTACCTTCATACCTTTGTTCACTGTTAATATCATTTATTACCTTAGACCACTATCACTGTATTCTTGGTTTACTCTAGTTTATATTCTTCACATTAGCTTATATCATTAGTCTCATCCTTTGCTTTAAGGTACTATTATTATCTTCGTCAATTATTCATGAACTACACCTCTATATTCCTCTTTACCTCACTTATACACCTTTCATCGGTTCATGTTTTCGACTCGCTAATATTTCGAGGTAATTACTTCTAATTATGCCTAAACACTCTCCCTCATTTAGAAATATAGTTTAGAACCCTTACTTTTACTTTTCATGCTAACGACTCTCTTAAACTCACTATTGATTTCAAAGATGTTTTAGAGTCCACTCAAAAGATTGTGCTGAAATTTCATTAAAAACGTAGCACAACCCATGTTCAGTATTTTGATCATAAATCAAGTTTTATATGTCCAAATGGAGTCAAACGAAAGATAAATGAAAGATAACACCCATATCTACAACTTTCATGAAGACACCCAAACCCAATTCGAAACAAAAAGGGAGGAAAAGTTTGTATTTCCAAAGGCTGTGAAAAGTGCACGACCATGCACTTCAAAGTGCACGACTTTCGTTTTCAAACACACTAAGGGGGAATTTTGATAGAGCGAAATGCACAGTATGTGTGCCTAACATGCACGGTCGTGCGTTTTACCTAGGATGTGCAGAATTCACAATTTTTTCCTATTCTGTCTTGGGGCACCTTCCTAAACTCACAAAACTCATCTCTAATCATCACCCTAAGGTTACCCTATCATTCTAACACCAATTTACACCCAACTTATTCCAATTACACCAACTCTCACATGATTATTTCCTCCATTCAATTATTCTAACTTTGGTTTCCCACTTTTAAACTTACAAGGACAACAACCCTAATCACCATTATTTCATCTCTGATTTCTCGACATGATTCTCATCATTATTTACTCAGATAGTTTCTATCATAACAACACCAAAATCACAAAAATCATAACTACAATTCAACTTATAGTTATAACAACATCAAATTCGTAGGGCTTCTAAGATGAGATAGGGTATGTTGATGTGCTTCTAAGATTCATTTAGATGAGAATTAATGAATTCTTCTTCTTCTTTGTGTCAATTACCTATGAAAGAGTAAGACCCCACACTATAAACTAGTGAATGCTTGTGTAACCTCTTTAGGATTGACAACCCTTAGACCGCACAATGCCTTAACCCAAATGTGAATTTGGTGTAACTGAACAGCTGGAGGGGTGTAATCACCCCACAAACTCATCACTTAAGTAGGAACCATTTAACCAATCCCTGAATAACTGGCTGTTACTTTAATTCAACATATAAATAGAGGGGATTTGAAGAATCCTAACTAGGTTACTACTTCACTACCACCCTGCCCAATCAGACTTAACTTGCAAAAACTCCCCCCATTTATCGCTTTTATTTATTTATTTATTTTTATTTTCTGTTTTAAATAAGTAACACTAGTTGCCTAGTTGAAACGACAATATATGTGGATATGATACTCACTTATCACTTAATTACTTGGTAACGATTTGATACACTTGCCGAAATTGTCCATCTAATTTTTGGCACCGTTACCGGGGATTGTTGATATTTTCATCGAGGCAAGATACCTGAAAAGGAAAAAGAACTAGGGCAATTTACCATCTCGTGCAACATTGGATAATTTATTTTAGGGGGTGCATTATGTGACTTTGGGCCAAGCATAAATACCATGACTCTGTCAACTTTCAAGAGATTACAAGGGTTCGAAGTGAAACCAGCTAGGATAAAAGTATGATTAGCAAATAGGAAAAGTGCTCATCCATGCGAGATTCTAGAAAATGTATTACTAACGGTAAGCAAATTATCTTTCCTGATGGATTTTCTGGTAATGGATATGAAAGAATATTGTTTTGCACTTGTATTGTTGGGGAGGACGTTTTTGGTGACAACCAGGGCCCTGATAGATGTGGATGGAAGAGAGATAGTGCTACACAGTGGGCGAGAATATGAAATCTTTAGGCTCTCACAACTGAAACATATGCCTGAAGTTACCAAAAAACGAAGAACCTGACAACTGAAGACTATGATTAGGTTAAGTGGGATGGAAATAGGGAGCCTGGAGGTTTGGGTCTCCTAGTCACAATGTAGACATGTCTGTTTGGCTCAAGACGTAAAACACGCGTTGAAAGGAAGACAACTAATTAGTTTATTTCTCTGCAATTTCCCTTTCCAATAAGTTAGGATTTCCTCTCAGAAACACTTACTTGCTTTAATTGCTGCCACTTCTCATTATTATTTTCAATTTTAAACTTTGCATTACTTATATAACATTTCCATTTCAAGCTTAAATTGTTTTAGTCTCAGAAAATTGTTTCAGAACATTTACAGCAGAATACTAGCTTACCCCTGATGTTCAAGAGCACGATAACTATTTGGGCTTGCTGCGGAAGATACTCATCATAATCGCCACCTCTTTTCTGTGTTGCATAACCGGTGAGACTTTAAGCCAAAAATTCAATCCACTCTTCTACTATAACGATAGTTGAAAAAAAAATTAATTTAAGTGAGAAAAGTAACATTCTTACAAATAAAATACAAACCAAACACATTTCTATAGGAATTTTTTGAATGTGCAAGTTGTAAATTTTGCTCATAAATTAATTTAAGAAGTGATACATTATGAGCAAAATTTACAACTTGCACATTCAAAAAATTCCTATAGAAATGTGTTTGCCTTTTTAATTAGATTTGGTTGAAAAGTTTTTTAGAATTATACTATTTTATTTGATGACAATGTTTATAATTTAAATATGAAGAATAAATTTGTGAAATTATTAACATAATTTGTCTAAAATTTAACATTTTTGAGGAGTCATGCTTTTTTAGATTTTTTTTAATGATTTGGTCATTCGATTCAATGCAGTTTAATATCGACTCTACATTATAGAGATCGGATTATCGATTGTCTCATCCAGTTATATGTGGTTCAAACATATAGTTCAACCAGTGATTTAATCAATAACTCTTTTAACGAGTGATCTTGTCGGTTCAATGATCAGTTTATTTTTTAAAGAGTCTTGTTAACGAGTGCCTCCCGGACACTCTTTAAGCATCTCAAATATAGTAATTATTCTTTTAAAAAGCCAATTATTACAATTTTCAATGCATTCAATACACAACTTTTCATTTAAAACTTACTATTTAAAGTGCTTAAAGAGTGTCCAACATTTCCCTTTTTTAATATATTGCTTTAGAGTATAATACAACACAAGAGAATATGCGTTGAACCATTACTTGTAGGATAGCGTGATATACACACGCTCTACGTTTTTTTTAAGGCAAATTCTATGGTACACTCAATAATTTGAGTGTATCGATGCACCAAATACTTATATTATTAATAGTTAAATGAGTTGTTTTTTAAAGAAAAAAATATCACTTTCTATCATTTATAGAAATAATAATTAAATCTTATTTACTAAAAACATCAACGAAATAAAATAAAATTTTTTGAAATTTTTATTACTGAGAATATTGATTATTTTTTACGATAAAATGTAAAAATTTAGTATGATTCTTATAAACAATGAAATTATGTTTTTCTTGTGAAATGATATTTTCTACAAAAATAAATGTTGACAAATACTCCCTCCCTCCGGTTTCAAATATAAGAAAAGATTCCTTTTTTAGGTTCATTGAATAATTAATGTATCTGCTTTACAATGTAGACCAGATACATTAACTACACAATGAATCTAAAAAATGAATCTTTTCTTATATTTGAGACCGGAGGGAGTAGCTATTTATTACAAAAAAATCATCTTTAATTTATAGAATTTAAGAAACAAGAGCACCGGTATACCTTAATTAGCAAGTGTACGGTGGAAGTGTTCCTCTTTTTTTAAGGGGTCATCCCAATAAAATATTCGTCCATTCAGTCAACTGTAAATTCCGTATATACACTGCTCATGGTCAAAAATAATATTGTAGAATTCAATTACCCAAAAGAAAATCTTATTGGTCAATTTTTTTTGACAAAGTCTAATTGGTCAAAACTAAAACTAGTTTTAATACGGTAACCGTCCTTGCACATAGCCTATACACCAGTTTTAACGAATTTCAGTTGAGTTATTTAGTCTTTATATCTCTAACTTGGTGGAAATTGAAAGTGGGAAAATTTTCACGAATTAGATTTGGAAATTGTGTAAGGCTAATTTTTTTCTGAAATTTAGTGAATGAAAATTTATCAAGTAACAAAAATGTATTGAATGAAAATTTAATATTTAATTTATTTTTTGTCAATAATGAAAAAAAAAAATATTGTCAATTAATTTAAAATCAAGATTAATGAAATTACTAAACAAATTGATCAGAATATAATTGTTAATTTTATTCACTTATTTATTGTTTTTCTTAATCCACGTAAAATAAATTTTTTATTAAAAAAATTCATTATAAATATGAATACTAATTTGAATAATTAACAAATTAAAAATTAAATATAATTATTATTAAAAATACATTATGAATTAAAACTACTAGTTATTAATTTATTGAATTTAGAATATTCCAAAATAAAGTTATTATTAAAAGGTTAAAAAATGAATACTAATTTAAATCATTAACAAATTAAATATAATTTTCTTGTAAAGGTATTTTCGGCATTTAATTATGAAATACATTATAAACTAATTTGACTTATCTAAAATATATTGACTTATCTAAAATATATAATAGAATTATTATTTTAAAAAAATAGAATTACTTATTTAACTCTATCCTTAGACCAAATAGACATTAAATGACCCTTAAAAAAAAGTAAATATAGGATACATTTCATCTGCTAAAAAATGAATGACATAACTTGACAGCTCCAATTATACATCATCGTTTGATTTGTAAAATTGATTCAAAAAATGACAAAGTGAAGGCATGATACAAGACAAAAACTGAAATTCTTGTCCATCACTAAACCACATCATAATTATTTGTCTCATGTACAAGTTATCCAAAATAATATTTTGTCCACAAAAAATCGTATAAGATCAAAAATTATTCAATACCATAAAAATTTGTCCCATGCCATTCATTTTGCACGATGTTGTGATGTTCTTTCTTGTGTTATTCTCTTCATTACTTACTGTTTAGCATATCAAATGCAACCATAAACAATTTAGTATATAAAAAAAAAAATTCATTCCTTAAAAAAAAAAGAAATAATTTATTGATTTAATTGGTAGATACAAGTAACCTTAGAAGGACAACTAAAAAGAATTATAGGGAGTAACCAATTATTTATTTTTATATTTTGACTAAGAAAATAAAGCATTTATTATGACACATTTTAGTCAACAAAATTATTATATTCCATAACCCCTCAATTTTATTTATTATTTATTATATGCCATAAAGTCACTCTCTTTTTCTTCTTCTACCATTATAAATATCCACTAAATCAAAGTGGGGAGTAACAAAATCTACAAACTTTGTAGTTTACCTGTCTCCTTTCCACTCACACAATCATGGTTCAAAACAAAACTAAAAGTACCATGTTTATGTTTCTGATCTTCATTATAAACATAATCATAGTAACATCAGCTGATCTTCGACAAGGGTATTACTCAAAAACATGTCCACAAGCTGAAACAATTGTCAGAGATGTTATGAGAAATGCTCTTAAAAAAGAACCAAGAAGTGTTGCATCAGTTATGAGATTTCAATTTCATGATTGCTTTGTTAATGTATGTTCTCTTTACACTTTGGTACCATCAAAATTCAATATTTTCAATCAGTTGTTTTTTAGATTTATGTATATCTTTTTAGTCGCTATAAATTATTTTGACACATAATTGCAATAAATTTTTTTAGTCAGACATAAAATTTAAAATATGTAAAGCGCACTAATTTTTTTTAATAAATGAAATAATGATAGGAATTAAAATAAATTTATATTTATTTATAAAATTATTTTTCTTTGGTTGAATGAGTTGTTTAATTTGTGAAGGGGTGTGATGGTTCTGTGTTGCTTGATGATACACCAACTATGCTTGGAGAAAAATTAGCCCTTTCAAATATAAATTCACTTAGGTCATTTGAAGTTGTTGATGAGGTTAAGGAAGCATTAGAGAAAGCTTGTCCTGGAGTTGTTTCTTGTGCTGATATCATAATCATGGCTTCTAGAGATGCTGTAGCACTGGTTTGTATTTCTTTCTATCCTTCAATTCTTTTACTTTTATGATTGATGCACATGATTTTTTTTTCTTCTTATTAATGAATTTGACTCTTTTTTATTGTTTTTTTATTTACTCTTTTTGATTTTAAAAAAATAAATATGACTCTTCTAGAAAATCAATGATTAGTATTTTTATTTTTTTATTTTATGTGCACATAACATTAACAATTGATTTATTAATTTGACAGTTGAGATTATTTATTTTATTTTATCAATAAAAATGATAAAATAAATCTATATTAGGTTTTCAAAATTATCACCAATCTTTTGTGTTTTCTCCAATGCTAAAATGTTTACCATATTGATCTAATTTGTGCTCAAGTATGTAATTTTGCTATCTTTTTTCGTTGAATTATTTTTCCCTTTTCCAATATTGTCCATATAAATTAGACACATTATCGAGAAGAAAATAGATTTGATGCAAAAACTGTGTCGCATAGTGTTTAATCTTAACTATTTGATCTTGAATTAAAGGAAAATGTCTTTTAAACCTTATTTTGTTATTGTGTAATCTGAATCATCCGATCTCAAATTAATGAGATCGTTTACTATGCAGTCCGGATCCTTATTGATACTGCATATTCAAATGTAGTCATTTTTTTTAAAATTTTCATTACAGACAGGAGGACCTAATTGGGAAGTAAGGTTAGGAAGATTGGACAGCTTATCAGCAAGTCAAGATAACTCAAGTAATATCATGCCAAGTCCAAGAACTAATGCTACAGCTCTCATTACTCTCTTCCAAAAATACAACCTCAGTGTCAAAGACCTTGTAGCACTCTCAGGATCACACTCTATCGGAAAAGCTCGTTGTTTTTCGATCATGTTTCGCCTATACAATCAATCCGGTAGCGGAAAGCCTGACCCTGCAATTGATCCTGTATTTAGGGCAGAACTTGATAAGCTATGTCCTCGAGATGTAGATCAAAACAAGACAGGAAACCTTGATGCGACTCCTGTGATTTTCGATAACCAATATTTCAAAGACTTAGTTGGTGGAAGAGGATTTCTCAACTCTGATCAAACACTTTTCACTTTTCCTCAAACAAAGGGGTTTGTGAGTTTGTTTAGCGAAGATCAAAGCGAGTTTTTCAAAGCATTTGTTGAAGGAATGTTGAAATTGGGTGACTTGCAGTCTGATAAGCCTGGTGAAGTTAGGAAGAATTGCAGAGTTGTCAATGCTCGTCCTGCTCATATTCTGTCTGAAGACAAGATGAAGAATAGCGATCAATCGGTATAAATTTCATGCTTTTATTCAAAGACTCCTGATTAATAAGACACTATTCTAATTTTCAATTCGTGAAAGAAATCTATGACAAATTCAATGTATCGTCATTGCGAATTTTAGTATATGAAACATCTCATCCCAATTAATAAGATATACAAGTCTTGCAAAACTTTTTTAGTTGTCATGCTTCCAAATAGCTTTCTTTTCATTATTCTTTATCTAATAGAAAATGACTAACCAATTGTACATCACAAACCAATGAGATGAATACAAAACAAATATTTCAAAAATAAGTAGCTATTCAAATAACCAATACACTAATTGATTTGAATAATCAACTAGGGCTTTGCTTATTTGATAAAATAAATCAATGATCAAATTAGACCATTTTGTGCAAAGGAATACCAAATTAAATACTCAAACATGTGAATATGTGAATTGCTAACAAATCATAAATCAACTTATGTGTATGACCATAAGTATGTCGGTTTTTATCAAAAATAAAAATATTGAATCCACAGAGACCGCGTTTAGCTCGATTTTTGCTCGTAACAACATATTTTATGAACAAAGTTTTGTGAAAGTATTTTGTTGACGTTTTATCAAAGTAAACTGAAACATAATAGATAAAGTTGTACTCATATTGAATTTCAATAATTATTACTCCTATGTTTCCTCTTAATCGATTGTATATTTTTTATGCCTCAGATATAACTCCATGTATCCCTTATCATACATCTCCATCTCTGGTTAAGGATGTGGATCTACTGAACCAACTGTCTTATGTATTTGAATAATTTAATTTGATCCCTCGTTAAATTAAATCTTAAATCAAACTTTGCATATCATTTGATCAAGGGTTGTTGTAATGATAGGAAAATTTTAAGATTATTACGTTTTCCCATCCTATGCCATACTCACGCGCCCTGCAAAAAATGACCAACATGCCCTTCAAATTACGTAATCCGGAAAATATGAAATACATTTCGGATAACATAATCCGGACAACTTTGATATATAAAAGGAAATTCACCCCTTCCATTTTACAGTTTCACTTTGAACTCTCTCTCTTTCTCTCTCTCTCTCCCCCTTATCCCAAAATCCGAAGTGCACAAATCAGTCCAAAATTGGAGTTTTTTTGCTCAAAATCACCGCATTTTAAGCTTTATCAAACATCAAATTGAAGGTTAGTTTGAATTCCTTATACATGCAAGTTATTTTGGCCATTTTTTTTCTTGTTCACTGAAGCTGTTCGGATTTCATTTTCTGAACTAGATTGTTGCAGTTAGGAAAATGAAATCTGAAATACACCTGTGTATTTTTTTTTTCCTTTGTTGTGTTGTGCCCTAATATGCATGTTACAGGTATGGATTGCAGAAGGGGTGATAATGAGGCTATGCACGCTTCCGTTAGGAGAGAGCATCGAGAGGCTCGAGAGGCGGCGGAGGCAGAGGGTGTAGTTCAGGCTCCCGGGCGTAGGGCTGGCAGGCCACATTGTGCTGTTGTTGAGGACGAGCCTCAACCTTAGGCTGAGCCAGAGTACAATCAGATGGACGTCGAGCATTAGGTGGAGGATGATGTTGAGGCAATGGAGGAGGATGTGCATGATGGCCAGTAGCAGCGGCGGAGGGGGAAGCGTGTGGTGGAGCCAGACCCTGAGCCTCTTGATGACTATCATGGTGGCCCACACGACACTACCCTGTTGACGAGGTACCATGTGCATGTGGCCAGGAAGGCGTTTGAGGTCGAGGTACTTATTAATGTGAAACTTTAATGGTTGTAAACTGTTGTTAATCTTTGTGAAACTAATGTTAATGTTTTGTTTTTAATTTTTTGCAGTGGCGAGCCAATTTAAAATGCATCAACAATGGGAATAAGATTGATTCCATGCATGATGATGATACAAAACCTATTATGAACGCACAATGGTGGCGTGGTGGACTGAGTGCCACCGGTCTTTCTTGGCTTTAGGATACCAGCTACGGCCAGATTGACCACGACCTGATTTCTGCATTTGCACAGAGGTGGCATGAGGAGACTGTGAGCTTCCATCTTCAGTTTGGGGAGATGACATTGACACTTGATGATGTGTTATGTTTGCTGCATCTCCCCATTGATGGCATGCTTCTGTCCCACGAGAGTATTTCAAGGGACGATGCGGTAGATATGATGATGAGGTATTTGGGGTCTTCTCCGGGAGATTTGATGAGGTGAATGAGACCAGAGATGCACATGAACAATTTAGCTACTTGAGGAGGATTTTCAAGGAGGTCTTTTGCAACAGTTGGAGGCTGATAATGAGGTTTGTATGGAGGAGGAGGTGCAGAAGTTGCAGGATCAGGCTCTCCGCATATATTTGTTGGATGACTCAGATACGGTAACCGAATGGTGAGATATTTGTTGGAGCGTGTGCTACGTCAGTTTGGGTACATTCAGACTATCCCGAGACATCCATGTGAGAGTGCACCTTCCCATGAGACCTTAGGGGATATCACCCCCCGCTTTCATCGTTCACTTGATTATGCACTGACACCTCAACAGTTGGGTAACCGTGCACTGCATGGTGTGGAGGTAGCAGAGGGATATATCCAATGATTTTATGAAGTCTCTCATCCACGCATGATTCTTCCAAACCAGGAGGTTCCGGTGCCGAGGCCACCAGAGCGGGAGGTCATTGATGAGATTGTTGCTCAGGAGGATAGAGAGCATAGGTTCTTAGAGCTGGGCGGAATGTTGGGCCGTATCAGAGACCATGTTTATGCTGTTATGACCAGTGGTGAGGTGTAAAAAAGGTATGAGGCATGGAATCATTTGGAGGAAATCTTGAGAGAAGTTTATGGTGGGAAAATTTATCGTCGCAGGCTAAATGTTAAGGGTGGCAGGTGGGCCAGAGGTGGCAGGGGCGTAGTGATATCGGGATGATTGTAATTTATAATTATGTTATGTTATGTTTGAATATTTTGGATAATTTTAATTTTTATGTTTGATTAATATTTGAATGTTTGAAAATTATGTTGTGTTGTTGATTGTTATGTTCTGAATTCAATTTTCTGTTTGAACATATGATCAAAGGCCAAAACATATGGCTAAATGCGCCAAAACAGATGGCTTCTGCCTCTGTGAGAAAAAGATGATCAATATTCTCCATTAAACCACAACCTCCCATACAAGAGGTCGGGATTTTAAAAACATTTAATGTCGGAAGGACCCCTAAATGTAGGTATAAAAAATATATTAAACCCTAATTTAATAATGAGTCGTTTAAATTAGGGTTAAATCTATCTTTTATCAACTCATTCCTAAACTAACCAAAATAAATTGATGAATTTCGTAGAATTTAAATTACTCAAAAAGATTCAACTCCTAAACTATACTGAATTCATCAATTTATTTTTTAAGCATATAAAAGTTCATCAATTTAATATTTAACTTCTTATAGCAATGGCTAATTTATTCCCTAATAAAAGTTCATCTTGAAGTCCTTTAAAAAAAAAAAATCATCTCGAAGTTGGAAATTGGTTCCTACCTTGATTATGAGAAATGGTAATCCATTACAATTTACTAGCAGTTTTTCTTTTTCTTTAGACTAAGAAAATGACCAATTATACAACAAATATTAGTCAAAAATAATTATTATTATATAACTTATAGTTACGACTACATAGCCACCTGCATTATAAATATCACAAAATCTACAACTACGTACCCTTGTAGTTTACTTCTCTGTCTCCTCTTTCCACACACAAAAACACCAACATAGTTCAAAACAAAACAAAAAGGGACCATGTTTGAAATACCCAACAACCAACCCATCATCACCATGTTTATGTTTCTGATCTTCATCATAAACATAATCATAGTAACATCATTGGACCTTCGACCTGGGTATTACTCAAAAACATGTCCACAAGCTGAAACCATTGTCAGAGATGTTATGAGAAATGCTCTTATGAAAGAACCAAGAAGTGTTGCATCAGTTATGAGATTTCAATTTCATTGATTCAATAATCATTTTTTTGAATGAATTGTTGAATTTGTGAAGGGGTGTGATGGTTCTGTGTTGCTTGATGATACACCAACTATGCTTGGAGAAAAATTGTCCCTTTCAAATATAAATTCACTTAGATCATTTGAAGTTGTTGATGAGGTTAAGGAGGCATTGGAGAAAGAAAGCATGCCCTGGAATTGTTTCTTGTGCTGATATTATAATCATGGCTTCCAGAGATGGTGTAGCACTGGTTTGTATTTCTCTCTATCTTTCAATTCTTTTTCTTTGATAATTTATGAATGATTCGTTTTTTTAGAAATGAGTTGAATCTCTTTGGTTAAAAAGATGAGTGTGAACTCTTCTATAAAATCAAAATTAGTATTTTAATTTGTTATTTATATATGTGCAAGAAATACTAAAAATTGATTTATTAATTGACTATTGAGATTATTTATTTTATTTTATCATTCAAATTGAATTAATTTCTGATAATAATTAAAAAATATTTGTCTTGTGTTCACATTTTAAATAAAAATTTCACAATTAAAAAATCTATGTCTATTTTATGATTTCTAAAACATCACCAATCTTTTCTGTGTTTCTCCAACGAATTTTGGTTGAGAAGGAAGAAAGTCTATGACACATATCATGGTAAATAAATGTTGTCTTTAACTAGTGAAACTATTTGCTAAACTGCTATTGATCTAATGTGTACTCAAATGTGAAAATTTTCTATCATTTTTTGTTTAATTTTTTAGACGCATTATTGAGACGGAAATGGATGTCGCATAGTTTTCAATCTCAAATTAAAGGATGAGATCATTTAAAATTTATTTTGTTATTGTGCAATCTGAACTATCCGATTTCAGATTAATGGCTAAGATCGTCTACTGCGTGGAGTGAATCCGATCTCAACCTTGATTCAACTCCTGTCGCTTTTGATAACCAATATTTCAAGGACTTGGTTGCTGGAAAAGGATTTCTCAACTCTAATCAAACACTTTTCACATTCCCTCAAACAAAGGGTTTTGTGAGGTCATTTAGTATAGATAAAAGTGAGTTTTTCAAAGCATTTGTTGAAGGAATGTTGAAAATGGGTGACTTGCAATCCGGTCGGCCTGGTGAAGTTAGGAAGAATTGCAGAGTTGTCAATGCTCGTCCAGTTCATGTCCTTTTTGAAGATAAGATGAATAATAGTGAGCAATTAATATAAATTACATGCTTGTATTCAAAGACTTTGAATTAATAAGACGATAACAAAATAAATATATAAAATAATTTTAGTATATATGAAGCATCTCATCCCAATTAATAAGATATGCAAGTCTTACAAAACTTTTTTAAATAGACTTCTTTTTTGTATTCCAAATTTCAAATATATGAATTGTTGGATTGTGTGTGTTCAGTTGTTAAAAAATTGGCCTATAATGTTAAAACAAAGCGAAGAGGATGCAGTTACTTCAGATCCAAGTAATTTACTATGGAAGCTATCAAAAGAATCTAGATATTTTTTTTAGAGATTTTTAAAAAAATCTGAAGTTATTTGTGTTTACCTACTATCCATAAAAATCCATTTTAAAAAAAAATGAGTTCTAACATGCACATGTGTTATCTCCTTGTTGTTGAAAAAAATAGATTTTGATAAAAGCTAATCCTAATAGCGTTTCATTTTAGGGTCAAAATAGATTTTTTTTTATAAAATGATTTTTCTAAAAATCCTAAACAAACACTTAAAAATGAAAAAAGTGATTTATTTAAGGAAAAAAATAGAATTTTTTTGGAAAAAATCTGAAAGAAACGGGCCTTTAATCAAGTCCTTTGTTATTGAACGATTCTGGTTTCAACAAACCCATTGAGTGTCTTGCAAAGCTCTTGACTTGATTTAAAGTTTTCTTTTTCTTCTCAAAGCTTTTGAGTTTTGACCCAATTGATCCTTTGAGAATGGACACTATAAAAAACCTTATTTTGGTGTAACATTTTTTCTTTCAATTTTATATAACAGTTAATTATGTGTATCATTTTATTGTTTCTTGTCAATACATGCGGAAAGACATTCACTTTAATGTTTGTCTTGTCACTGGTGTCTATAAAGATAGAAATTAATATGTATACACTGCGTAAACTTTTTTACACAAGTTCATAAAATATTTATGCAAATATTTACTTGGTGCTAATCAGTGAAAAATAATTACACCAAAAAAAAGTGAAAAATAATAAACATATCTTAGATGCTTAGCTGTAACTACTCTTGAAATTTGATTTTTTGTTTGGTTGCAACACACTTATATTTTGATGCTTTATTATTTTTTTTATTATTTTTTAGCTTTTGTATCCTTTCAATCTTAGCACTTCTTGTATTTTTATTGTTTTAGATTGGGCATCATCCCACCTCATTGGCCCAATATGTGATCACCTGTTAACCCATAATCTTAACCACGCCAGGGCAACATGAGAAGGGATTATGTGCGCCTCACCGCATAGAGGCACACCTCATTTGATCTGGAATGTTGAGTCGATCTCTAACGGGCACCCAGACCTTGCGCTGGGTGTTGCAAGATTAGTTATAGTTGTGTCTGGCTATATAATCATGACTTGGTGCCACAATCAAACGAAGACACTTTTCACCACTTTTCCACCAACTCTCTTCCTCATCTCTCTCACTCTTCCCACCAAAGAATACCCTCTACTGTAATTGAGCACATCTCCATCGGATCGGAAATCATATTGCACAAACACTTTCATTGATCCTTCATCGCAAGGTTTTACAACTCGAGAGTTTACCTCAACTCGTTTTACCTAGGTAAACTCGAATCGTAAACTCGTCCAAGTTTACCTAAAATTGAAATTTTATACAATTTATTATATGCATGACATATGTAAGCTAATATAATATTGTAAAAAGATCAATAGTGAAAAATATAGACTTAATTATAAATGCAAAGTATACCAAATTACCATAAAAAAGTGGTATGCTTAACTTAGTATCAAAATAGAAAAATTAACACACAAAAGCATAAGTTTCTTAAGTCTCTAACCCATCCCAAAAAGCAAGTTTTACAAGTTGAATAAAACTATCCAAAAAACAAACTAGGTAATTTTTTCAAAAGGTCAATCTTCTAAAGTTCCATAACATCATTCTCATCTATGTCTTCATCTCCATCTACATCAAATTCTTCTCCAAATGATAAAGGGACTTCAATATTAGAACCAAACACATGGCTTGCACTCACTTCAACATCAATAGGCAGCTGCACATTCTCACCATCATCATTATGATCAAGACCAACAGTGCTAGTTAGAAACTCATCATCAGATTCAATATCAACATAAAAACACCACCACGGCACCACCGCAACCCTAACGTCGGAATCGTAATCGGAATTTCAACCGTCGGAATCGGAATTTCCAGTTTTCCACCGTCGGAACCCTAATGTTTCATTTGTGAATGTGCTCCCGTGTTCTTGAGAACTCAGAGAAAATTAAACGTTTCACTTCAAAGCTGAAACATGTGTTACTGTAAAGCTAGAAAGTAGAAATGTTTCATTTGGGCTTGAAAATAATGGGCCGAAAAAATGGGCTAAATTTTTTATTTTTGAGAGTCTGAACTCGTAAACTCGGCCGATTTTACACAAGTTTCCTAAGTGTTAACTCGGTCAAACTCGTCAAACTTCCTAATTTTACCAAAAATCGAGTTTACCTCCGAGTTAACACGATTTTGGTACCTAAACACGTACAATCGGTAAACTCGGCGAGTTAACACTCGATTTGTGGAACATTGCTTCATCGTTCTAGTCTCCTCCAGGTCATTGATGTTATAAGGAGGGGAATCATTTCACTGGTTCCTTTGAATTTCCTGGAATCCACCACTGTAGTTATTTTCCATTATGTTTTCTGATGACAAATTTTGGCAAGTGCACCAAATGGAACACAAGTAATAAAGTAGTAAGTTATCTTATCCACGTATATTGTTGTTCAAATTAACAATTATCGGAATTTATTAGAAGTAAATAAAACTGAAAAGATGAAGTGGTTACAAGGTTTTAATTATCCTACCCAATGCGAGATTAGGTTAGTTTGATTCATAAGCGTAACGACGATTAGAAAATCCTTGAATCCCCCATTTTTTCTTTGTTGGGGTTAAAGCGGTTAATTATTAGTTTATGATCTGTCTTTTGATTTAAGAAAGTAGAATATTACCCCATGATAAAGCAGTGGAAGTTTTACAATTACAAGGGTTATTTTTCACTAGGTTGCATCTTACAATTACAAACTGATCTATCTTCATGCAGATTTATCTATCAAGACTTACTTCACTATTCTAAAAGGAGACAATTCAGGATGAACTTACTATATTTATCTATCTATCAACACAGATTCCATCATGCAAAACTTCACATATGTAACCAAGTTTAAAATGGAAATTCACATGAAAATTTAAAAATTAAAAATACCAGCGATACGAAAGCTAACTCAGTTATTGCAACTATGAAGGAAGATTCTAGATCAATATAAGAAGAAGCAACTCAATAACTATGCATCTCACACAAGATAACAACATATCTCAAAAATGGACTATCATAAAATTAATATGAAAATAATAATGATACAACTCAATAAAAGAAGAAACCAGGAAGAGCTGCTACCCGCACAAAATTTCCTGGAGTTATTTGTTCTATCAACACTTATTGCTCTATAGACATTCTTAGCCAAATTCAAAGATAGCCATAACATAGCAATCAATGAAAATATACAACATAATAAAAACACAAGTACACCCTTGTTTTCCAAAGTGACCTGCTTCTCCCGGACCTTTTCAACCTCGGACCTGGATTATTAAGAGAGAAAAAGAATTAAGATTCCAGAGAACTAAATAATTCATTGCATCATCGATTAAGGAAAAGATAATCTTTCTATTTCTTAACAAGCTCTGGTGATAAAAAGATATTCAAATAATAACACAGCAACCACTAAACGGAGGGCAATGACCAGAAACAGTAAATAATGTGAACTATCCTAAGTGAATTATCGTCATATGTAGTACTCAAAAGAATCATTTCGAAAATTCCTCCATTGACAGAGCAAAACCAATTGGGTTATCTCTGATTTTTTCCTTCTTTTTCTCTCGGAATTTTTTTCTCAGTCGTAAAGGATCAATCAATTGGTCCACCCTGACGCTTTTCGATGGATTACCAGGGTGAGCAGAAGCAATAGAACCTAAGGTGGAGCCATTAGTGTCTTTTAGTTTTACTCAAATCATTTAGCATTTACATGAACCTTTTAAATTTTAGTTTCTGTAACTTATGGATCCATGCATCACTTTGTAAATAAAATTAACTATTTTCCATCCTTAAATTGAAAATTTGGTTTAGCAACAGAGGTTCATCATCAAATTCAGCAGATGCCGAGTCTTAAAATGTGGGTTGACCCTAACTCAACCCTACTAAATTGGCTTGTAAGGTGAGGACTGCCCAAACTTTATAAGCACTACTTAGGTCGTATCGTAAGGCAATGCGAGTCTAAATTCATCCTCTCATACCTAACACAACTAAGCTGATGGAGGCTGCAATGAAGGCAACCAAAATCCCGCACTTAGGTGGAAATTTAAGGCGGAACACTGAGAGAAAGACTAAGATAGGGAGACACGCTGTTTTAAAGATATTCACTGTTTACACAAGTTACTAAATTTGAATTAGCTCGTGAGTTCATATGACGAGTAATTATGAAAAGCTTAAATTCTGACCTCAAAACAGCATTATCTTGAATTAGATGATTCAATTGAGAAGAAACTTGAGACTTCCAAGAATTGAGATCACTAGCATCTTTTGCCTGCATGAGCCAAAAATCATTTTCAAAATTAATAGAAATTAGTATGGTAATGAATTTTATTCAAGAACAAATATTGCTAATAATATACGTGATAGAAAAAACATACAATAACATCCTGATGGTCAATGAGATTCTTTATGTCTTCTTTGATCTTTTGTATAACTATATCTTTTTCACCTGTGTCTTTGCTGTACTCTTTGAAAATATTGACATATCTAGAGTTTAAGTCTTCCATATACCGCTCCAAAACAAATAAATTTACATCTAGAGTACGGACTTTCTGCATTAGGATCTTGAGAACAGTATCCCCAGGCATCCTGCCAACTTGTTGACGGATTTCTTCAACTGGATCGGGAACCTTAATGTTTGCCGTTTCATGTTTGGAAGAAGAGATATCTGAAGCAGGGACGGAATTGATCCCCTCAAGAGTTTTTTTATGAACATGTTCAATCACAGCAGGATCAGGATGGGGCAATATTGTCTTCTTATCAGCATTAGCTTCTCCAGATGCAAGTAGATTGTCTTGAGTATTTATTAAATCCTCCAGCATCCTCTCAACGGCATCCACACCAAAAACTTCAACAACGCTTAGTGTGCAATAAAATTCAGAACCATAGTGGCTTTGAAGATTCAACTTCAGGTATCTCACCCATTTTGGCTCTTTAAGAACAAACCTTTGAGCATGCCTCACATTTGAGGCAGTAAAATTCCCAAGGAAATCCCAAACATCTGTTGGAAAGTTCAGACTTCCATGGATTTCAAAGTCTTTCAAATTAGAAGAGTGGTGCTCAAAATTAGCTATTTCTATAGTATCTACCAAGGTTTCTTCTGAAAGTTCCATGATGACAAATTTCCCCACCACAGAACACGGATTTCGAAGATACTTGTCTTTATCCCTGCTTAATATATTAGAGGCACCTTTTCCTTCTTTATTAGAACCTAAAACTTTGGCTCCCTTTGATGCCGAAGCATAATTGTATTCTGCACCGCCAGGCTCCAATCTATGTATTACACTTCGAGATTGACCAGTGCCTGACTTAACTTTAGAACTGATCGCCCTGCTCTTGAATTCATTAAGACCAAGAGGCACAGCCCGAGATAAGATATCAGATTTCTTTACATCATTTTCATGTTTGACTGCATATTCAGAATTCTCAACTACATGATCCTCTCGATTAACAGAATCAGTATTTTCTTTATTTATATCACCAGGTACCGCATAAGCACCACTTTCCCTACCAGTGTGTGACTCACTAACTAAACCATTAGCCTCGGCATCTCCACCTTTAGAGTATATTAAAGCCTCCGACGGAAAGCAAGCATCAATTTCTTTAATAAAATATTTATCGGCAGTATCAGAGATTTCACAAAATCCATGGTTTACTTCATTCCATTTTGATAATCCAACCGAAAGCTCTTCAGATCCATCTACATACAAAGATAACAAACTGACCAATATAAGATTATGAGACATGCATCTGCAACGAAGTAAAAGAAATATCGTATTCATTTTACAAAAGCAAGATCCTATTTGAGCCTATCTAAAAAGGGAGGCGCAATCAGTGTTAGATTATCTATTTATGCCTAAAGTTATCAGTGATAGATAATCTCCCCCACCCCCCCTCCAAAACAAACTAACCACTAACATTTGCCAGTGTCTATCTTACATCCCAATGGACTGGCCAAGTAGTCCGGATTGGGACATTAAACAAGTGCTCTCTCCGGTCACATTTATAAGTAAAACTCAATTGTTTAGATTCATTGAATAACTAATGTATTACATATAGACCAAATACATTAAATATTCAATGAACCTAAAAATGTGTTTTTTTGCTTATAATTTATAAATGTGACTGAAGAGAGTAGTTCGTAGAAGGTCCAGGATTTGATCCTTATAACCAAGAAACTCTTCCTCCCCAAACAAATTAACCACCAATATCTATCTATAAAAAAAATATATCCTACCATACCTCAAAAGGATTATCACATGAAACACGAACACTCATCAGATTAAGCGTGTCCTGATGTAGCATATATGATTACATTGAATTATGTCAAATTATTATCGTTGTCGACGTATGTCCATATCAATGTTTATGCTTGATACATAATAATACAAAACAAAAACATAAACAAGAAAAGATTAGCACCTGTGTAACTGATCCATAAGCTGAAGAGAATAAGTAAACCCCACAAAACAAAAACCAAAGAAAGTTCATAAAAATTGAAACTTTTTCCAGAAGAAGAAGAAATATCAATGGGATGATTATGAAGAAGAGAAGCTCTTGTTTCCAAAAGAGCTTTACGTGATCTATGCATTGCACATCAATCCAATCCAAATTCAGTAACACACACAATTTCCCTGCAAATTTAACATCATCATTATTCAAAGATCGATCTCAAAAAATAAAATAATAATAATAAAAAGAATGATTAATTGTACAATGTTGTTACCTTATTTATGTTTTGTTGAATTAACGTTGATGAATTGGATTTGTGTGTGTGTTGTTTGTTCCTTTTTGAAAGGAAAATGAGAATGAAGAAAGTACACAGAAGAAGAAATAAGAAGTTATATTATGTGAAAGACAAGTCGCGGAACATAGCGCGTGTTGGTTACTTACTTTACCGACCTAAAGTGTTCTGTTACGGAGGATTAGTGGTGTTTGTTTTGTTTTATCCAAGGTAGATTAGTGGTGTTTGTTTTCTTTACTGGAGATTTAATGTTAACCGCATCAAGTTAATCTATTACTAATCACTAATATTAATCTATACTTACTATAGATAAAAACAAATATATATTGTTTTGAGCAGGCTTTTTCACTTACAATTATACTCTTAAACAAATTTACATATAAAAGTGTTATATGTTTATTTTTTTCCGACAAGAGTGTTATATGTTTGTTGTCATTCAAAAAAACAAAAATATGTATTATATTTGTTATGTTTGTTTAAAAAAAAAATATTATTATGTTGTTGGTATCATTGAAAAATATTATTATGTTGTTGGTATCATTGAAAAAGATAAGTATAATTTGTTTTTTTTTTAATAAGATAAGTATAGTTTGTTATGATAGGATGAAAAAGATAAGTAAAGTTTATTTTTTTGAACAAGATAGATATAGTTTGTTATTATATAAAGTATAAATATACCTATAATTCAAATCATAACTAAAATAATTTTAATCAATATTTTCTTTTTTTTTTAGAGAGATTTAATCAATATTTTCTAACAACTTATATTCGTAATTTATACGCACTGGCACAATAAAAAAAAGTGAATAAATGGGCACGGAGTGCCCGTCTGAAGCTAGTATAAAGAAAATACATTGATTTTAGGCTGAATTTTTAAATTTCAATTATACTCTTAAACAAATTTGGCTATAAGAATGTTATATTGTTGGTGTCATTGAAAAATATAAGAATTTATATTATATTTGTTATATTGTTGATGTCAAAAAAGTAATAATATAGTTTGTTACCGTACGAAAGTGCAAAATATATATCTATCTTCTTTTCTTTTTTCTTTTTACAAAAATATCTATCTATCTATAACAATATCTACTGGGAATACATGATTTTTTGGGGGCTAGATTTTTCATCATTCCAATTATACCCTCAGACAAATTTGCCTTTAAGAATGTTATATTGTTGGTGTTATTAAAAAAAGAGAAGAATTTTTATTATATTTGTTATATTGTTAGTAAAAGATAAACATAGTCTCTTACATATAATTTTTATCAAAATCAAAATTTCATAAAAAAAAAACATTGATTATAATTTAAATGCATCAGCGCGCTAAGAAAACAAACAGACACGCACTTCGTGCCCGTCCTAACGCTAGTTCATATAATGAGATTAATTTCACCAATTTGACAAATATGTCATCTCCTAATCTCATTAAGTTGGAGGGTTATATGGTCATTTTAAAAAGAGGAGTGTCATTTGTATAAGCATTTGTATGACAACTTCCGGGACAACTACAAATTATAAAAAAAAAAAAAAAAAAAAAAAAAATATAAAAAAAAAATAAAAAAAAAAAAAAAAAAAAAAA